>Ga0154020_10004835_pt1 | contig 16009 bp, 19 predicted proteins | sample Klosneuvirus_201_FD_109709 | JGI IMG/M metagenome (GOLD analysis project Ga0154020, IMG submission 109709) | Active sludge microbial communities from wastewater, Klosterneuburg, Austria - Klosneuvirus_20160825_MG | ecosystem: Engineered > WWTP > Aerobic digester > Activated sludge | place...
AAACGATGTGACTTCCGTTTCCTCTTCATCGGCATACTGCCACATCTTACCATCCATGTGGTTGCGCTTCCACGTGACGAATGCCTTACCGTTCTTCTTGCGGAGGCGGAACGATTCGCTGATATCGTAGCCATGCTTGGGTTCGAACTGTTTCAGTTGCGGGTGGCGCAGATAGATGTCCGTGATGCGCTGTGTGCCTTTGTTCACGAATCCGTGGAGCTTGCGCAGCGCGTGCTCTTTGGGTTCCTCAACCATGAATGAGATTTCTATTTCTCGGGTCATCTTCATCCCGTATAATACAACTTCCCGCTCGACTTCTGTTCTCTATCCATCTGCGAACTCAATTTGTTTGCGCGCGGGCGGCCGTTCTCTTCATCGCGGCGGAACGTGACTTTCAAGTCTGCTAAGAACAAGTTCATGCCTTCTTCCATCGTTAAGGGGCCGTGCACGACGCCGCTCACACCGGGCTGTCCATCGAACACCACCAACTTCTGTGACAAATAATCCAAGAACAATAAGTCGTGATCAATCACGAGCGCCGCTTTCCCTTTCGCTTCCATCATTTCGCGCATCACTTTGCTCATAATCAAGCGCTGCTCGACGTCCAAGTACGCGGACGGCTCATCGAACAGATACAGATCAGCTTCTTCTGATAACGTCGCTGCAATCATGACGCGCTGCAACTGTCCGCCAGATAACTCCGACAAGTTCCGTTCCAATAACGAATGCAAGTCGAGTGGTACCATCAACTGCATCTCGTACTGCAGTGCCTGCGCCAACACTTCCGAAACAGGCTTGTCCACAGCAGCCAAGTACTGCGGCTTAATCGCGATGCGTAATCGTCCGTCCGCGTTGCGTTCCGCAATCTCCTTCAAGAAGGTCGTCTTTCCGATCCCGTTCTCTCCCAAAATCCCAATAATATCATGACGATAGATGTCGCCCGGGCCGGCTTTCAAATGGAACGAACCACGTCGCACATCGAGAGGCTCCCACGTGGTCAGTTGCAAGTCGCGGATCGCTTCAAACGGCGGTTTTGAATTAAAGACAATCTTGTGATCACGGAAGCGCACGTTCTCATCGCGCAAATACCCGTCCAAGTACGTATTAATCCCTGCCTTCGACGATTTCGGTTGAGAAACAATACCGTACACGTTCTCGGCACCGTATGTGATGTGCACGAGTTCCGTCAAGTAATCGAGGATAATCAAATCGTGCTCAATCACTACAACTGCTGTTTCAGGTGTTGCGAGTGATTTCAAGAACTGCGCGACTTTCATGCGCTGCTTGATGTCCAAGTACGACGTCGGTTCGTCGAAAAAATACACGTTTGCGTCTTTTAACACCGTGGCAGCAATAGCCGCGCGCTGCAACTCGCCGCCAGACACCACGCCAATATCGCGGTCAAGTAAGTGCGTTAATTCGAGTGCATCCACAACTTTCGCCAACCACGCAGCATCGCGCTGGTTCGCTCGATCAAGCAATTCTCGAATCGTACCGCGGAATTGTTGCGGAATCTGATCGACCATCTGCGGCTTGTATGCGATCTTGATCAAACCAGCCTTCAACTTCTCGAAGTAGCCTTGCGCTTCAGAACCCTTGAAGCGTTTAATCAAATCGTCGACACCAGCTTCATTGCCCATCTTGCCGAAGTTCGGCTTCAGTTGGCCTGCAAGAATCTTCACGGCCGTGGATTTCCCAATACCGTTACGACCAAGGATACCGACCACTTTCCCAAAGGAGGGAATCGGCAAATTGTACAGTGCGAACATATTGTCGCCGTAGCGGTGCACCGGCTCCTCATCGAGCATCTCGGGCAAGTTGATGATGGAGATCGCATCCGTCGGGCACTTCTTGACGCAGATATTACACCCAATGCACAGGACTTCGTCTATGCGCGCCTTCTGGTCATTCCCTTCATAGACGCAATCAGCTCCTGCTTTGTTGATCGGGCAGACCTTCGCGCATAGGAGCCCACCACAGCGCTCCTGGTTGCACTTGTCCCGCTCGACGACCGCGATACGTGTCATAGAGCCTTTCGGGACGCCAAGCGGTATTTAAAGATTCGGGGGACGGCAGGGTCACATACCCAAGGCAAGGAAAAGAACAATCGCCGACAAAACTGCAAAGAGTATGGCGGCGCCGATGATGTGCCAGGCGCGTGCCCAACTCTTGATGGTTTGCTCACTGCACACGTATCGGTACAGCTCGAGGTGATGCGTCGCTCCTCTGAGGAACCATCCGGTCGCGTTCGCTGGTTTGTTGATGAGCGCTTCAACTTTTTTCCATCCGAAGATCCAATTTCCGATGAGTGGGATGATGCTTTCGTAGTTGAGATAGATGATGCCTGTCTTATCTTGGAACATCATATCTTCGCCGAGGATAAACCCTGCTTCACCGCGACCAATCGCTGCTCCCGTGAGTTGCACCGGCCTGCCGCGCACGGGGCTTGCGTAGAGGTCACCCATTAACTCGGCAACGGGGAGTGGGTCAAACGCGTTGAGGGGGAAGCGATAGCGTACGCGCAGATACGCAAGGATGCCAATGCCGAGGGTGATGCCTCCTGCGATGAGCACCAGATTGCTCCAACCTGCAAGTGCGCCGATCATGACGGTGAGCACGCCGGCGAGTACCGCGATAGGGACGCTATATTGCACGATGGCATCTGTGAAAAAGCCGCGCCACATCCGTCCCTTGTCGACGGTGATGTTGAGGCGGTCGAAATCAAACAATGGCGTCTTGCTCATGGCGCATAAGGCGCGGATTCGTTTCCCCGTGAGTGGGTGTGTGCTTGAGAGCTCTTCAATCCACGCCCACGGGTTTACGAAATCGTACGTGAGCGCGCGTGCGAGTAGTTTCTTGTCCTGATTGGCGTTTTGGTATACGAGGCCGACGTCATTGGCGGCTTTGAGATCGTAGATGCCTTGTGCGCGGGTATTATTGAGGAGGTGGGCAGTCTTCTCCGTATCTGGCACACTCGCGATGCCGTAGGCGATTTTGATGAGTGCACTTGCGAGAAGGTTCGGGTTCTTTGTCACCTGCGCGGAGAATGCATCGGCGTAGTACTCTCTGGTCCTGCTGAGAAATAAGAGGAGGTACGTTCCAATCCAATAGAAGACGTATGAGACGAGGCCGATGAGGTAGAGGGCCGCTCGACCGTTCCCTTTCTCACCGCGCTTACCAAGCGTGCTTCTGCTGTTACGCGTCTTCGTGAGCACGACGTACGTCTCGTAGAGGATCTGGAGAAGTGTCGCTGCGACCGTCATGATGATGAAATCCTTGTGCACAATATGTCCTATCTCGTGAGCGATGACGGCGTTCACTTCTTCTTTCGTCAGGAAATGATTGAGACCTGCCGTGTAGACGATGCGCGCGTTGTATGCGGCGCTCCCATACGTGAATGCGGTCGGGTTTTGGTCGTCAATAATGCCGATGCGTGGTGCGCGCATCGACTGCTCTTTGCAAATCCTTGTGATGAATGCGGCGAGTTCTCGATCAGGTAACTCGTCGATGGTATAGAATTTTGCTTTGTACATCCATCGATAGATGAGGGTGGTGATCCACGGTCCGACGAGCCACGCGAGCAGGTTATACCCGATCACAATGCCGATAATCAACGGCCAGTGGATAGCGCCCGCGACGTATGCTATCGCGAGAATGATGGCGAGCACAAACCCTGAAAGAATACCGAGCGTGAAGAGTGATGACACCCACAGCTTGATGCGCATACTCTTTACTTGCAGGGTCGGTTTTTAAATATTCGGGGGACTCGTTCACTCAAGTCGTTCGCACAACTCGTTCCCGTCGTAGATGCGCACGCCATCTTCTTGTCCAAGCACTTTGCCTGTGAGCGAGACCACACCGGGGCTATTGAGGTTGCGCACCGCGTGGTACTCTGGGCATTGGAGTACGTACGCACTGTTTTCTCCGACCACCCACACGCGCGTGAACGCCACGTTGTTGTCGTTATACGATTCGACGAGACGTACTGTTCCTTCAATGCGCTCACTCACTGGTGTCTGTAGCGCGAGCGCGTACTGCGGCGCATCATGTAATTGCATCTGCGTCATTGCAAGTGGGTTGAGGGTGCATCCGGAGAGCAACACACTGAGTCCGACAATCGTTCGTTTCATAGCCGAGGGACTTCGACGAGGGAATTTAAGCGTTTCGTCAAGATGGTTCATGTGTCTCCTCCACCACCTGTGACGGTCGGTGACGGGACCCTTGTCGTGCAGTGAGAGCGCGCATTTTTATATCGCGAGGGGGTTCTTTCCTCCCTATGACTGGCGTACGCGGCTTCATTGTCGATGAGACGTACCGGACGGAAGGCGACGGTGTGAACGTCTATCTCTTCGGGCGCTTGGAGAATGGGGAGTCATTTTGCGCCATTAGCGCATTCGCACTCTACTTTTGCATCCGCGCGGAAGATGAGGCGAAAGCGAAAAAGCTTACTGGCGGTATTCCTGTCACGTTTGAGGCGGTCGAATGGCGCTCGATGGAAGAAGAGTCACTCGTGAAGATCACGACGCGTAATCCGAAAGATATCCCGACGCTTCGTAAGGCGTTCGAGGAGCATAAAATTCCGACGTTCGAAGCAGACATCCGTGTGACGCAACGTTTCCTTATGGATCGTGGCGTGCTGCGTTCAGTGCTGATTAGCGGTGAGTATACGAAAGGAACATCGGTCGATAGGGTCTATCGCGAACCGGTCCTCATGCCGACAGAGTGGTACCCGACACTCCGCACGCTCTCCTTTGACATCGAGACGTCTATGGATGCGAAACGGCTTCTGAGTATTTCGCTCGTCTGTCGTGACCCGAACCGTGAGCGTGCAGAAGTACTCTTCGTCGGCGACCCGAAGCAGACGTTGAACAACGCGCGCATCATCCCTGATGAGAAAGCTGCGTTGGTGGCGTTTCGTGATGCGGTGATTGAGATCGACCCGGACATCATCACGGGATGGAACTCCATTGATTTCGACCTCGCGGTCTTGCGCGAGATGTTCGCGAAGCACGGCGTACTGTTCCGCTTCGGCCGTGCGGATTGGGATTGCGCTCTACGCCTCGAATCGAGCTTCTTTAAGGAGAGCGTCGCGGAAGTGCCTGGCCGTCAAGTGCTTGACGGCATCCAGATGCTCAAACTCAATTTCATCCAGCTTGAAAGCTACAAGCTCGGTGAAGCCGCAAAAGCGCTTGTCGGCAGCGACAAACTCATCGAAGGCCCAAACAAGGTGAAAGCCATCGCTGACGCGCACCGCGACGACCCGCAGCTCCTTGTCGACTACAACCTGAAAGATTCCGAGTTGGTTCTCGATATCCTCGCGGCGACGAATGCCGTTGATATCATGCTGTATCGCGCGCTCCTCACCGGAATGCCCCTTGACCGCGTGCGCGGCAGCATCGCGTCGTTCGATTCGCTGTACCTGCGTGAATTACGCGCGCGCGGTTACGTCGCTCCCTCATCGCACTTCGCGGACAAGGACGAGAGTATCAAAGGTGCGTACGTGATGGATTCGAAACCCGGCGTGTACGATTACGTCGCGGTGTGCGATTTCAAATCACTGTACCCGTCCCTCATGCGCACGTTTAACATCGACCCACTCGCGTTCGCGCGCGGCAAACGATTGAGCGCACACACGAAAAAACCGCATATCACCTCGCCCAATGGTGCGGTCTTTGACGCGTCGGAGACGGGTATCTTACCTGGGATGCTCAAGCGGTTGTGGGATGCGCGTGATGACGCGAAACGGCGTAAAGATGCGCGCGCATCGTTTGCTATCAAGATTCTCATGAACAGTTTCTTTGGTGTTCTCGCGTCGCCTGCGTGCCGTTTCTTCTCGCTCGATATGGCGAACGCAATCACCGCGTTTTCGCGCGAGACGATTCAATCAAGCATGGCGGAAATCACGAAAATGGGCCAGGAGGTTATCTACGGCGATACAGATTCCGTTTTCATCGACACCAAAGCGTCGTCGGAAGAAGAAGCGATCCGTATCGCGCAGAATATCGCTGTTCGCATCAACGCATTCCATAAAGAAAATATCAAGAGAGATTACGATCGCGAGAGTGCACTTGAATTACAGGCGGAAAAAGTGTTCGTACACTTCCTCATGCCCAAAGTGCGCGGGAAAGAAGAGGGCGCGAAAAAGCGCTACGCAGGTATGGTGCGTCGCGACGGGGAACTCAAACTCGAAGCGACGGGGATGGAGATAGTTAGGCGCGATTGGACGGAGCTCGCCAAGGACTTTCAGAAGGAACTCTTACGTCTCGTGTTCGCCAAAGACCCGGACGTTGAGCGCTACATCAAAAAGTTTGTCGAGGATCTCAAAAGCGGCAAGAAAGACGCCGACCTCGTGTATCGCAAGGCGGCACGCAAGGAGATTGAGGGGTATACGAAAACTACGCCACCACATATCAAGGCCGCACGCTTGCTTGCGGAAGCAGGTGTTGAGATGGAATCAAACATCGTCGAGTATGTGATGACGGTTGACGGTCCGTACCCGGTGCAGCTCCAGGAGAAAGCGCCGAAGAAACTCGATTACGACAGTTACATCGAGAAACAAGTCAGGCCGATAGCGGACGCTATTTTATCGTTTTATGACGCGTCGTTTGATGACATGATCAAGGGCGCAAAGCAACAGACGCTGTTTGGGTATTAGCGCTTGTACATTGCGCGTAACTCGCGTGTGGTCGCCATCGATGCGTCTTGCATGCGAAAGCCGAGCGCTGTAGCCGTACGCGCGATCTCAGCGATGGCGGCGCGCACGCCATGACTCGCATTCGTTGATTCGATTTCGATATACGTGGGAACACCAGGTACGGTGTCAATGGTCACACGGATATCATCGGGAAGCAGGTATTCTGTCCGGCGCTTGTCGTGTTGACGCACTGCACGTAATCCCGCCAACAACAGCATCTCTTTGCCCGTGTGATACGATTGCAGCATGGCTTCGTATTCTGGACTCTCACGGACCTCGCCAAGTTTCAGTTTTTTCTTGAGTGTGAGCTCACCCGGCGGATCGCGTTCGCCGTCACGTCCTTTACTGCGAAAGCGAAGACGAAAATTGCGATCCGCAAGGCTCGTGATGCTTGTCGGCAGGACGTACTCGTCTCGCCCTTGTGTGAACCCGACCTGTGTGAGGATCTCACGCAAATCATCCGTATCGCTGACGATCGTTTCGAGAAATTCTCTTTTCTGACGATGAATCATCGAAACAAGACCTTCGCCGCGTCGTGATGGCACGATGAGTGGGATGCCAGGAGCGACGATTTCATAGGATGCGGTGTGCATCACGCCTTCGTATCCTTTGCGTGCATCCAGCGCTTTGAGGCGTTTGACGACCTCCTTGACATCGACGTCGAGAAACTTCACTTCGCGCTCAATCTTTTTCACATGGCGAGAATTTCCGACGGCTTTTTGAACGTTTCGCTCGTCAATTCAATGCACGGTGGTCGATGTGCTTTTTTTGGCGTGTGGTTCTTGATACGCGATGCTTTCGACGTCATTACGCGTCGCAACTGCACGTATTTGTATGGGTGTGGCGTATGCGACGAGCGCGGAGTAGAGGTGGTCTGAGTGTCGGTAGGGAATGCGTTCTGTAGTAAAGTACTCGCATAAGCGCAGTGTCGCAAGCATACTGCGTTGCTCGAGGAAGTGTTCAAGTGCCGTTTCATCACCACCAGGAAACGGTAGGTCCGGTGCGCGGCAGCGGACACGCACGAGCACGGGTTGGTCAGGTGAGGTGTTGCGTAGTATCGTGTCGAGTTTCGTTGAGATGCCCATGGTGGTAGGATTTGTACGAATACGCGTTTATGAGTGTTTGCGCGCAAATAACTGAGAAGTGAGTTTTGTTGTGCAAGAATTCGTCACAACGGCTTGTAGTACCCGGGCGACATCTGCTTAACGTAGCCGAGCATTTCAAGTGATTTGAGGATGCTGAGTGTCTGCTCGTCGGCGATACCTTCCATTTCTGCAATGGTGAGAATTTTTGCTTTTTGTACTTGGCCGTTACGGTCTTTCACAAGCGCGCCGAGGATTTGCAGAATCTTCATCTGCATCTCCATTTCGTTCTCTTGCACGACGCGCGAAGCGAGCTTGCGCTGGAGGCTCATCGCGTCTTCGAACGTCTCAAGTGACATAACTTCAAACTCCCCTTAGTGCGCAGTTACGGTGCCTGAGTATAAAATGATTTCCCCTCAGTATACAAAAAAGCGGACTGGAAAAGGAAGTGTTTTTATCCACGGCCCTCTGTGCATATCGTCGAGGTGAGTGGTTATGTCATTGGATGAACGAATCGATACTCCCGTCACGTTCACGGACGCAGCGGTGAAAGCGTTACAGACGTTTGATCACGAACCTGGCTTGGTGTTACGCATCGGCGTGAAAGGCGGCGGATGCACGGGATTCCTGTATGATCTTGCGTTTGATGACGCGCGCGAGTACGACCACCACTACACGCACAACGGCGTCGCGTACGTGATTGACCCTGTGAGCGAACGCTACGTGCACGGCACTGTCCTCGATTACATCACCGGCTTGCAAGGATTTCATTTCCACAACCCAAACGCGATCGGTTCGTGCGGGTGCGGGAAGAGCTTCAACGTGGAATAACTCTGTTAGCTCTCACGTCGTAATCGCAGATACTCCTCGCGGCTGATGCTTGCTTGCGCGAGAATCTCATGAAGTAATCCCGGTCCGATCTCTTCGTTTCCATGCACGGGAACGACGGTGACTCGTCCATCAGCATGGCGATACCGAATATGACTGCCTCGTTGCCCGATACAGAGAAATCCTGCGCGTTCAAGCACTTTGCACAGCCGTTTACCGGTGATGGGAAGAATCTTTGGCAACGCTCACACCTCGAGCTGCTGGACCCCGATGAATCGGTTCGGTGTGACGCGGCGTTTGTCCGTCTCAAGGCAGAGCTCAATTGCTTCCTTGATGCGTTCCATCGCTTGGGCCACGGTCCGTCCCTGGGTGTGACAGCCCGGGATTGCGGGGACCGTCGCTACGATCCATCCCTTGCTATCTCGTTCCAGCAACACAGTGTATGGGTGTGCCATGTGACGGATTGTGGCCGCGTTCGTATTTAAAGATTCGTCAAAGGTCATACTGCTTGGGTTACGTCATCGGTTCTTATACGCTACGGGCGAATGTCCAGTGGTTGTGGTTGTGCCAACAATGCACCAATAGTTTGTCATAACGCTCAAGAACTCTTATTGTTGTCTCGTCAACGATGAAAGATCTCCTTATCGAGTACGGCGCCGTGTGTACGCACGTTGATATGGACGATCCATATCCGTACGCGACGAGCGTGACGCTCGATTGGGCGAAAAGGCGCGGTTTTGAAGTCCGCTATAATGCGGAGCGATTGAGTGTACTGTGGCTCACAGCAGCAAACGAACACACGCCGATTGAAGGGTTGCATGGTCTTTTAGGAACACTGCATGTGATGCCGGGGAAATTGACAACCGTACTGAGCGCGTACACGTACCCGCCGGGTGAGCACACAAGGGAGCACTATGCGGCATTCCGTGTTGAAAACGATCTTGAGACGGAGTTGACGAAACTTTTTGACGCGGTCGCGTGGCCGGTGCGCCACTGAAACTGCAGGTTTTATATACCGTATCTGACGGTGTGGTGAATGGGTAGGGTAGGTACGTGCAGATACACACTGCGATAACCAAAGAGTTGTGGGATAGGAGATATCTCGAGTTCGCGTTCGTGAGTGAAACGGCCGTGACGCGCACGCAGATAGAAATGCGTGATGGGCTCGTCTTCATGCGTGCGAAACGACGAAGTTTTGAGGAGTAACTGTTCTTCTCAAGAACTCACCGGAATCGTTTCCAGAACTCTTCTTCATCTATCTCGGCGAGTTTTAACACCCCTTTGAACGTCCCGATTTTGAGTTCATCGTGATCGGGAACAACTGTCCCAATACTTCCTTCTGACGTCTCTTTACGGAGGATGATGTGACTACTTTTTCGACGTACGACTGAGAACCCGAATTCGGAGCATAGCGTCTTGACGCACACCTTGCCCGAGATGATTTTACGTCCTGCTGGCACCAGACACCTCGAACGTTGCGAGGATGGGTGCGGGTTTGAGTGGGACGGAGAACTCTTCGAGGTAGCCTTCAGTCGCCTCTTTGAGATTGGCAATTGCTTCCTCAACAGTTCGTCCTTGACTCACGGTACCGACTTCTGGGCAGGTGGCGACATACATATCGTCTTCCCGCTGCAGTACCGCTGTGAGTTTCGCCATTTCCCCAAGCAAGGGAAATGGGCTCTTAAATGTTCGCGTAACCATCCGTTTTTGCATAGGGTTTCGTCTTTGGTTGTGCTTCAAATGTCTTGTGTCGTGTTTTCCGGAAACCTTCCGGTCCTATCCGAATCTTTTATATATCCCTGACTGCTGCGTTCCGTCTATACAACTGAGGGGTGGAATCCGACATGTCCTTGCACGATCTTAGGCGAGAGTATGAAGAGCGCCGACGCGCGCTCATTGAGCAGCTCCAGAGCAACAAAGCGCTTGATGCCGCGACGCAGCACCAAATCTATGGCGCAATCAAGGAGATTGAGCACTTCCTCGCGACCATTGAAGGCCACGCGAGCGCACAACAATCGCGCGGGATGAACGTCGAGCTCTCACGTGAGCGGCCGAGTCCGTTCAGAGAACGCTCGCGCGCAGCTTTAGGAAAGGTCAGCTCCGGCACGGCTCGCGTGTTCACGAAGCATATTCCAAACGCGACGAAAGCGCTCGTGACTGCACCAAAGCGCTTCGTTGATCGTAAGCGCGAAGAGACGCGATTGCGTCGCGAGATTGAAGCGGAAGTGCGCGCGCGCCAGATGCCCGCTGCCCCTGAGCAGCACAACGAAGAGTATGTTGTGCTTGAGCACCCGCATCAAGTGCTTGCGGCCGAAGAACCGACGCCAGAATCACAACCGATGCAAGAACTTCCCGCAACCGATGTGCCGGCGGCTGTTGTCGCGGCGAAGAAGCGCAAGAAGGCGCCGGTGAAGGTCATCAAGATGGTGCCGCGCACGCGTGCGGTTCCGTCGCGAAAGAACATCACGATGGGCAAGCACCCCAAGCGCGCCAAAACGATTGAAGTGCCTTCAAAGGGCAAGGCGCACCCGTCCAAGCACGGCAAGAAGTCCATGGGCAAGACGCACGGCAAGGGCAAGCACCTCGCTCAAGCGCCAAAGACGCAAGGGCAGCGTCGACGGTAAAACGGTTTCGCCGCACATCTCCTCTTTTTTTCTCGTCTTTCGCGTAGACCTTCTCCATCGATGTTAAGAATGTCGTGCCCACTCCTCACGCTAACCTGACAACAGGACGGAGGAATGACTGATGACTTGGTACGGTTTGGCGCTGGGAGCGATCGTGGGAAGCGATGGCGACAAAGGCACGCCCGCGCCAGAGTCTGCTCCTGCGGATGACGGCGGAGATTTCGGCGGCTCAAGGAATGTGGGTGAAGAGAGTGGAGCGCAAGGACTCTTTAGCATCGGGAGCCACCAAGTGTACGGTTACGTCGGCGGCATCGTTGGTTGGGGAGAGAAAGTCGGCGTGTACGTCACTGGCGGTCCGATGATCGGTTGGGGGAACGTCGATCTCGCGCTTGGCGGCGGCGTGCATTTCGGCAAGCGCTTCGGTCTCGGCTTGGTGTTGCCGGTCGTGCAGACGGTACAGATGATGAGTGCCCACAGCGAGAAGGCTGCATACTTGCTCGACAAGGGCAGTGAAATCACGGATCGTGCTGGCGCTATGATGGCGAGTGTCGCAAGCGGCGGTCTTGAATCGATGTTGCACACTCCTGCGTATGCGCTCGTTGGCGCGTGCGTTGCTGGTGCCGCGGTCGCGGGTGAGTATATCCCCGTTGACGGCTGGCGTAAGCGGATGTCGGACGGCTACCTCTCGCTGTGCGAGCGGATGCGTTCGAAGAAGAAATTCTGATCTTCTTTTTTTTTTTTATCACTTCTTCGCCGTTCGCCAGAGCGCACGGAAGTATTGCTCGTAACTTCGCGCGGCCTCGTCTTGTTCTATGAGAATGCCGAGCGGTGACGTTGACCAAACAATGACGGCGACCTTTCCATTTCTGATGATGATCTCAGTAAGTGGCTCAAAACCCGCTTGAAGGAACCGCATCTCTGAGAGTTTGTCGTAGTTTTTGCTTGCCCATCCTCGGAGACTGTCGTTGAAGATCTGCTTGGCGATGATGCCTCGCTTCACGCGTTGTGTGTGGTAGCGTAGCCACCACGTCTCACCGAGCATGAGCGATTGCGTGCAGCTGCCGAGCGTCAGGTGTTCTTTGCCGCCGGCGTCCAGGAGTTCAAGCAGTAATGCTTTTATGCCGCGTATACCGCGAAAGGCGACGACTTCAGGTTTCCGTTTGGCAAGTAATTGCCTCGCTTGGAGTTCAGGAAGTGTCTTTTGGAGTCGTTCACGTTTCTCATCCACAAAATCGAGCATGTGCTGCGGCTCACTTGCTTGGTAGTGGTGGCGTTTGCCGTCAAGGATACCGCTTGCGAGTCCTTTGGCGACGAGCTTTGCAAGCGTGGTGTGTACAACACTACTTTGCAATCCGGACCGCTCGATAATTGGCCCGGCTGTCGCGGAACCGAGCTCGAGCAGTGCGAGGTAGACTTTGATCTCGGCGTTCGTGAGGCCAATATCCTCAAGTATCTGGGTATCCATTTGGTCTCGTCGGAAGTATCTCTTTCTCCTCCTTTTTTGGAGAGTAAGTTATTAAATAGTTTTCTACCCACTAAGTAACTACGAAGAAGAGGTGACAAAATGAACGAACACGGACGCACGGGAACAATCATCATGGATACGCAGATGCACAGCAAGGCGTCCGATGGTACGTGGCGTCCAGCAGAAGTCGTGCGCCAGGCGAAGGAACGCGGCCTCAAAGCTATCGCGTTGACGGATCACGATACGACCTATGGCGTGCGCGAAGCATTGATTGCGGGTGAGGAGCACGGCATCCGGGTCATCCCGGGCATCGAGATTGACGCGGAATACCGCCGTGGCAACGCGGTTGTGCAAGACCTCGAACTGCTCGGCTTAGGCATTGACCTTGAGCGGATGCAACCGTTTGTGAACAAAAGGGCCGCGGCGCGTCACACATCGCTTGACCGGTACCTCGAATCATTCAACGACTACCTCACGAGCAACGAGTACGCGCAACGCAACGCCACGATGCAGTACCGCCTTGAGAACGCGCATTCGCTTGAAGCGCGCACCATCATCGCATGGCGCAACCGCAAGGACGGCTACGAGAACCCGACACCATTCCTCTCAAAGATGGATGTCGTGAACTACTTGCTTGAGCACTTCGTACCGCACAGCGAGAACCGCACGAAGGCACTCGCGGGCGACCGCGCGTACACGGGCGTGATGAAAAAAGAGTACGGCTTCTTGTTTGGGGACAAGGAGATCAAGCCGACCTTCTACGAGGCAATCGCTGCCGTCAAGGAGTCGGGGGGATTGCCCGTCATTGCACACCCAGGACTCTCCAAAGGATACGAGGGCGGCATGGTCAAGGAGTGGGAACGCCCCCAAAGCGAGTGGTTCAAGCACGGTGACGAGCTCACACCGCACGCGTTCCTCTCTGATTTGAAGGAACACGGCCTCGGGGGTATCGAGCTGTACAACTACGCAGGCAACGACAAGCCACACGAGAAGGATGAGACACGCATCAACGTGTACTTTGCGGCGCTCGCACAAAAGCTCGGGTTGAAAGTGACCTACGGCAGCGACTGCCACGGTGAGCGGGGCAAGGGGCCGCAGCTGGGCACGTTCGGCTCGAACGAGTTGTATCTGTAAGGAGGTGCAGAGATGAACGAATGGAATGATTTGGAACGTCGTGTGCAGGACGCTGTGGCGAAGATCGACCACAGAAACAAGACGGCGGTTGTGTTCGACCAACGCTTCAAGGCGGTCGGTTTCGCGCGCCGCCTCGCCCAGCAGTATGTGCACGATGGCTGGAAGGCGGCGTATGTGACACGATTCTCCACCTATTCTGGCGCGTGGGCATCGACGGGATGGGATGAACGCGAAGACTCGGCCAGATACTCTTCGGACTTCGAGGATTACGGTCTCGCCCTCGCGAGAAATGAGAGTGACTTCGCTCAGTTGTACGCGATGCGCGGTCAGTCTGACGTCATGGCCATGCCGAGTGTGAGAATGGGGGAGACGACATCGCGTGTGCGCTACGATGTGCTCACGTGACGATTATTTTTTTATCTTTTTTTCTTTCGCTCAACGGCAACCGGTTTCTTCTCATCTAATTCTTCCGCGATAAAGAATTTCAGGCAATCGAGCGCGTCAAAGCGCGCTTTTTTGCGCACGTGCGTTCCAAAATACAAGACGTACGGCGCATCATCATCAAGCGCGGTGTTGCAGACCGGACACACTTTTTGCGGGAGTTCGAGTTCTGCTAAACGCTCAGCAATAACAGCGGAGAGATTTCCCTCGTCGAGATCCTGCTTAATGAGCAAGACCTCCTGCTCAGGAAGCGTATTGATGAGTTCCGCCAACCTATTTACCACGTGACTCCTTGCGAGTGGTGCCGTATTTGAACCTTTCTGTCTGGTATGGTCGGGCGTGGTACCGAAATCTTATAAAGGGAGGTCGTCCTATGCAAGAAAAAAAAGGGCGTGAGTGGCTCAAGTTCGGTTAGGGAGTGGGGTAGATGCGGGTTTTGATGTTGGGTTGGGAATTTCCACCGTACTTCGCAGGCGGCGTCGGTACGGTGTGCTATGGCCTCACGCGTGGTCTCGCCCGATCCGGCGTGCACGTCACGTACATCATGCCGCACGGTCCTGATGACGCGTCGGCTGATCACGTCAAGCTTCTCGTCGCTGACCGCATCATGAAACGCCTCGGGGTCAACACGGTGCGCGTCAAGAGTTTACTCACTGCATACACGTCAACGACCGAGTACGAACAACGCTACGGCCAGGTGCTTTTAGGCGAACCCAAAGGCAAGCGCACGGGCGCAATCTACGGCAAGGACCTCCACGAGGAGATGTACCGCTTCGCGGCATCGGTTGAAGATGTCGCGCACGATGAAGAGTTCGATATTATCCACGCGCACGACTGGACCACGATCCCAGCAGCACTCGCACTCAAACGTGCGTCGGGAAAGCCGCTCGTGATGCACGTGCACATCACTGAATTCGACAAGACTGGTGGCGAGCACGCCGACCCGGATGTCTACAACCTTGAGCGTGAAGGATTCCACACGGCCGACCGCGTCATCGCGATTAGCGAGCTCGTCAAGCGCCGTCTCATCGAAAGCTACGGTGTCGACCCTGCGAAGATCCGCGTGGTGTACAACACCGTTGAGTACGGTGATGGACCGACCGGTCCACGCGAGCAAGTCGCGCAGGGCGATCGCTTAGTACTCTTCCTCGGTCGCGTTACGCTGCAGAAAGGTCCTGATTATTTCCTCGAGGCCGCGGCCAAAGTATCGACGATTATCCCCAATGCGCGTTTTGTCGTTGCGGGAACGGGCGATATGTTGCCGCGCATGGTCGAGCGTGCGGCGCACTTAGGAATTGGGAACAAAGTCATCTTCACCGGTTTCGTCTCACGCGAGGACGGTGACCGTTTGTATCGCATGGCGGACGTGTTCGTCATGCCGAGTGTGAGCGAACCGTTTGGTATTGTCCCGCTTGAAGCGATGAAGCAAGGCACGCCTGTGATCGTGAGTCGACAGTCGGGCGTGAGTGAAGTGCTCAAGAACGTTTTGAAAGTTGATTTTTGGGATGTTGATGATTTAGCGAACAAGATTGTTGCTGCATTGACGTACAACGACCTGCACCATGAATTGCGCCATCAGGGCACAAACGAGATCCGCGGTGCGACGTGGGATATTCCTGCGGCGCAATGCTTAGATCTCTATAAAGAAACGACAGGGCAGGCGTGAAGGTATGGTCGCCGTCTGTTGCTATTTTCAGGTCCACCAACCGTATCGATTGCGTCGCTATGGCGTGTTTGACAT
>Ga0154020_10004836_pt1 | contig 16007 bp, 15 predicted proteins | sample Klosneuvirus_201_FD_109709 | JGI IMG/M metagenome (GOLD analysis project Ga0154020, IMG submission 109709) | Active sludge microbial communities from wastewater, Klosterneuburg, Austria - Klosneuvirus_20160825_MG | ecosystem: Engineered > WWTP > Aerobic digester > Activated sludge | place...
CGGCGCACTGAATCAATCAGGGATCGGAGCGGATAACATAGTGGCAATTTCATGCGAACGATCTGTGTCGTCCGTTGCCGCGATTCTTGCGTGCTTTTGCGAAGGCGCAATTCCGTTCTTCGTAGATCCCCGTCAGGAGCATGAGTTACTGTCCAAACTTCTTGACGCGGTTCGGATTCACGGATTGTACTGTGGCACAACTCTCGATGCAACAGGATTCAAAGCACGCTTACCCTATCTCAAATGGGTAGGGGAGGGTGGCGCTCAAACCGCATCCAAACAAACTGCCGCACCGGAGTCAAATGCCGAAGGTGGGTTCATACTCCATACTTCAGGTGCATGTGGTCTGCCGCGTGCGATCCAACATTCAGGACCCGCAATTGCGTGGCATACTTCGGCATTAAATAATGCCTTGCGCTTGAAACCTGCATTAGAACTTTGGTACACTGGCACGCTGGCATCACCTTCAGTTTTCGCGCTCGGCTTTTGTGCAGCCCTCTCAACTGGCGGCATCCTAGTTTTGGACGACCCACAATTACAGCTTGCAACTGTCGTCCGAAAAACGGAAAATCAGCGAATTTTGCTGATGTCGCAATTCTCTGATCGATCCGAGTGGAATGCCGAACTCTTGCTTGCGATTAAGGCAAAAGTGACTTTGGTGATGTGCACTGACGGTCCGCTTTCAGAACCGTATGCAACAACGGTTACCGAGGCCACCGATGCACCTGCTTGGAACGGATTGAGTTTGACTGAAGCCGCTGGCTTCATCTCGATTAATCCGGTCCCTGGAGTCTGGCCTGCAGAGTCAGCAGGACGACCGATTGCCGGAGCAGAAATTTGCATCATCGGCTCGGAAGGAAAGAGCGTCGGTCATGATCACATTGGCAAGCTCTACTACAAGAATGCCCCGTCGCCGGTCAAAATAATATCGCTGACGTTTCAATCGAAAAGCGAGCCTGCTTCTTCATGGGTTGCAACGGGCGATTGGGCAAAGCTCGACGAGAATGATTACTTGTTCATAACTGGGTGTGATAAGTCTTCGTTCTATCGTGCCGGTTTTCTTGTCAACGCAGTATCAGTGGAACAGACCATTCGATCTATTCCTACGGTTGTTGACGCGGTCGTCTTTGCGGCACCTCATGATGAGGTAGAAAACGAGGTTGCCGCAGTCATTCTCCCTAAGAACGGAACAGTCGATTTCGCGCAAGCTATTCAAAGCCTTAGCCCGAGCGTTCCCAAGTATCAATTACCTGAGCGCGTTTCAATAATCGAAGTAATTCCGCGAACGCCGTCAGGAAAAGTAAAACGATTCGGGTACTTGATTCCGCCGCGCACTGCCGCGCAGATCGCAAAAGATCAACCTGCGCCTGAGCAATCCTCTGCGCCTGTTGACGAAGTAAATCAAAGCAATCAAGAGTGAAGTTCGAGATTGGAAGTGAGTATCTGGAGACAACATGGTTCTCGTTGAAGTAATTGGGATTTCCGTATGCCCTCCTTATCAGGGATACGTCGTAATACTGAAAGAGAAGGAAGGCGAACGCTGGCTGCCGATCTTCATTGGCGCTGCTGAAGCTCAGAGTATTTCATTCCTCTTGCAGGGTCTCGAGTATGCCCGCCCGATGACCTACGATCTCTTCGCAGCTATCCTTAAGGAGGGCGACATTGACATTCGCTCCACCACAATTTGTGACTTGCGTGACAACACATTTTTTGCTGAAGTCGAACTCAAAATTGCCAATGGCGAAATTCGCCGAATCGACGCCCGTCCATCCGACGCCATCGCCCTCGCGCTGAAGTCAAAAGCGCCGATACAGGTTGCCAAGAAAGTCATGGATGGCGCCGCCGTGAGCAACGAGCCGGTGAACCGCTCAATAGTCGAACAGATCGCCTACTTGCACCAGAAGCTCAAAGAATGTGTGGAAATGGAAGCCTATGAAGAAGCGGCCAAGATTCGTGACCATATTCGCTCCCTCGAGACCCGTTTGACTGATACTGACCTACCCGGAATGGGGCTTTCGCCTGAGGGCGAGGCTTAGTTCTTGTGGCTCTACAAATCACATCTCGTTAAATATTTGTGAAATAATTACTTACCATGACACGATGCTGGCTCGCATCTCTATGAGTGATTGCTTGATATTCTTCCAAAGTCTTGTTATCTTTATTACTTCAGTTCTCTTGCCGTGAAACTCCACCTACCTTCGTATTCCGCCGGAATCCATGAGATAAAAGAGGAAATCGCTCCGGAAGATTTAGAACTGAATCCTGACGAATTCACGCACGTCATTCAGTCGATTGTGCGTTTGGATCGTCACGATCCATATTTTGACCTGAAGGTCAAACTTGAAACAACGGCTGCTGCAGAATGTGATCGCTGTCTCGCCCCGTGCGACGTAAATATTTCTGTTGAGAACCCGCTTCTGTTTGTAATCGGACACGCACCCGCCGGGGATATCGTAGATGATGATACCTTCCTGTACATCAAACCCGGCACAACTGATCTAGATCTCTCACAAGACCTGCGGGACTTTTTAATCCTTGCCTACTCCGGTCGGCATTTGTGCCATGAAGAGTGTCTTGGGCTGTGTGTAAACTGCGGCACCAATCTAAACAACAGCCTGTGTAACTGCAACGCAAATTAGTTTCTTTCAATAATAACGAACCCTTCCGAACATGCCAGTACCAAAAAGACGAACAGGAAAGTCCCGCCGCGATCGCCGTCGCGCAAATTACAATTTGACGGGTCCGGCACTGGCCACCTGCTCAAATTGCAAAGCGGTGATCGCACCGCACCGTGTGTGCGGCTCGTGCGGCTACTATAATGGCCGCTTTGTCATTCAAGTTAAGAACAGCTAAGCGAATCTACCTTTGTCGTCCATGGTCATAGCCTTGGATGCGATGGGGGGCGACCACGCTCCTCGGGTGCCCGTTGAGGCCGCCTGCCATGCCACCGACGAGATGCCTGGTGTGCGCGTAGCGTTGTTTGGTCCCTCTGATGTAATCATCTCGGAACTGAATAAACTTGGACGCACAACAGATGACGGTCGGCTAATTGTTGAAGATGCACCGGAAGTCGTCGAAATGACTGATTCTCCGGGCAAAGTCGTGCGCTCGAAACCAAACAGCTCCCTGCTTCGTGCAATCGACATGCACCAGAGCGGTGAAGCTGCTGCCATTGTGTCGGCTGGCCATACGGGAGTCCAAATGGCGGCTAGCTACATGAAGCTCGGTTTGATAAAGGGCGTTAAACGTCCAACAATCGGCGGCTTATTCCCGCAAGGTGGCGGCAAGTTCACGATTCTGCTCGATGTCGGCGCAAATACAGATTGCAAGCCTATCAACTTGCTCCAATTTGCCGTGATGGGTTCCGTGTATATGGAACTTTTGGTCGGTCTGAAAGCCCCGCGCATAGCCCTTTTGTCTATCGGCGAAGAAAAAACCAAAGGCAACGAGCTTGTTCTTGCCACGCACTATTTGCTCGAGCAAAGCGGCTTGAACTTCATCGGCAATATTGAGGGTCGCGACATTTTTCGCCACAAAGCGGACGTTGTGGTTTGCGATGGTTTTGTCGGCAATGTTGTGCTAAAGCTCTCTGAATCACTTTACCACGCATTCGCCAAGCGCATGACCACGGGTGTCGACGGGTCAAGAATAGATCCACCTGCGCAGCTCCTGCAAATTGCCAAGGAATTTGACTATTCAGAAATCGGTGGCGTCCCACTACTTGGAGTGAACGGTGTATCGATAATCTGTCACGGTGGTTCCCCAACAAAGGCCATTAAGAACGCGATCCGCGAAGCACGTAATATGGTCGAGCGCGATCTGCCCGGTGCGTTGAGCGGTGGGGTGGATCAATACGATGCCGGTATGTTGGCGCGCGGAGTTGCACGCTATAAGGGTCGCACGGAAAAGCGAGACGAGTTGGAAGTAGAGGAGACGGATGATGAGTAAAGGCGTGAAGCCTGTTTCTCGGATTGTTGGTTTGGGTGTTGGGATTCCAGAAACCGTTTTGTCGAACGCAGATCTCGAGAAAATGGTGGACACTTCCGACGAGTGGATAACGTCGCGCACTGGGATTAAAGAGCGCCGCATCATGAAGAAAGGCGAGCGCACATCTGACTATTGCATTAAGGCTGCTCGCGAAGCGTTAGCCGAAGCGAATGTAGATCCGCTGGAACTCGACGTGATCATTCTCGCAACCATCTCCGGCGACATGCGATTTCCCGCTACATCCGTTTTCGTGCAAGAAGCAATCGGCGCAAAGAACGCCGCCGCTTGGGACGTTAGCGCAACATGTAGCGGATTCCTTTTCGCGCTTTATAATGCGGACACATTGATACAAGCGGGCCGAGCTAAAAAGGTTCTCGTCATCGGAAGCGAAATGCTTACGTCGATGGTGAACTGGGACGACCGCGCAACATGCGTGCTGTTCGGAGATGCCGCCGGCGCAGTCGTTCTGACTAAAGCCGAAGATAATAGAGGAATACTATCAATCTCAATCGGCTCAAATGGCTCGTATGTTGATTTGCTTTACTCCATCGGAATCGGTACGGCGTCGAAAACCGGCGCAACGGATAACGGTGAAGCGTTTTTGTTTATGAACGGCAATGAAGTTTTCCGACATGCAGTTCGCATGCTCGAACGTACAGCAATTGAAGTCGTTGACAAAGCTGGATTACAGCCCTCAGATATCGACTGGCTGATTCCGCATCAAGCCAACACCCGCATCATCAAGGCCACTGCTGAACGTATGGGTCTTCCCATGGACCAAGTTTTCCTGAATATCCACAAGTACGGCAATACGTCGTCGGCATCAGTTCCTCTGGCCATGTATGAAGCTCGTAAAGAAGGCAAACTAAAAGACGGTCAACTAATGCTATCTGTTGTCTTCGGCGGCGGTTTCACATGGGGCGGCATGGTTGTCCGGTTTTAAGCAATGTTCTTTCTGTGAATTCCATTTCTGCCGCATACCTTTGTTCTGGTCAAGGCTCCCAATTCGTTGGAATGGCCAAAGACCTGCATGACAAATTTGATCATGCCAAGCGTCGCTTCGTTCAAGCCAACGACATCCTCGATTGTGACCTTGCTGACATTTGCTTTAACGGCCCAGAAGATGAACTTCGCCAAACTCGCATCACACAGCCTGCGCTGTATGTTCACACCGTAATTGTAAGCGAACTGCTGGCCGAGCAAGGCGTCAAGCCGCATTCAACCGCAGGACACAGCCTCGGTGAGTACTCTGCCTTAGCCTGCGCTAGTGCATTCACATTTGAGATCGGACTTGCTCTTGTAAAGGTTCGTGCCGAAGCTATGCAGTTAGCAGGCACAGAGCGCCCCGGCACGATGGCAGCAATTGTAGGTCTCGCCAACGAAAAAGTGGAAGAGATTTGCAAAGAGCTTGCCCCAGTTGGCATCGTTGTTCCGGCAAATTACAATTCACCCGGCCAATTAGTGATTTCGGGAGAAGTTCTGGCGGTTGAAAAGGCTATGGAACTCTGCAAAGCCGCCGGCGCAAAACTCGTCCGCAAACTTGTCGTATCCGGCGCATTTCATTCGCCTCTGATGTCTCCTGCCGCAGAGCACTTGTCTGACGCGCTCGCAAAAGCGGATATCAAGACCCCGAGCGTCCCTGTTCTCGCAAATATAAACGGCCAACCGCACAGTGATCCCAAAAGTATTCGCAAGAACCTTTCCGATCAGCTTCTTTCACCGGTTCGCTGGACAGACTGCCTGCACACGCAAAATGCGCTTTCTCCCGCGCGTTGGTTTGAACTTGGACCAGGGAATGTCTTGGCCGGTCTGTTAAAAAGAACCATCAACGGCGCTTCGGCAGATACTATTGGTACAGCCGCAGAGCTTGAGTTAATCTTGACAGGAGCCACCGCATGAGCAAGCCGCTCACAGGAAAAGTTGCTTGGGTAACAGGCTCCGCGCGTGGAATTGGTAAATCTATTGCCCGTTTGTTGGCTAGTGAAGGCGCAGATCTCGCATTGACGGATGTACTTGCCGAAGATCTCGAAAAAAATGCAAGAGAGTTCACCGATGAGTTCGGCATTCGAGTTGTACGCCAAATCCTCGATGTCACAGATAGAGACGGTGCGACGGCTTTCGTTCAACGAGTGACTGACGAGCTGGGTGGATTGACGATCTTGATTAACAACGCAGGCATCACCCGCGATGGCTTGCTGATGCGCATGTCTGCGTCCGATTGGGAGTGCGTCATCAATGTAAACCTAACAGGAACGTTTGTCTGTACTCAAGCGGCGATCAAACCGATGATGAAAGCCCGTTACGGCAAGATCATCAACATTGCTTCTGTCGTCGGCGTGATGGGAAACGCTGGTCAGGTAAATTACTCAGCGTCAAAAGCTGGAATGATCGGTCTGACCAAATCCGTCGCCAAAGAACTTGCAGGCCGTGGCATTCGTGCGAATGCCGTTGCGCCCGGCTTCATCGAAACTGAAATGACTCACCAGCTCACCGAAGAGACTCGCGATGCCTATATGCAGGCCATTCCGCTGAAGTATCTCGGTAAGCCCGAAGATATTGCGCAAGTTTGCGCATTCCTCGCATCCACCGCGTCTGACTACATCACCGGACAAGTGATAGTCATCGACGGTGGTTTGCATATGTAAAACAAATAACAAACCAGTTCGTTATTTTCAACCGGAGGCCTTGAACTATGTCCGACTTGGAAAACAAGATTAAGAAGATTATTGCGGATCGCTTGCAAGTGGATCTCGCCAGCGTCACTGACGGCGCAAGTTTCGTCGAAGATCTCGGAGCCGACTCGCTGGATCTCGTTGAACTAGTCATGGCATTTGAAGAAGAATTCGGTCTCGAAATTCCTGACCAGGACGCGGAAACGATGAAATCCGTTGGCGACGCACTCACCTATCTAAAAAGCAAGACCGAAGCAAGCGCCTAAATTAACCGGCCCAATCATATGTCGAGACAGAGAGTTGTCGTCACCGGAATGGGAATCATTTCGCCGGTGGGCAACGATGTTTCTAGCTTCTGGGATGCCATTACAAATGGCAGATCTGGCGCTGGTCCGATTACGTTGTTTGACCCAGCGGAATTTGTAACCAAATTCGCTTGCGAAGTCAAAAACTTTTCAATCGGTGACATCATCGACCAGAAAGAAGCGCGCAGATTTCAGAGGTTCACTCAGTTTGGCATCGCAGCTTCGCATCAAGCGTTGACCGATGCCGGACTTATTGGCGATACGATACCAGTCGATAGAGATCGCATCGGTGTGATTATCGGTTCAGGTATCGGCGGCATTGAATTATTTGAAGAGCAAGCCAAGATCTATCTTGAGCGCGGTCCTAAACGCATCAGCCCGTTTTTCGTGCCGATGATGATTTCGGATATCGTTTCAGGTCAGGTCTCAATTACATTTAGACTTGGCGGTCCGAATTTCGCGGTCGTCTCAGCCTGTGCCACAGCAGGACACTCAATTCACATGGCCGCCCGATTAATTCAGGCGGGTGAAGCGGATGTTATTCTTGCCGGTGGTACCGAAGCAGCTATCACCCATCTCGGTGTCGGCGGCTTCAATGCCATGAAAGCTCTTTCAACGCGTAACGATGCTCCGGAAAAAGCCAGCCGCCCTTATGACAATGACCGTGACGGTTTTGTCATCGGTGAAGGCGCAGGCGTATTGGTCTTGGAAAGCTACGAGTCGGCCAAGCGGCGCGGTGCCAAGATTCACGCTGAGATACTCGGAGTCGGGGCAAGCGGCGATGCCTATCACATTACAGCCCCGCATATCGACGGCGATGGCGCACGTCGTGCCATGGAAGCAGCATTGAAGGAAGCCAGCGTTGACCGCACGAACATTGCCTACATCAACGCGCACGGAACGTCAACGGATGTTGGCGACCCGACCGAGATCAAAGCGATTCGTCGCGTGTTCGGTGCTTATGCAGAGAAACTCGCGGTGTCTTCAACGAAATCCATGACAGGGCATACTCTTGGTGCAGCGGGAGCAATCGAAGCCATCGCAACGATTCTGGCCACCCAGAATAACCTGATTCCGCCAACGATTAATATTGAGAATCAGGATCCGGAGTGCGATCTTTTCGTCACCCCAAATGTTGCAATTAGACGCGAAGTAAATGTGGCGATGTCGAATGCCTTTGGTTTCGGCGGCCACAATTCGTCATTGATTGTTGCCAAGTCGGAGTTCACTAAAGAAGGGTAAGCGGTTGCATGAATTGGTTCCGCGACATGCTGCTTCGAAAACAAGGGGACATCCCCCGCGAAGTACGTCAGCAGTTGCGGCATTTGGAAAACCGAATCGGCTATCGTTTCAAAGATCCCCAATTTCTTGTTTCAGCGCTTCGCCACCGCAGCATTCTGAACAAAGAGAATCTGGGTCGGCACGAGTCCAACGAACGCCTTGAGTTCTTGGGCGATGCAGTTCTGGATTTCGTAATTGCCGAATACTTCTATCATCTCTTTCCCGGAATGGTGGAAGGCCAGTTGACCAAACTGCGCTCGGTGATTGTTTCAGGAACGTCGTTAGTTGGAGCTGCTAAACGCATTGACTTAGGCGAGTTCCTTATTGTAAGTGAAAATGAAGATCGTGCCGGTGGCCGCAACCGCGCGTCAATTCTCGAAGATGCGTTTGAAGCCCTGATCGGCGCGATGTATCTCGACGGCGGCGTGAAACCGACTCGAACATTTATCGAATTACACTTGCTTGATAATTGGCGAGAGATCGTCACCAAGGACGAATACGTCAATTACAAGAGCCTTGTCCTCGAACATGCACAAGCCAATTCATGGGACAGTCCGGAGTATCGCTTGGTCGAAGAAACCGGTCCTGATCATTCGAAACGGTTTGTTGTTGAGATTTTTCTGAACGGTGTCTCCTACGGTAAGGGAGAAGGAACTTCCAAGAAAACGGCCGAGCAAAAAGCGGCCTCGGTTGCGGCATCCAAATTGGGGTTGCTGACAAACGACGAATACAACTTGGATTCGACTTCCGATTGAAATGACTAAGGAATCAGACGGCGGAGACATGCTGGAACAGTATCGATATTGTGCGCGTTGCGGTGAGCAGCTCACGCGTAAAAATCTTGAAGGCCGCCTTAGACCAGTTTGTCTGGCGTGCGGGAATGTTGTTTATCTGAACCCTCTACCCGCCGTCGCGGCCGTTCTTATTCAGAGTGGCCGCGTTTTGCTGATTAGGCGCGGAGTAGACCCCGGTGCGGGCCTCTGGGCGTTGCCGTCGGGCTTCATGGAACAAGGCGAAACTCCTGAAATTGCGTTGCGCCGTGAAGTTCACGAAGAGACGGGCGTCATGTGTGCGCCGGGTCGATTGATCTCTGCAACGACTCACGACGACCACGTTTTTGGTCATGTCCTTGTCTTAGCATACACCGCAAACTGTAACAACATGACAGCGTTTGCAGGCGATGACGCTGTAGAAGCTCATTGGTTTGAAACCACCCACCTGCCGCGATTAGCCTTCGAAAGCCACCTCGAATTTATTCGCCAAGCCGAGTTATTGCATTCACTTGATCATGAAATCTTGTAGGCTTTGCATGAAACGACACTACTTATTATTGATTCTATCGCTTGGGCTTCTGACGTTTCTGATTAGTAGTTGCGAAATCGACGAAACAAAGACCAATCAAGGTCAGGTTTTTGTCGAACTACGTGACACATCGGGCGTTGCCATCACAGGTGCTCGCATTTCTGTCGATGGAGTTCAGACTGCCTCGATTACCCCCGACACACTGCGTCAAGTTGCCGTCGGTGACCGAACCATCTCGGCGACGAAGCCCGGCTACGAACCTTCTTCCGGAGTCGTCAACATTCAGGAAGATCAAACTGCCTCTCTTACATTAGTTGCGCAAGATGCTCCCTACGGAGCGCTCGAATTAGTTGATGCACCGGACGGAACGGCTCTTATCATTGACAATTCGGAATACTCCGTGGTCCCGCCGCGTTTGGTTGACGTTGGCGTAGGCACATGGTCTGTGTCGGCCTATCTCGCCGGAAACATTACGAATGCTCCTGCCCGATGGAACATCATACTCGCCCCACGTGATACCGTACGCATCAACGCGCAATTCTCGCCGATAGCTGAAGGCACCAACGCGGGATCACTCGCGCATGTGTTCACCCTGCCAAGCGACCTTGACAGTTCAATTTACCGCCTTCAAGACTATCGCGGTAAAATTGTGTTGCTCTCATTCTTCTTCTACCTTTGCAATCCTTGCTTGGCAGAGTTCCCACATATTCAAGAAGTCTATGCTGACCCGCAGTATGCTGGCCGGCTTGAGGTGTTCGGAGTGGACGCCGTGGACGGCTGGCCGTTGTTGGCACGGTATAAGGAGGACCATCCTACTCTGGGCCTTCAATTCCCACTGCTCTGGAATCAAGATCAATCCCTTCGCACTATCCATTATGAAGTCGCCAGCTGTCCAACAAACATTCTGATTGACCCGACAGGCATGATTCGCTACCGCTGGTTTGGGGTTGCCGAAGGGGAGTTACGCGGTGCGATTGAAGCATTGATTGCAGAATTCGACACACAAGATTAATGTTGAAAGGATATCATACATGAAAAAATTACTCGTCGTCCTTTCTTGCTTTGTTTTATTTGCATCGGCTCATGCTGCTGGCCGAAATTGGACACTTACCAATGTCAACGGCGGCGACTTCAGCATTTCAAACGACAACGGCGGTCGCCCGAGCCTCTTGGTCTTCTGGGCCACATGGTGCAAACCCTGCAAAGCCGAACTCGATGCCATGAAGGGCACACTCGACGACTTGAATAAGCGCGGCATGAATGTTCTGCTTGTTGCTGAGGATAATCAAAAATCCAAAAGCCGAGTAAAACCGTTTCTCGACACGAAAGCATACGGCTGGACAGCTTTGCATGATCCCGACGGTGAAGTGCTGAAGCTTTACGGCGGCACATCGATTCCGTTTACAGTAATGTTAGACAAGAGCGGCGCACCGGTTTTTGAGAATCGCGGTGAAATGAAAGATCCGACCGCGATGTTGGCCAAAGCAAACCAACTACTCGAGTCTGCCGGTGAGTAAACTCATTATTGGTCTTTGCACCTGCCTGCTGCTTTTCGACACGGCCATCGCACAACTCGAAGACATAGACTTTGACGGATCTAATCAACTCCGTTGGGATAATGGCCGCGAAGTGTACATACCTTATGCCGAACGCGATAACCCAGAGAATACTATAGCCCGGCGTTTCGTCGAGAATCGTTTGCGGCTCGATCTGTTTAGCGGCAATTTCCGTTTAGGCGGGAGATATCTTTATTTTCGCCCCTCCGAAGCGGATACTAATCAATTCCTCCATCTCGCGGACGAAAACCGTTTTGATAAGCGCTTTTTCGAAGGCCAGATTGACCCACTCAAATTTCGTTTCGGCCATTTCAGCGATCTGTGGGCCTCGGGTTTGACGTTAAGCATGTTTGAGAATCGTGATCTGTTCTTTGACACCGAGCACGACGGAGCACGCATGCAGGTTGAGGCGGGTTCAATTAAGCTCATCGGACTTTCAGGCAAGACTCTGGCCGGTGCACTCGTTCCTGAAATCCACACAACAGCCGGACGCGTTGAAGTATCTCCAGGCAAGGAACATCTCGGTTTCAGCTACGCCTACCACGATAGCGGCGCGCACCCTGAGATGAGCGTCGCGGGCATCGATTGGAATTTCACTCGCGGAATTTTCAATCTTTACGGTGAACGCGCATGGAATGAGACGATATTGCAAGGTGGGAACGAGGCCGGACATGCGACGTTTGTAGGCATGACGCTCTCCAAATGGGGATGGTCGCTGTTAGCCGAGTATGCGGACTATAACTACAATCGTGTCACGCAGGTTCAAAATCCGCCGACCCTGCATCGTGAAGTAACACCACGTCTCTTGCAAGGCCGCGACCCACACGTTATGAACGTGCCTGATGAAATCGGTGGGCAAGTGGAACTCTCAGGTATGGTTCACGAGAACTCCTTCCTGAATTTCCACTTCAACGCCAATAGCCGACACTCCGAAGATGATGAAACGGTGCCGATGCCGACTTTGGAAGAAAAGTATCGCGCCTATTGGGATCTATTCGGAAACGTAGACCAATCATTTAGTGGCGGACAACAACTTTTTCTTGAACTCGGTGCTAATGAAGAGACTTCGACCGCTTGGCAAAAGAGAATGTGGACACAGATTCGTGCGACTTTTCCCTTCCGAGGTTCGCAAGAAATAGAATTTGAAACCGAGCAGCTTTTCATAACCAACAAAACGCTTGATGACGAGAAGTATCATGACATGCTCTACGCGATATCGTGGACGCCATCCGATGCTTTTTCCCTTTATGCCTCGTTTTCCACAACGGATGACGAAGCTTTAAAGAAGAAAGAAGGCGACTATTGGATCTCGGGCGAAGCAGCATACAAATTCAGCGGCGGCAAGCACCGCGCGATCATTTTCTACGGAAAAGAACGCGGCGGACTGAAATGCTCGAATGGTGTGTGTCGTCAGGTTCAGGCATTCTCTGGCGTACGCTTGACTCTCGAAACATCACTCTAATTCATGGCTGACTCGCAGGACGCGCGCCGCAATCTTCCCGGTGTAGATAAACTCCTCGAGCGCCCAGAGTTTCGCAAATTGCGCGACGTTGTTTCCGTTCCGTTACAGTCGCGTGTTATCCGCGAAGAGATCGAATCAGCACGCAAGAATATTGAGCAGGGTGGGGCAGCGCCAAGCGGGAATCAAATTTCTCGTCACGCCATTGAGCGCATCGAGTCGTACTTGACCTCACGCCCGCATCGTGTAATTAATTGCACTGGTGTGATTTTGCATACTGGCCTCGGACGCGCCTCGTTGTCGGCTAATGCAATTGAAGCAATTGTCGAGTCCGCAGGCTATTGCGATCTCGAGCTTGACATGGACAGCGGACAACGCGGTGATCGACAAGCGCATGTAGAATCATTACTCTGTTGGCTCACCGGTGCCGAATCTGCGCTAATGGTGAACAACAATGCTGCAGCGCTCTTTCTCGTCTTGAATGCTTTAGCAAACGGCAAGGAAGTGATTGTCTCGCGCGGTCAGCTTATTGAAATTGGCGGCAGTTTTCGTCTCCCAGACATCATGTCCCGCGCCGGAGCAAAGCTGGTCGAGGTCGGCACAACGAATCGCACTCGTGTTGCCGATTTTGAAACTGCGATTTCTAACAAAACTGTGATGCTCTTGCGTGCCTATCCGTCAAACTATCGTATTGATGGCTTTTCGGAAAGTGTTGAAATAAAGGAACTCGCAGAGGTGGCCCATCGACACAATGTGCTTTGCGTTGATGACTTGGGTGGCGGTCTGCTTTGGGATTGGGCAAAGTTAGGTCTTCCTGAAGAGCCACACGTTGCCCAGAGCTTGGCCGACGGTGCAGACTTAGTTTTAGTTTCCGGTGACAAAGTCCTAGGCGGACCGCAGGCCGGAATCATCTTGGGCGGCGCTGACTTGGTCAAGAAGCTGAAGAAATCCCCGTTGGCGCGAGTCTTGCGCCCCGGTAAGCTCGAGGTAGCCGCACTTGCAGCTACATTGACGAGCTTTTTTCACCCATCTCGTCCGGCACAGGAAATTCCGACTTGGCGAATGTTTGCAGAATCCCTTGAAACAACTCGCGCTCGCGCCGAACTTCTGAAAAGTAAATCGGCAGCGAAATCAGGTTGGCAAGTCTTGGAGTTGCGCGATTCCCCGGCGCAAGCTGGTTCGGGCACATTGCCAGCAACTCCGTTGCCTTCAATTGCGTTAGTCTGCTTGCCGAAGAACACAACCGCCGCTCGCTGGTCGAAAAGACTTAGGCAAGCACAAATTCCCGTGGTGTCGGTGGTACAAGACGAGTTGGTATTCTTGAATTTGCGGACGGTATCGGATTCTGAAGTAGAACTGCTTGCAGCACAAATATTGCAGTCGTTGGAATAGCGCCGGAAAGCGCATTGATTCAACTAATAATTATTCTGCTGTTCTCGTCTCTCGTTCACGCCAAAACAGTTCAATGGCTAACGATTGACGGTGCGATTGGCCCTGTCGCCAACGAGATGCTGGAGAGCGCCCTTGCAGAGGCTGAGCGGGTTGATGCCGAGTTACTCGTTATTGAAATGGACACGCCAGGCGGTTTGTTGAAAACAACTCGCATGATGTGCAAAACGATGCTCGCGTCTGAAATTCCAATCGTTGTTTACGTCGCACCGTCTGGTGCGCGGGCCGGTTCAGCCGGAGTATTCATCACGCTTGCATCGCACGTTGCCGCAATGGCGCCCGGTACAAACATTGGTGCAGCACATCCCGTCGGTCTCGGCGGTTTCGGCGCCTCGCCCGACACCTCGGACATCATGGAAGGCAAAGTTACCAACGATGCAGCCGCCTTCGCACGCACACTGGCCGAACAGCACAACCGCAACGCGATATGGGCGGAGCAGGCCGTTCGCGAGAGCAAGTCCATTACCGAAAACGAGGCGCTATCACTCGGTGTAGTTGAAATAGTTGCGCCCAATGCCGATTCGTTGTTGATCGCGTTAAACGGTCGCATCATCACGATCAAAGGTGTCGCCGATACGCTGGACACAAATGGCGCAATCGTCGCTCGACCGCCAATGAGTCTTCGCCTGCGAATTCTGGACATCATCGCCGATCCGAATATCGCGTATATTCTAATGCTGATCGGCATCTATGGCCTGTTTTTTGAGCTTTACAACCCCGGCGCAATCTTTCCGGGTGTTGTGGGTGGAATGTCGTTAATCATCGCATTTTTCAGTTTACAGCTTCTGCCAATTAGCTGGACAGGCCTATTGCTGATTTTGTTCGCCATCATTCTGTTCATTCTCGAAATCAAAGTAACAAGCTACGGCATGCTATCTGTTGCAGGAATCGTCAGTATGACACTGGGATCACTCATGCTCTTTCAGCCGGGCGTCACCGGCATTCAAGTGGGATTAGGCCTGATTATTCCGGCCGCAATCATCACAGCACTTTTCTTTGCCATCGTAGTCGGAATGGGTTTGCGCGCACAATCGCGCAAAGTCGTCACCGGGGTTGAAGGGCTTGTCGGCGAATCCGGCACAGTCACAATCGAATTGAATCCAAATGGCAAAGTACTCGTTCACGGCGAAATCTGGTCAGCGCACTCTGCTACGTCTGCGCTTCGCGGCGCGCGAGTAAAAGTAACCGCAGTGAACGGAATGGAGTTGACCGTCGAACCGCTGTCTGATCAGGCGTCTTAACCAAAGGAGTCGCCATGTTACCCGTGTTGGCATTTGTAATCGTCTTCGCTCTTTTCATTATTTCGTCGTCAATCCGAATTCTGAATGAGTATGAGCGCGGCGTTGTATTCAGATTGGGTCGCTCTATCGGTGTAAAAGGTCCAGGACTTATCCTGTTGATCCCGCTGGTTGACCGTATGGTAAAGGTGAGTCTGCGCACCGTCGTGCTCGATGTTCCACCGCAAGACGTCATCACGCGCGACAACGTGTCTCTGCAAGTGAACGCCGTCGTTTTCTTCCGCGTCATGGACCCCGAAAGATCAATCCTCGATGTGGAAAACTACATGTTCGCGACAAGTCAATTGTCCCAGACGACCTTGCGTAGTGTACTTGGACAAATTTCGCTTGATGAAATTCTCTCTGAGCGCGAAAAGATTAACGACGAATTGCAGCAGATTATCGACAGACAGACTGATCCGTGGGGAATAAAAGTATCGTTGGTCGAACTGAAACACGTTGACCTTCCGCAAGAGATGAAGCGCGCGATGTCTCGACAGGCGGAGGCCGAACGTGAACGCCGCGCCAAGATCATCGCCGCTGAAGGTGAGCGTCAGGCCGCCGATCAGTTGACTGAAGCAGCTTCAGTAATTGCTCGTCACCCTGAAGCCTTGCAGTTGCGCTATCTCCAAACATTAGTTGAAATCGCCGCTGAGAATAATTCCGTGACCGTTTTCCCGATCCCGATGGAGTTGTTGCGACCGTTTATGCAGGTCGGC
>Ga0154020_10004837_pt1 | contig 16006 bp, 13 predicted proteins | sample Klosneuvirus_201_FD_109709 | JGI IMG/M metagenome (GOLD analysis project Ga0154020, IMG submission 109709) | Active sludge microbial communities from wastewater, Klosterneuburg, Austria - Klosneuvirus_20160825_MG | ecosystem: Engineered > WWTP > Aerobic digester > Activated sludge | place...
AAGATTTGGCATTAATTTAAGATTGTAAATTTAGCTTAAATTTTTATCTTTGCTTGGTCAAAAAGGTTGTTTTTCAACAAGATGTCGAAAGTAAAATATAGATTTAACACCAAATCACTCACCTACGAAAAGGTAAAAGTTACTTTTTCGGAGCGTTTCTGGGGTTTTTTGTCGTACCTGGCAATAGGCTTGGTTTTTGCTACCGTCACTATTATTTTAGCCTTTAAATTCCTCGATTCACCGAAGGAAAAAATGCTCCGCCGCGAAATTGAGGCGCTTCAGCTACAATACGATTTATTGCATAAAAAAATGGACCAAACACAGGTTGTATTGAATGATTTGCAAGACCGCGATGACAATATTTACAGGGTTATTTTTGAGGCAGAACCTATACCGAATACGATTCGTGAGGCCGGATTTGGTGGCAGTGAACGTTATGGTGTTTTCGATAATTTTGAGAATGCCGATTTATTGAAAAGTACCACCGAACGTTTAGATAAAATTTCTAAACAATTGTATATACAATCGAAGTCATTTGATGAAGTAGTGAAAATGGCAAAGGACAAAGAGAAACTTCTGGCTTCTATTCCGGCTATTATGCCAATTAATAATAAAGATTTGCGTCACCAGGCAGGTGGTTTTGGATGGAGAACACATCCTATTTATAAAACACCGGAGTTTCATCCCGGCATGGATTTTTCGGCAGAGCAGGGCACACCAATTTATTCTACAGGAGATGGTGTGGTTGAAACGGCTGATGCTAATGCGCAGGGTTATGGAAATCACATTGTAATTAACCATGGTTTCGGGTATCGCACTTTGTACGGACATATGAGTAAAATGGCAGTGAAAGTGGGAAAACAAATTAAGCGTGGTGAGTTAATTGGTTATGTAGGCAGTACAGGTTTAAGTACAGCGCCGCATGTTCATTATGAAGTCATTAAAAACGGAGAAAAAGTAAATCCGATTAACTTCTACTATAACGACCTAACTCCGGAGCAATACCAGATTATGTTGGAAATGTCTTCCAAATCCACTCAATCTTTCGATTAATGTCGGCCGCCCAAAAAATTGGTTTTAACACAGCTATTTCATTGGTCATTGCCAATATGATTGGTACAGGTGTATTTACCAGTTTAGGTTTTCAGGTATTAGATATTGAATCGGGTTTTGCAATCATGATGTTATGGATAGTAGGAGGGGTGTTGTTGTTATGCGGAGCATTAACTTATGGCGAGATAGGTTCGGCTTTTCCTCAGAGTGGAGGAGAGTATAATTACCTTTCAAAATTATATCACCCTTCAATAGGTTTTTTATCGGGATGGGTATCGGTAACAGTTGGATTTGCGGCACCTGTCGCAGCTGCAGCAACAGCATTAGGACTTTATGTCAATAAAATTTATGTGGGGGTAAATCCGCAATTATTGGCAATCGTTGTTATACTTCTCCTCACCATCATTCATTCGGTGAATTTAAAATTAGGAAGTGCCATACAACAAGCTTTTACTTTAGTGAAAGTGGTAATAATTGTGATGTTTGTTGGTTTTGGTTTGTTTTACCAGCCTGTCCATCACACATCTTTTGCACCAACATCTGATAGTTTAAATCAAATGTTATCATCGGCATTTGCGGTATCGCTGGTGTTTGTGACTTACGCATATTCCGGTTGGAATGCGGCAGCTTATATAGGAGGAGAATTAAAAGACCCTCAGAAAAATTTACCAAAAGCTTTGGTATGGGGAACTTTAATTGTGATGGTGATTTATACGGCGCTCAATTTTGTGTTTTTATATTCGGTGCCCGTAAATGAATTAAAAGGCGTTGTGGAAGTAGGTTATTTGAGTGCTAATAAAATCTTCGGCACGGATCTCGGGCGATTCATGAGTTTGGTGATTGCTTTATTATTAGTTTCAACCGTAAGCGCCATGATTTTAGCAGGGCCACGTGTGATGCAGGCGATGGGAAAAGACATGAAGCAATTAAAAGTTTTTTCTATCTCAAATAAAAATAATGTGCCCTATATTTCTGTTCTTTTTCAATCTGCTATTTCTGTTATCTTAGTTTTAACATCTTCATTCGAATCGTTGATTACTTATGTAGGTTTCACATTAAACCTATTCACCTTTTTAACAGTGTTTGGTGTTTTTATTCTGAGAACTAAGCACAAGCATATACAAACTTCGTACAAGACACCGTTTTATCCGCTTACTCCTGCGTTATTTTTGCTTATCAGTGGTTGGATATTATTTTTTATCTTTAAGAATAAAACCACCGAATCGTTGTATGGATTAGGCACGGTGGCGCTTGGTTTTTTAGTGTATTGGTTGAGTGAAAAATATAAGAAACAAACGAAATAAGATCAACACCTTTCTCAGCTTGCTGTTGGTGTATTCATTCGGCAGTAATTCCCAAACTAAATTTAATTTCGATAGCCTTTTAAAAAACACTTTGCCTAAATATGCGGCTATTTTAGAGAATCCTAATAAATACAAATTACAAGTAATATACACGCAAATTAACCGTGATGCCGATAACAAACCAACCTTTAAAAATTACAAGTTCCATTCTAATAAAAGTTATTTTTATCCGGCCAGCACCGTCAAATTGCCTGTCACATTAGTTGCTTTAATGAAGCTGAATGAACTAAAAGAAAAAGGACTGGATTTAGAAAGTCCGATGCTAACCGACAGCGCTTATTATTGTCAGAAGAAAGTTTTTAAAGACACAACGTCTCAAACAAAGTACCCTTCCCTCTCAGGATATATAAAAAAAATGTGGTTGGTGAGCGATAATTGGTCGTGCGCGCGCGTTTATGAGTTTATTGGTTGCGATTATCTCCACAAACAATTAGAAGATAACGGATTTAAAAATGTGCGTATCAATAACCGATTGGATGCAGCTTGTCCGGGCGACACCGCAAAAATCACACCGCCGGTTTATTTTTTGAATACTAAAAAAGATACAATTTACAAGCAAGGATTAACAATGGCCACATACAACAAGCCTCACCCAATTGAGAAATCACTGGCAGGAGTAAAACACCGCGATGCCAATGGTAAAAAGCGGCCCGGACCAAAAGATTTTTCGAAACACAATTATTTTGCTTTAAGCGATGTGCATGAAATGATGCGCCGGATGGTCTTTAACCCATATTTAAAACCTGAAGAGCAATTGTCAATTAACGATAATCACCGCTTATTTGTGTTGAAAGAATCGGGGAAAATGCCCAAAGAAAGTGAGTACCCGAAATATGACAAAAAAGAATATTACGATTCGTACAAAAAGTATTTTATGTACGGAAGCGCTGTGGCAACCATCAATTCCGACAGCATAAGAGTGTTTAATATAGTTGGAAGGGCCTACGGTTTTTTGATCGATTGCGCCTATATTGTTGATTTTAAAAACCATTTAGAGTTTATGCTGACGGCATCTGTGTTTGTGAACGAAAGACGGGATATTGGAAGTGGTAAATATGAATACGAGGCTTTGGGTTTGCCTTTTCTAAGGGATTTGTCGATTGGCATCTATAATTACGAAAAGAAGCGGGTTAAAACGAATCAACCCGACTTAAAAGAGTTCAACTTTTTTGATTATAAATAGATAAATTCAATACCTTTGGCCTCCATTTATGAGAACACTTTTATCCCTGATAATTATTATTTTCTTGTCGTGCACCACGCAAGAAGTAAAAGAAAATAAAACTGACGCTGTTGTTAAAAAAGATTCCGTAAAGGAAGCAGTGAAAGTTGAAGAAGCAGTAAAAGATTCTCTTGTTCCTGAAGTTTCAAACGAACCAGCTTTGAGCTATGTGGAATATAACGCCGATAACTATTTCAATAACGTAACCGCTGTAATGTGCGGACTAAAAGGCAAAGCACATAAATTAAATTATTTGTTTGATACCATAGCCTGGAAAAGAAATGCCGGATTTATTGATAGCAGCTGGACGCGTTTAGAAAAAAGAAGATTAAAGGCCATGCGTAATTGGGCAGCTACCGAATTTTCTACACCAAACACCGTATGTAAAACTGTTTTTTATCCTTTTTCAGGACCGGATTTTCTAACAGCAACTACCTTTTTTCCTAATGCAGATAAATACATCATGTTAGGATTAGAGCCGGTTGGTAAATTACCCGATTTCAAAAAATTCAAACCGGGCGATCATGAAGTGTATGCTGCTAACTTTAAGCAGTCATTAGGCGATATTTTTGATAAGAGTTATTTTATTACACGTAAAATGTTGCAGGATTTTAGTTCACAAAAAGTGAATGGCCTTTTACCAATTCTGACATTTTTTGTTAGAAAAACAGGTTATGAGATTTCAGATATTAAATATGTTTACCGTTATAAACAAGATTCAATTGTAGAGCGCGGCTATAATGTAAAAATGCCCGACATTGAAGACGGAGGAACAAAAAAACCATTTGGCGTACGTGTAGATTTTGTGCAGAATGGCAAAAACAAATCCATCTATTATTTTAAGTACGATGTAAGCAATAAAAAGTTTAACGATACTTGTGCATTTTATAAATACATCAATAGCAGCAAAAATGTGGTGACTTACATAAAAAGTGCTTCTTATTTATTGCACAATGGTTTTATGAGTAACATGCGTGATGTTATTTTGAAAAACTCGAGTTATGTGATTCAGGATGATACCGGATTGCCGTACAAATATTTTGTAGAGAATAATGCTTGGGAAATGAAACTGTATGGTGCGTATACCCGTCCGGTTTCGGATTTCCCTTATCTCGACATGCAAAAGCCCCTTCAGGAAGCTTTCGAAAAAGACAGCTCTAAAATTGGCAAATTACCTTTTCATTTAGGTTACCATTGGGGAAGCAAGAAGGATGTGATTATTTACGCGAGTAAGAAGTAGGGTTTCGTTTTTGGCGACATATTTAATTGGCGTTTCGCTTTATCCTAATGGTTTTGTACTTCGGTTGAATTTATAGAAATATTTGGTGTCAATTATTTAAAGCTTTTTAGAATGGAATTGCAAGAAAAAAGTGGAATATGTTTTGTAACTTTAACTAGTCAAACCAATCAAAGTGTTGTTAAAAAACTTGTTATTACTAAATAACTTTTTTAAAACTAAGCAATTCAGTTTCTTTACTGTTTTGCTTAGTTTTACTTTTGGAATTTTGGAGGCGCAGGTCAATATGGTTCCAAATCCAAGTTTTGAGGATACATTAAAGACACCGTATAATAAAGTTGGCAACTTATTTATTAAAAACTGGCATAATTTAGACTCTTTAAATAATTCGTTTTGTCCAATAAATTATTACTCTAAATTCTGTACAACTTCAATTTGTTTACTGCCAAATAATTCTTTTTTTAGCCAAAATCCAAGAACAGGTAATGCAGTTATTGCCTTACAGCTATTTTATGATCCAGGCTTTAGTGGCCCAAGTTTACGTAGCTTAGCAAGGGTAAGGTTACATCAAAATTTAATCTCAAACAAAGTGTATTGTGCAAAAATGTATGTATGTTTGATAGAAACCTGCAAAAAAAGTATTGATGGATTACACATGTATTTTGATAACGGCATTTTAGATACCGTTACTACTGGAATAAATAATACAGGCATTTATACTTTTGTTAACCCTCAGGTAAAGCAACCCCCGTCTATTGTTGTTAATGATTCAATTAATTGGGTAGAAATAAGTGGAACTTTCACTGCAACTGGTAATGAAACGTATTTAACTTTAGGTAACTTTTATTCCGATGCATCTACAACACAAGTAGTGTCAAACCCAACAGTTACGGCAAATTGGAGTGGTTATATAATTGACGATGTCAGCGTCATCGATTTTAATCTTTCTGCCTTCGCTGGCCCTGACAAAAATATTACTTTAGGCGATAGTGCTTTTATTGGTCGCCCACCGGAGATTGGATTGGAGTGTACATGGGCAACAGGCACTACAACCATTGGTGCAGGTGGAGGTTTGTGGGTAAAGCCAACAACTACGGGTACGTTTAGTTATATTGTAACACAAAACATTTGCGGTAACATAAAAACAGATACGGTGAATGTAAATATTAGCAACGGTATTAATGAAAACACGGCCTTCGCGCAAAGCATTGGCATTTACCCGCAACCCGCAAAAGATGTTGTAAATATTAGTTTGAGTAATTATTACGCCCCAACGGTTGAAGTAAAAATTATTGATGTAACGGGGCATTTAGTTAGCAGTGTTGAGTTGGCAGTTCGCAATCGCAAAGCGCAATTAGAAACATCAGAGCTTTCAAACGGAGTGTATATACTTCAAATAACTAACGGCAAGCAGCAAACAGTTAGTAAGCGCTTGGTTATTGCTAAATAAATAAAGTTTTTATTTATCGGGATGAATATCCCGACTAACGGTGCGCCAGGGGCATGAAGGGTTTAGTTCTTTTCAGGCGATGCCTCTCATTATCGCCTGAAAAAACCGCAGCGAAGCGGAGCCTGGAATGACCCGCCCGGGCGCCCAAAAATAAAAAACACTTTAAGAGGTTCAATAGTACAGTAACGGAACGTAAATAGAATAAAGAAACCTTTGAAATAGAGCAAGTAAATATTCAATAAACCCTACGCAGGGTTGTCCGCTTTAAACAAACATCGTTAAAAGCTTGTTAATAACTCAATTACCCCTTGTTGCTTAAAAATTTTACATTTGGTTATGTCTTTACAAAAAGAACAAACCGACAAATTATATTATTCTATCAGCGAAGTGTCTGATATGTTTGAAGTAAATGCTTCTACTATCCGCTTCTGGGAAAAAGAGTTTGATATTTTAAAACCAACCAAAAACAAAAAAGGTAACCGTCTTTTCACACAAAAAGACATTGAAAACCTAAGGTTAATTGTTCACTATGTAAAGGAAAAGGGATACACCCTTAATGGCGCCAAAGACGTAATTAAAAGTGGTTCACCTGAGCAGATCAACGTTAAGCTGGAAGTGATTGAAAAATTAAAAAAGATCAAAGACCAGTTAAACGACATCAAATCCAAGCTTTAAAAGCGCATCTTATCAAAATTCTATTGTGAAAAAGTAATTCCCTCCACTGGGAATCAATCCCGGCTTTTGGCTAATATTAAAGCTTATTATGAGCCACCGCCCACTGCATACTTTATTGTTTTTATTCGGAGTGTTCACGCTTTTCGGACTACTTTCTTTTGTATTCCCTGAAAGCGGAATTGCTATCACTGAAAAATTCACCATGAATTTCCCAAGCCTGAGAAGTTTGTTTAGTCCTGATGCTAAAACAAAGAAAACAGACATTTCAAAAATTATTGCCCTGGCAGATGCTGAAGACAAATTATCTGACAGTACAAATGTTACCGATCTGCAAGGGGCAGCAATGACGGGTTCCGACAGTACAGTACGTTTAATTACAAGTATTCAGTATAAATCAGCGGCTAAAACCGCACTTAATAATTTCTTCTCATCACTTAAAAACATTTCAGGTGAAACAAAAAGCATCCGTGTGTTACATTACGGCGACTCGCAAATTGAAGGTGACCGCATTAGTGATTATCTCAGGTCTAAATTGCAAAACCAATTTGGTGGTGAAGGCCCAGGGTTGATTTCATTAATGCCCATCGCACCAAGTGTGATCAATAAAATCAGTTTCAGCGAAGGATGGGATAGATTTGGTGTGTTTGCTTTTAAAGACAAGCGTGTGCCACATAATAATTTTGGGGTATTGGCACATTTTTGCAGGTATTGCAATTATACTTCAGTTGGTGATAGTGTTTCAGCAAATAAGCAAGCTTGGGTAAAAATTCAAACCAGTAAAAATGGAGGCGCAAAAGCCGCTGCTTATAACAAATTGAAATTATTTTATGGAGGTGCACGTTCAAAAGTACTTTGCGAGTTTTATGATGGGGGTTCGTTCAAAGAAAGCGACAGTTTACAAAAAGCAGGAAGTTTTAACATTAAAGAATATCCGGTTGCACAAGGCTCACTCAATCACGAATTTCAATTTAGCGGAAAAGACAGTCCGGATTTTTATGGTGTTTCCCTCGAAGGAAGTAAAGGTGTGATGGTGGATAATGTGGGTTTGAGAGGAAGTTCCGGAACATTCTTTAATCAGATCAATTATACCCAGCTCAAACAATTTTACGATTATTTGAATGTACGCTTAATCATTTTGCAATTCGGTGGTAATACATTGCCGTATTTAAAAGATAAGGCAATGGCCGAAAGTTTCGCAGGGTATTTAAAATCGCAAATCAATACCATAAAGAAAATGGCACCTAATGCCTCCATATTGGTGATTGGTCCAGCAGATATGAGTGTAAAACAGGGAACTGAATATGTTACACATCCATTACTGGAAGATTTAAGAAACGCAATACGTAAAACAGCCTTTGATATGGATTGCGCATTTTTTGACATGTACGATTGTATGGGTGGTAAAAACAGTATGGTAAGTTGGGTCGATGAAGGAATTGCCGCTAAAGATTACATTCATTTTAGTCCTCAGGGTGCCCGTAAAATTGCCACTTTGTTGTATTCATCTTTAATTAACGATTATAATTCATTTGCACGTAGTGGGAAGTAAGTTGTATAAAATAGTTTTGTCGGTAGTGCTTATTTATAATGGCATTCTAATGGCTCAAACGGATGTAAAACCGGCAGTGAGAACCTATTCGTTCATTAATTATAACGAGAATTACATTCGTCATTCAAAGGATAGCAGCTTAACGCTTAATTTTTTTAATAAGATGGATGATTTGAGAAGCGGCAAGCGGAACCGCGTGGTGGTTGCGCATTATGGCGGGTCACATATCCAGGCTGGTAATTGGGGTGAAAAATTTATTTCCAATTGTCAGCAAATGGGCAATTTTGAAGGTGGAGGATTGTGGGTGTTTCCATATAAGATAGCAAAAACTAATAGTCCGCATTTTTTTGTGTCGTACACGAATGGTAAATGGAAGCGATTCCGATGTGCAACCTACAAGGAGATGTGTGTGAATTTAGGCATGGCTGGAATTGCCACAGTTACAAACGACAGCTCCAATACATTTGGTGTGAAGCTAACCAAGAACAAACATCACGAAAAATTCAACTCTATTAAAGTGTATCACAACTTTAACGAGAGTTTTGATTTTGTTTTGGCAAATAATATTTCTGTTTGTTCGCGCACCGATAGTATGGAGAAAGGTTTTACCAAATTTGTGTTTGATGATTTTATAGATTCGGTAAATTTTGTATTATGGCGCAAAGACACATTGAAAAAAGATTTTATGCTGTATGGTTTTAGTCTGGAAAACTCAAAACCCGGATTTTACTATGCCAGCTTTGGTGTGAACGGTGCCTCCAGCAACTCGTATTTGAAGTGTAATTTGTTTGCCGAGCAGTTAAGCACCATTAAACCTGATCTGGTTATTTTTTCATTGGGCGTAAATGACACGCAGGGAAAAGATTTTACAAAGGAAGATTATATTGAGAATTACGATAGTTTAATTGGTGCAGTTAGGAAAGTTTCACCTGATTGTGCTATTCTTTTAACAACCACCAGCGATAACTATATCCGCCGTAAAACAGCAAATAAGCGACCTATAAAAGCGCAAGATGCCATGTTTGAACTCATGGAAAAGCACCATACTTCCGTGTGGGATCTTTATGCGATTATGGGTGGTTATAAATCTATTTACAAATGGTACCGGGTTGGATTAGCATCGAAAGACAAGGTGCATTTTAGTCCGAAAGGTTATCAAATTCTGGGGCAAATGATGTTTGATGCCCTTGATAAAAGTTACAGGATAAATTCCAAGATCAAATAATTGGACAGTATAAGCACATACATTCAGGATGTTTTTTCCTTTACGGAAGGCAAACCTTTATTGTTCACGCAATTGTTTTTCTGGGGGTTTTTCGCTGCGGTACTGCTGTTTTATTCCTTAGTATATAAGAAGATTGCCTTACGCAATATTTATTTACTGTTTGTTAGTTTTTTCTTTTACTATAAAACCAGCGGTGTTTTTTTGATTCTGCTTTTGTTTACCATTTGCAGTGATTACAATTGGGGACGGCTCATTCAGCAAGCCGAGCGTAAGCGTGATAAAAAAATATTTCTTACTATCAGTATTACTTTAAATCTCTTACTGTTAAGTTATTTTAAGTATGCTTATTTTTTCACTGAGAGTTGCAATCAGTTATTTAGTACAGATATTGAATTCTTCAACCACTTTTCGCATTTCACCAATTCTTTCATGGGTACGCACTTTTCGGTAGATAAACTGATATTGCCCGTAGGGATTTCGTTTTTTACCTTTCAATCTATTTCATATACGGTAGATATTTATCGCGGAAATGTAAAGCCTGTAAAAAACATTTTTGACTACGGATTCTTTGTTTGTTTTTTTCCGCACCTTGTGGCAGGCCCTATAGTAAAAGCACATGATTTTATTTACCAGATTTATTTGCCTTACGATTTAAAGCGAAAAGAATTTGGTTTAGCAGTATTTTGGATCATTAACGGATTAATGAAAAAGATTCTGGCAGATTATATTGCTGTTAATTTTATCGACCGTGTTTTTGATAGTCCGAATTATTATTCTGGTGTAGAAGTTGTATTAGGAACCTTGGGTTATTCATTACAAATCTATATGGACTTTTCCGGTTATACCGACATGGCCATAGGCATTGCATTGTTGTTAGGTTTCCGTTTAAAAACCAATTTTAATTCGCCTTACAAAGCCCAAAACGTAAGTGATTTCTGGAAACGCTGGCATATTTCATTGTCATCCTGGTTGCAGGAGTATTTGTACATTCCTTTAGGAGGTAACAGGCAGGGTACTTTAGGTTCTTATATAGCCATCACCATTTTATCGGTTGTACTGGTGATGTTAACAGGTAAATTATGGTTGTTATTGATTTTATTCGGGATAGCCATATTGTTTGCATTAATATCTTATTTCAGTGCAGGATTCAGGAAATCAATTAACACCAACATCAACTTAATGGTGACAATGTTGCTGGGTGGTTTGTGGCATGGCAGCAGTTGGTTATTCATTATTTGGGGAGGTTTAAATGGATTGGGATTAGTAATACATAAATTGTGGCTTAAAATTTCACCAATTAAAAACTCTAACTCGTTTTTCGTAAAAGCTGGTACAGTAATATTTACATTAGTATTTATCAGTTTTACCCGTATTTTTTTCAGAAGCGACAGCCTGGATACTGTTGTACTGTTGTTTGACCGATTAAACAATCATTTCGGTTTAGATTTAACTTTTAAAATTCTTCAGGGATATTCGGGCGTATTATCGTTGGTATTATTGGGATATCTGATTCATTGGATACCGGCTAATCAAAAAGAAAAATACAGAAGCAAGTTTGCCAACCTCCCATATTATCAAATGGCATTTGTTGTAATTGCGGCGGTTTTTGTTATTTATCAGTTAATGAGCGATGAGATGCAACCATTTATCTATTTCCAGTTTTAAGGTATATTTGACAGATTGAAGAGCAATGAACATATTTATTTTACGGGATTAAACGGTTTGCGTTTTTTTGCAGCCTTAGCAGTTGTTGTCACCCATGTTGAGTTGTTGAAAGACCAATTTCTATGTGAGAACGTTTGGCGCAGCAATAAATTAGTTTTCGAGGCTGGGCCATTAGGGGTAGTTTTTTTCTTTGTTTTAAGCGGATTTTTAATCACGTTTTTACTACTTAAAGAGAAATCTGTTTCGGGCACCATAGCGGTTAAAAAGTTTTATATCAGACGTATTTTACGCATCTGGCCACTGTATTATTTCATTATTTTATTGGGTTTTTTAGTGTTGCCAAAAATTTCATTCATCAACATAGAATACTTGGCGCGATTTTTCGATACCAATTTTGCGCCTAATTTTTTATTGTATTTGTTGTTTCTTCCCAATCTGGCCTTTTCAATTTATGCTGCGGTACCTCACATAGGCCAAACCTGGTCAATTGGTGTAGAGGAGCAGTTTTATATCATTTGGCCGTTGATAGTTAAATATTCGAGAAATGTATTAATAGCATTGATTGCCATGATTAGTGTTTTAATAGCCATGAAAGCTATCATGTTATTGATTTACGCACAGCACCCAACGAATCACATATTAAAATCAATAAAAACTTTTCTGGCTATGACCAAAATGGAGAGCATGGCAATTGGCGGTATTGGTGCGTGGATCTTATTTAATTATCCTGAAAAGCTCAAAGCTATGTTTAACAATTTCATTCTCGTTATAGCAATTATCTTAATACCGGTTTTCGTTTACGTGGCACCTCCTGTTATTCAGGATGCGATGTATCTTGTGTATTCGGTTTTGTTTTTAGTTATCATTTTGAATGTTTCAAGTAATAAGCATTCCTTCATTAAACTCGAAAATAAAGCGTTCGTTGTTTTAGGTAATATTTCTTATGGAATGTACATGTATCATTTAATTGTTGTTGCCTTTGTTATTAAAGGATTGTTATATTTAGGTTACCCGGTTAATAACAGTTTTTTCCCTCAATTGGTATTGTACACAATTGTAATAGCCCTTACAATTGGTGTTTCCTGGTTGTCTTACAATTTTTTCGAAGTGCGGTTTCTTAAGTTGAAAGAAAAGTTTACAGTGGTAAAAAGCGGCTCACGGCTATAATACTTATCTGTTTCATTTACAAATCTTTTTTATTGGTTAATACTTGTAATTAATTTATTATTAATTTAAATTTGGTATATAAATATGAGGAAAAACCAATCTATGAAATAGAGGTTCTAAAACTAAAAAGATGAAAACTGAAATTATTACTAAACTGGAAGAGCTGCTTTTAAAAAATGCGGTTGAGGTTGCTAACGACATGCGCACTCTGCAAAAAGAGTATCAGAAATTGTGGACTAACGAATTCGAAGCCGCAAAGCAATTATTCGTTGATGAAGGCGGTAAAGCCAAAGAATTTGCGTATGAAAAAAGCGCCGATGATAAGTTAATTGGCGACTTATTTGAAAAGTACAATAAATTAAAAAAAGAAGAAGACAATAAAGCTGCACAGGAGCAACATAAGAATCTCCTCATCCGCCAGGAAATTATTGCTAAAATAAATGATTTGAGCCAGGTGAGTACCAATGTTGGTGCCGCCATGAAAAAACTGCAGGAACTTCAAACTCAGTGGAAAGAAACCGGGGCTGTTTCTTCCCATAAGTACAAGGAAATACAGGCAGAATACAGTAAAGCAATAGAAAATATTTATTATAATCTTAAAATTTTCAGGGAACTTCAAGAGCATGATTTGAAGAAGAATTACACCTTGAAACAAGAATTAATTGAAAAAATAAAGGCCGTAAAAAGCCTTGAGAACATCAAGGAAGCCGAAAGGTTATTAAAAGTTTACAGGAATGACTGGGAAGATATCGGCCCGGTTCCAAATGAGAAATGGGAAGAATTGAAAGCACAATACAGAGCCGCCTTAGACGATTCTTATGCCGGAATAAAAGCTTTTTACAACTCCATGGAAGAGGTGAAGGAGAATAATTTACAAGCAAAAAAGACGCTTGTTGAAAATGCTTTGGAAATTGTAAAAGGAGAATTGACGAATGTGTCAAAATGGAATGAGGCCACTAATAAATTAATTGAAATTCAAAACGAATGGAAAACAATCGGACGTACAAGTCAAAAGGACAATGACGCCGTTTGGACAGAATTCAGAAATATATGTGACGAGTTTTTCGCTGCAAAAAAGGAATTTTTCAATGAACTTCACGAAAAGCAGTCGGATGTTAAGAAACATAAAATGATGCTGATTGAAAAAGCGGAAGCCATTCAAAATAGTACAGATTGGAACAAAACCTCACAGGAGTTAATTAAGCTCCAGGAAAACTGGAAGAAGCAACATTTGTTAATCGAAAGAGAAGAAGCGAAATTGTTTTTCCGTTTCCGTAAGGCCTGCAATACTTTCTTTGATGCTAAAAAAGCGCATCATGAAACTGTTAATGCAGCTTTAGACGGGAACATTAAAGTAAAGGAAGATTTAATTGCTAAAATTAATGCGTTTCAATTAGGCGATAATCCTTCAGAAAGTATCGCTGCTTTGAAACAGTTAACTTCTGAATGGAACGGTTCTGGCCAGGTTCCATTTAAAGATCGTAAAGGATTAAATGATGCTTTCTATAATAAATTAGATGAGTTATATGAAAAGTTGAATCTGAGTAAAGCAGAAAAATTCATGGTTCAGTTCAAAAACAAACTTGAACGTATGGTGGCTTCAGAAAATGCAAGCGAATTATTAAATCGTGAAGCAGATTTTCTTAAAAAGCAAATGGATGAAATAAATAATAGCATTAAGAAATACGAAAACAATATGGGTTTCTTTAAAAACGCGAAAAGTGACAACCCATTATTTAAAGAGGTGAATGAAAAAATTGAAGCAGAGAAGCAGAAATTATCTGATTTCACCGCTAAACGCAAATTGGTTGTTGAGGAGATGAATAAATTGAGACAAACCGCTTAATCTTTAAATTTTATTAGAGCAAAGTTAAAGAGCCGGGCAACCGGCTTTTTTATTGGTGCTTCGCAGTCTTATCCTTTTTAATTGCGCTAAATATACACTTTCAATCGTTCATAAAAATTAGCTGTATGCACACATTTCTGGTGTATCTTTACTTGGAAATTTATGGAGCCTATTTTAGAAGTCAGGAATGTTACAAAAAAATATTCCAATCATGTTGCGTTAAATGACGTTAGCATCACTGTTCCTGCCCAGTCGGTTTATGGATTACTGGGACCTAACGGTGCAGGAAAAACCTCTTTAATACGCATCATCAATCAGATTACAGCCCCGGATTCAGGAGAAATATTGCTGAATGGAGAAAAGCTGAATCCGAAGCATGTTGATTTTATTGGCTATTTACCTGAGGAGCGTGGATTATATAAAAAAATGCCTGTTGGTGAGCAAGCATTATATCTGGCCCAATTAAAGGGACTTAAAAAAGCTGAAGCTAAAAAGAGATTATTATACTGGTTTGAAAAATTTGAAATGCAAACCTGGTGGAATAAAAAAATCGAAGAACTAAGCAAGGGAATGCAGCAGAAAGTTCAGTTTATTGTAACCGTATTGCATGAGCCAAAACTTTTAATATTAGATGAGCCTTTCAGCGGATTTGACCCAATAAATGCACAATTAATACGAAACGAAATTCTTGAATTGCGTAAAAAAGGCGCTACTGTTATTTTCTCAACACATAATATGGGAAGTGTTGAAGAGTTGTGCGACCATATAGCCTTAATAAACCGGTCGAAAAAAATACTGGAAGGCTCAGTGAAAGAAGTTCGTCAGTTGCACAGAACAAACACCTTTAAAATTGCGTTTAAAGGGAATATGTTAGGGTTTACCAACGCGTTATGGACCAGTGCTGAGTTAGTAGAAAAAGGACAAGAAGAAAGTGATTTACATTGGGCAATGGTTAAAATAGCACCGAATGTAAAATCGAGCCAGCTATTGCAAAGTATTTTGCCGGTTTGTGAAATTGTTTCATTTAATGAAGTAATTCCGAGTATGAATGATATTTTTATTTCTAATGTAAATGCACAAAACGGTGTAATAGGTACTCAAAGTAATTTTACAGAATAAACTATGGGAAAGATTGGATTAATTATACAAAGAGAAATTATTTCTAAGTTAAGGAATAAGACTTTTATTATCATGACCTTTCTGGCACCGGTACTCGTGGCAGGTTTTTTCTCTGTTGTTATTTGGTTAAGCATGAGTGACAAAGCTGAACAAAATATCTTGGTGATTGATGAAACGGCTTTCTTTAAGGATAAATTATCAGGAAATGATTACATCACTTTTACTTTTACAGATAAAAAATTGGAAGACGCACTAACAACTTTTTTCGCATCAGATCAAACTTGTATTTTATACATCCCTTCCAATCTGGTGAGTGGGGCAGGGGGTGCAACTAAAATATTTTATAAGAAAGCACCGGGTTTTGCCGTGCAATCTGATATAAAAAACCAGATTGAAAAAGTATTATATGAGTATAAATTAAAGGCTAATAATAT
>Ga0154020_10004838_pt1 | contig 15999 bp, 16 predicted proteins | sample Klosneuvirus_201_FD_109709 | JGI IMG/M metagenome (GOLD analysis project Ga0154020, IMG submission 109709) | Active sludge microbial communities from wastewater, Klosterneuburg, Austria - Klosneuvirus_20160825_MG | ecosystem: Engineered > WWTP > Aerobic digester > Activated sludge | place...
ATGGATATGATTATTATTGTCGCGGTTCATTGTCACGCAAACATGGATGTTTTGTGGAAGCGGTGTATGGCATTGAACAAACCTATCATCATGCTCACCATGCCTTGTTGTAAGGGGTTTGTCAATACCCCTATTGACATTGAGCCTGTTTATTACATCAGTGATCCTGCAATTCCTTCAGCCAAAGACGAGGTTTTCATTTTTACTCACGGATTATAAAAATTGATTTATAAACAATAACATATCTTATACCTTGGATTTGATTTATATTTCTCAAATGGAAGACGTAACTATTATCATTGGCAATGATGTGTTTGTGACACCTTTTGACATCTTAAATAAATCTGATATTCTTAAAGCGTTGTTACAGGAAGATAACACTATTATATTGAAAGATGAAAATCCTGATCTCATGAAACATTTATTACTTAAATTAAAGCATGAAGATTACGTTTATCCGAAAAAACTACAAGAACAAATGAAACAGTTTGAAGAAAAATACCAATTGAAAGAATTTGTTGTTCCATTGTTTGGTAATTATGTCTTCAATTTATCTCATAAACCAAATACAGAAATTACTAAGAAGGCGCAATTATATATTGATGATGCAAAAGGGGATATTGACGAAGCTTTTCGATTGGCGATGAATGAAGATTTCAGAACTCTTCGTTCGATTTATAATCAAGGTGTAGATTTGAATTATGATGTTGGAAAACCGAATGGATTAAATATGTTCAATTGGTCTATCACAGCTCATGGTGTTTGTAGTACCGCATTCTTAGAATATATGTTCAAGTTTGAAAGAAAGGATGTAGAAGAATACCAACAAAAAGTATTTGAAATGGCTTGTGGATATGCTACACCTAAACATATTGATGTTTTTATTAAATATGTTGGAATAGACAAGTTGGATTTTTTCTATGGAATTTGGAATGCCATTCTTGATCATAATTTGATAAATCTACATTATCTGATGCTCTATTATGAACCTGAAAACCTCAAAGAAAATGCAGTTAAATTAATGAACTTAGTTGATGATCCTGCCATTTGTCTTTATCTTGTTACTAAATGTCATTTACCAGTCACCCAAGAAATTTTGTTGGAATCACTTAGTCGAAGGTTCTATGAAACATTTAAATATATCTTGTTGTCTTATTTGGAATTAGGAGGTCAACCATTTGAATTAACCTCTGAAATGATTAAAGAAGCAATGAGTACAACTGATAGATTAGATAAATTGCAATTACTAGTAGATCATAAATTTACTGGTATTAATTTGGATGAATTAAAGAAATTAGAAAAGGATGGAATATTGAAAGAACCTACTATTAAAAGATATTATTCGAGAACATATTAATTTATTTATAAAGGATTTAAAAAAGTAATAATATATTATATTATGTCAGATAAAGGACAAGAGATTGATTATAAAGTATTATATGAACAATTATTAGTTGAAAACCAAGAGTTAAAGGAACGATTGAAAAAATATACAGCTCCGTCAAGAAATAAGAAATACTATGAGAACCATAAAGATGAAGTTAAGGAACGGGTTAAAGAATATAAAAAAAAATCTGGTTATCAAAATAAACCTTCACCAGAAAAAGCAAAGGAATATGCAAGACGTGCTTATTTAAAGAAAAAACAGAAATTATTAGAAGAAAAAAATCAAACCATCTAAAAATTATAAAATTTATTGCGTTTAAAACTATATAAATATAGTATAAATATATAGTATATAATGGGAAATAATATAAAAGAAACAGAGACTTGGAAAAAGTTACCAGATGAATTAAAATTAAGTAATTATATGATATCTTGTAAAGGACGAGTTTATGATCTCAAAAAAGATCGAATACTTGATATAGATAATCACGCAAGATATAATGGATATGTTCGCCTTGGTATTACATTTGATGACAATATATGTAAATCAGTATCCTTACACTTTCTTGTCATACATGCATTTATTGGCAAAGGACAACCAGGACAAACAATTGATCATATTAATAGGATAAGAGATGATAATCGTGCTGTAAATTTAAAATGGGCAACTCCTAAAGAACAAAGTGAAAATAGAGAAAAACCAACAGAAATAAAAGGTAAAACAATAATTCAATATGATGCTAATAAAAATATAATTAGAGAATGGGATAGTATATCGACTGCTTCCAGAACATTAAAAATACATTTTAATACGATTGCAAAAGCGTGTAAAACAAACAGAATTTCATTTTGTTATTTTTGGCAATTCAAGGATGATATTCCGTTAGAAAATGAAATTTGGAATAAAATTATAGTAGACGAAGTACCTATTAAAGTTTCAGATCAGGGTCGCGTTCAAGTTAGTGAAATCGGTAAAATATTAGATTCATCTATAGCAAAAGAGAAAGAATATGCACGTGTTAAAATTAATAAGAAACGATATCGCATTCATAGATTGGTTTGTGCCGCTTTTAAAAATTTCGATTTAAAATCGAAATTAGTTGTTAATCATATTGATGGTAATATTAAAAATAATAAATTGAATAATTTGGAAGTGATTACTCAAAAAGAAAATGTTCGACACGCGCATAAAATTGGATTAATACCCCAGAAAAAACAAGGATATTGGCGAAAAGTTAGTAGATATGATCTCGATGGAAACAATGAGAAAATATATGAATCAGTACAAGCTGCTGCAGATGATATTGGACTCAAAAATTCATCACATATATCTGAAACATGTAAAGGAATAAGAAAAACATGCTATGAATATTTATGGAAATATAAAGATTAATTAAAACAATTTATTTTACTTATTTAATAAAATAAACAGATAAATTAATTATTTCTTATCAGAATAGACTGTTTGAATATTATTTATATTTGAATCCTTTCTATGCTTAATCAATGATTCAAAACCTTTTTCTATATCATCTAGTGTAAGCACCTTCTTGTGTGACTCATCTAAGAAAATGACACGACGACCGTGAAGAATTTTGGCATTTAGTAAAAGACTTTCGACATCCCCTGCCATATTTACCATATGATGCTTATATTTTTTGAACATATCAAGACATTCATCATACTTTTTTTTATCTTCGTGCTCGTCAATAAAACATGTTGTCCAGTCATCTTTTCTAACTTTCAACAAGAAAATATCTAATAGTTCTTCTGGTGAATAAGGATTAATATCATATTTAAAACTAAAACGGCGATTGAGGCCTGGATTCACATTGAAAAAGCATTTTTCTAGTTGATCTTTATAACCGGCAATTATTACTAATAAATCTCGTTTTTCTGACATATTTTGATTAAGTGTATCAATTGCCTCTTTCGAAAAGGAATCGCGTCCCTCGCGATCTCCTAATGAATAGGCCTCGTCGATAAACATAACCCCTCCCTCACACTTATCAATGAACGCTTGTGTTTTCGCAGCAGTATGACCCAGATATTTATCAATTAAATCTGATCTGGAAGCAATATTAAACGATCCTTTCGATAATACTCCAAGAGCCTTGTACACATGTCCCAATATCTTACCAAGTTCGGTTTTACCAACACCTGGGCTACCAGTAATAACTGTATGAAGCATATCATTGTTCATAGCTTGACTACATGGTAATTCATAGATACAATTATAACAGTCGTTGCAACGTTCTTTATGATGGAATTTTTGAAGAAAATAGACTATCTGATCAACAATGTGTTCTTTAACGTTTTGCATACCAATCATATTTGTAAGTTTGGTCAGAGGTTCAACTAGACGACAAAGTAACATCAAATCCAAACCAAAATAAGTTTTATTTTTCTTGCAATGATACTTTTTTCCTAATTCAATCAAATCATTAATATTTTTAATTGGCTCCGGAACAGGCTCCTTTGATTTCTTCTTAAGAGCTTTTAATTCATCATCAGTATAGTCCTTGTGGTCACATACTGGATTGACACATTTATTTTCGGAATCTCCAACATCAGTATCATCCTCATCATCACTATTATCTGGTGAATCTTTTCCAGAAATTTGTGAATCATTAAAGAATTTCTTCATTAGATCTTTATCAGATGAAGGATTTTTTCTGGTGGGTTTTCTTGTTGGAACTGATTCTTTAACTGGATCTTTCTTCATCACAATATAGTCACCATTGCAATTATACTTATGTCTCTTATTATATTCTACTTCATTATATTCTGCCTTTCTTTTAATACCATTAATACCATTAACACTATTAACACCATTGAGTCTCATATACTATATTATTATTTTATAATCATCTCCTTATATATATTTAATTAAGTTTTCATTTTTTTTATATATGCTTATGCCTTTTTCAACCTGGTTTCGTGGGAACAGCATCTGCAAACAAGTGCATTATCTATAAGATTAGTTTCAGGAAGATTACATCTTTCACATAAAACGTATGATTGAATATATTCTCTTAAAGCTGACTCGAAATCATGATAAGTTAAATTTGCTGTAGTTGTAAGAAGATTATCTTTATAATTCATACTAACACTAAATTTCTTTTTAAAATATTTTGTGATATGCTCTGGATCTCTTTCAATATCTTTTGAAACTGTTTCCAAATTATCTATAATAGTTTTGTTCTTTTGTCTCGTCACATTTAATTTTGTCATTGTATATCGATAAAAAGGATCATCGATATCTGTTAAACCTTGAATGTTTATTTTCTTTGCCATATTTTGATGTCTTAATATTCAATTATTAATATTCATTTTAATTATAAATCAAATTTTTAGATAATGTTTGTCAATAGATTTTGAATATCTTTTACTTCCTTTTTACCAATAATTCTTGTATTGTCTTTATTCAAACCTTGAATTGCATAAAATAGTACGGTTTCGTGTGAATATTCTTGCTCAACTAGTTGATAAAGATCTTTTAACTCTATATTTATAACACCTATTTCTTTACTAACTAATTGAATCATTTTCTGACAAAGTGTATGATCCATTAATCCATAATTTTGATCCAAACTTTTAATGAATTTATTATATGATCCTATTGTTCCAATAATATCCTTGAGAATAAAATTCATTTTATAATAAGACATCAAAAATCTAATTTCAACCAACATGTGATTGTTTATTTTCAAAATGGTATTAGTCGCTTCTTTTATTAATTCATTATTATTTAAAGTTTTAAGCGACTGTATATATTTGTTATCATTAGATTGAGATACGGAATCTTTGATTAAATCTATTAAAATATAATGTATAAATTGTCTAATTGTGTCTTTATCAATATAGTATCCAGTAATTAATGCTTGAGAACATATTTTAATAAAATCTATTTTGGCCGACTCATCATTTATATATGTCTTAATAATTTTACTAATTCCACGATTATAACCTTTTTCAAAACATATTTCAGCACAAGTCCTCAAACCCGCAACATAATTTCGTATTGAATTTTCATTTAATGATAATTTATCAAACATTTTGATTGTTGTTTCTGAAAACATATCAAAATAGATATTAACATGCATTGGTTGATATCCAAATGGATTTCCTGTAGCAATAATAGCTAATAACATATTTAAGTATTTTTTGTTGAGATTCCAATGATATTTATTAATATACAAAGGTATGAGAGCATTGGCTTCACCAACTGCAACTCCTTTAACTATATTTGTATTAGCTAAATTACCAAATTTAATATTTTTATTCTTTTGAAAATAGTCAAGAGTCATTGCTATATAATCAATAATTGACATATACGTATTTGTTGTGTTTATTATGTTTTTATTTATTTTGACAAGCAACCCAATACCATTATTATTTTCCATTTCTTCAAACCAATTTGACAAAGTAATTGTCGAATTAAAAAATTCACACGATTCTATAAAGTTTTCCTCATCATTATTCTTATTATCATCGATAAAATTTTGTATATTTTGGGTAAAAACAGTATCTAAATCCACAATATTATTGATATTCTTGATAATTTGATTGTGATTGCCTTTCACTTCAGCTTTTTTACCGAATTCAATAAATAGTTTATTATTCTCATTATATATAAGGCCATTAATCATCTTACTACAGCTTTTTTTTAATTTATGATACAATATAATTGCCATATGTTTCGCTTCTATATTATCATTCTGATCAATAATTTGTAATAGTGTATCTTTTAATGATATGTACAAATCTTTGTCTACTTTGTCGCTTTTATATACAAATTCTATCTGAAATAATAAGGCGTTTAGTATATCTTTTATATCAGATGTGTTTGTTACATCAAATTCACCTATAAAATTATTAGTTTCATTAACTTGATTAACCAAAAAACACCTATATAGATTAACATTGACTAAAAATTGGGCTACTTGTGATTTATATAAAGTACAATTGTTTAATTGTATTAATGTTAAATGATTATTCATTTGTACATTAAAAATTGATCCAGTTTCAATCGCATCATAATATGCTTTAGAGTTAAGTGTTAATATCTTTATTTTAACTTGATTAATATAACCTTGATTAGAAACAAGCGTAAATGATGTATCTGGTTGTTCAACTATTTTTTTGATCTCTATTAATGCTTTAATTGGAACAACATTCTTGAATTTTGTGAACATAATAATTTCATTCATACATGATGGTATTATTTTACTGAAACATAGTTCTAATACAGAATAATAATATTCGTCAGAATAATCTTTTTTATTTCTTACATTAATAATATTTCTAAATGTAGTAAAGAAATTGTCTTTTGTAATTTCTATGATTTTATATGGAAAAGTTGTTACTAATAACATTTTTTTAATATCTATATAAACCATATATTTATACAATTCCAATATGTATTCAATAAGATCCTTAGTATTTTGAAAGTGAATATTATCAATAATTGTGATAAAGTTTATTTCTTGTTGTAGAATATTATTCTGTTTGATTTTTATACATTGCGTATGATCATCCAACAAATTCATAATAAAATGATAGTATTATCTTATGTTTTTTAATGAATTAATCAATTTTTTAGTAATGATATTGTAATTACTAAAAAAATATTGAGGAAGCGAAACAATTTTTTAGTAATGATATTGCAATTACTAAAAAAATATTGAGGAAGCGAAACAATTTTTTAGTAATGATATTGCAATTACTAAAAAAATATTGAGGAAGCGAAACAATTTTTATTTTGATAGTTCACTTGTGATAAATTGAAGATCTTCCTTATAATTCTGTTTAAGAATTTGTTGTACTTTAGTTTTACTAATAGGCTTTTTTAATTTTCCATATTTTTTTATATAATCTATTAAATCATTATATTTGTAATATTTTTGCGTACAGTTTATAATTGGCATATCAATAAGATTAATAATTAATTTAAATGATTTACAATTTATTTTTCCGTCTTTATTGTAATCGTAATGATCAAATATTTCTTTCAATGTTTCCATCTTAAAATATAATAATAAATAAATTTTTATATAGTAACTGTTTGTGATTCTTTAGAATAATCCAAAACATCATCGTCCTCTTCATTTTCTGATTCAACGTTTACCCAACCATTTGTACGAATCTCCTGCAATAATTTTAATGATTCCTCTGTTAATTTCTCAATTTGTTGATCACCAACTAGATCTACTTCGTCCTCAGAATCACTTAGATTTTGCTTTTCAACTGTATCTAATTCAGTTTTAATAATTGGAATTGGAATTGTTGAAGATGATTCCAAATCTTCTAAACTAATAGAATCATTCGATTCAAGACGATTATAAATAGGTATCAAAATATTTAATAATCTCATTATTCGCTGATCTTCTTTTGTATACGGCAGTGATTCACGATTTTTATAATTTAATACTACTATTTTTAAAAAGAATTTGTTAAATGAATCTTCAAAAGTTCTATCCATTTTTGTGATAATGATTATTATATTCATTTCCTACATACAAGTAATCTTTCAATTTTTCTTTATTATTACCAAATGATAACATTTTTTTATGATGTTTAATGTGCTGATCCAATGTATTATCATTTGTTCTGGATATATTATTACATGATTTGGATTTATTATCGTTCAATGATTTTCTAGTATTTTTTAAATTAATTGTATGATTTGATATTATTGTATTATCATTAATATCTACATGAATTTCCTTACGCAAATAAGTCATATTTTCCCGATATTCTATATACTTTTCATAATTATTTTCTTCAATAGATACAGGATTGTGTTGTAATTTATTAATTTTAAGTTTCATATATTCTTTTACTTATAGTTATCAAGTATAATTTTAATAAATCAATTTTTATTTCTTAGAAGTCCCTTTTTTGGGAGGCGCTTTTGCTGCAGGTTTGGCTTCTTCAGCTGCTTCCTCGACTGGTTCAACCGCTTGAGTTTTATTCACAGCTCCCTTTTTCGCCGGCGGTTTTGTTTCAACTACCGGTTCTGGTTGTGTTTTCTTAACTACTGCTTTCTTTGCTGGTTTCTTTTCTTCAAGTTCTTCAGCTGGTTCTTCTGTTACTGGTTCAGCAGTTTTTTTAGCAGTTTTTTTAGCTGGCTTTTTCTCTTCAACTTCTTCAACTTCTTCAGCTGGTTCTTCTTGAACAATTTTTTTGACTGGTTTTTTCCCTGGTTTCTTTTCATCCACCTCTTCGACTGTTTCTGCTTTTTTTGCCGGTTTCTTTGTAGGCTTAGTTTCTTCGATTACGTCATCGTTTGCACTTGCATCTTCTGGTTGATTTATATTGTCTTCACCTTCCTCATTGTTTTTGAAAGCATTATGCCAGGCACGCATCAAACTAACATTGTGTTCTAATTGCTTGCGCATTTCAGTTAATTCGCCTTGAAGTTTATTTTTTGCAGCAGTAATGGTTACAAATTCTTCTTGTAATTTAGAGAATGACTTTTCTTGTTCTTCAGCATTATCTTTGACTTTCTCAATTAACTCTTCTGGGGTAATAGTAGCAAAATCAATTTCGTCAGTTGTTGGTTCCTCAACATTTTTCTTTTTTGCGGCACCTTTTTTAGTAGACATTTGAATATAATAGCATATAATATGGGTATTGTCTTATTATTTTAATAATTCAATTTTTTTTATGATGGTTTGTGGGGATTATAAAATAATAATATTTTTGTTTAAGAAAAATCAATTTTTTCAAATAAAATATATAGATATAATATATAATATAAGATGTTTTTAAGTTCACATAGAATATTTAGATATCTAATTTCATCTACTCTCCTATTTTTAGTATTATATTATATTCCTGCTGAAAAGTTAGATATAGAATCGATTGCTAAAATTATCCTATTACATGTCGTTATTCTCATCTTCATAGAACAATTTATTAGAATTGAAGGTATGCGGTCAGAAGCATATCATCTTGATGGTAAATACCCGTACGCCATGAATGATAACTTATCCGGTTCTGAATATGATTACAGTTTACCTGATTTTCGTTTAACAAATAACGAAGCTCTTGATCAATATCTAGCAACAACTGATGCAGATATTCCTGGGTATTATCTAAGCAATAATGGCAAATATACTCCTTATGGAACTCCATATGATAAAGTACAGGCCAACATTTGCAAAAGCGAATTAAGAAAACTTTATGAACAACAAAATTTCCCTATTTTATCATCTCCTCATACCCACTTTGGTAAAGCTAGAGGATATTTAAATTGGGACAAGGTTTACTTGTAAATCTTATTTGAGTTTATGAATACAAGGTTTACTTGTAAATCTTATTTGAGTTTATGAATACAAGGTTTACTTGTAAATCTTATTTGAGTTTATGAATACAAGGTTTACTTGTAAATCTTATTTTATAAAATTATCCGAATATATGTATAAAACTTTTTGAACAAATAAATTATATGTATCTATAAATATATATAATATGAATTCACAAATGGAGTCACAAGTTGTTGATTCGCCTATTGATAATGATAATGCATCAGATTACCAACAGTGTTCCTGCCCAATGTGTAGAGGACAATGTCAATGGTGTAGCAAATCCGGTTGTGGTATGTGTTCACATTGTAAGAATACCAGGTGCCCTCTATGTCCATATTGTGCAAAAACAGATATTCAAAATGAACCATTTACAATGACAGAAAAAATAAAACTTAATTTGACATTTGATCGATTTTTATTGTTTATTATTTTAATATTGGTTGGATATATTGCCTGGAAACATTATCGTGAATAAAAACACTTAAAGATTTAATTATTTAGAGTGGTAATGATGAAAATGTTGTGGTGACAGTTTCTCATTCAACTGCCTGATTAGATATTGTCTTGTTAATTTTTAGCAGATAAATTCTAAATAGATCTTGAGTCCCCCGGCAACAAAAATCTACAATTCACGACTTAAATGTCGTAGTAGGCAGAGATATCAAATTGGTATCACTGCTTTGAAATTCATAATACTTATCTATGTATATTGTAATTGATTTTGTGCTGTTATATTTACATTCCATATATAATCATAAACTTTAGGTTGTCCATTTGTATCAATGTGACTATATAAAGCTCGATACATAGTATCAATAAATACCATTTGATCATTCGGTATAGGATATGACGGATTATCATGTATATTCATATCGCCTACTACAATTATAGATAATTTTTGATTTGTTTTTAATTGATATAATTCATGATTTAGTAGAGTATTACCGTTGAAATTTACATGTGTGTTAATAAACATGAATTGTATTGGAGTATTTATAATATTAAATATTACTTCTTGTGTACCTTTTTGATTATGTTCATATAAATTTTTACATTCAGACTTAAATATATTAATTTTATTTGTATTATAAACAATGATTTGATAATCTTTTTTAGTTTGTTCCGTTTGATTTTGATATAAACATTCAATAGTATCATAACCGTATTTGCGTATATCATTTTTTAATTGATTCTTATAATTTTTGTCGAATTCTTGTAATCCTAATATATCAACATTAAAATTGATAATTAATTTAATAATTGTATCCAAAACTAATCTCATTCTCTGACTAACAGCCATCTGACCATATACATGTATTCCCTTTCCAAAATCGGATGTTAAATTAATATGATTATCGGTTAAATGGTAATAGTATTTACCTATATGTCCACCATAATCATATTTTTTTGGATCAAATTTCATTATTGTTCCGTCTTTTCGTTTTGCTGGTTTAAGTTGACTGTAATCGACAGTTGCATCGAATGGATAATATCCCTTATTACCAGAAGAAGTAAACCCTATTAAATATTGTTGATATAATGTATTCCATGAACCACATCTAATATTTTTTCCATGTATATTTATATCTCTCACTACTGGCAAATGATCACTACATGTGAATATATCTGATCTGGCTACCAACAACCCATTTGAATTTTGTATTAATGGGATAGGAGCATTAGATAGAACTGGTTGCAGCGGAATGAAGGGTTTTTGTATAAATGGTTGTTTAGGAATAATTTGAGGTTGTTTTGATTTTGGCGAATTTAACCATTTTTCTAAAAACTTAATTTGTTCAATATAATATTCAATTGACCAAACAGGAGATTTTAATGTAGGATATACATCTTTTTCCCAATTACGATATTGTATTTCGTTCATATTACTTATTAAATTAGTATATTTATGTTCTATTATCTCGAAATTTCTGTTGTTTATTAGATTTATCTCATTAAGTATAGTCTCCATATAATCTTAATAGAATATAATATTTTATGATATAATTATAATGGAAAAGAAGTTTAAAGAAAATTTAGAAAGTCTAGATGAAGAACTTAATAATTATTCATTTAATGTTAAAGATTTAACTGATACCGACAAAACAGAAATTAAAGCATTATACACAATGCTTTGGAAAATCTACAGTAATAAAATATTTATTGAAAACATTGAAAGAACTAATATTAGAGTTACCGAAAAAATTCTTTTTAATAATAAAGAATTGAATAATCATAATGTGACGAACAGAACAACATTATATTTTGTTAATTGTAAAAATATAACAATCAATATAACACAAAAAGTATGTCATATTACTCTAGAAAATTGTGAGTCTGTTAATATTAAAACAAGAGGAGGAGCTATCACTGGTTTGGATGCAATTAACTGTAAAAATATTAACCATGTATTGGAAAATTCAAATGTCTATTTATTGGAAGTAAGTAATTGTGTTGGTTGTATCTATTATATTTCAGAAGATAATGCGCTCAATACAATTATTTCATCATATGGTTCACCTGATATTAAAATTATTACAACATGTCCAACAAGTGGTAATATTAAAAATAAATTTAGTCCATCGATATCTTTTTTTGATCTTTATAGATTATATAGTTTTGAAAAAAGGAATGAAATAATCCAACTTTATTATGTCACGCCTGCTAGCTATAAAAAAATACAAGTTAACTATACATCATCTTAGCGGCGGATGTTATTATATCTTCTTTCTTCTTATTTTGACAAAATCTGTCAAAACCTGCTTCTATATCAGCTTTTGATAATTTTCTTTTATTCTTTGGATGCATACCAAAGACTCTCCGCGCATGTACAAATTTACAATTACTTAGAAGATTTTCAATCGAACGACCAAAGTCTGGGAATGATGAAATATTTTTAGTGAAAAATGTAGATAGATATTTAATATCATTATCATCGGCAAACTTCCATTTCATATCAGTAACTTTTTTAATAAAGATATCACGAAGTTCTTCGGAAGAATAATTATCAATTGTAAATCTAAATGGGAACCTGCTGTATAAACCCGGATTCATAGAAAAGAATGACTTTTCTAACTCATTAGCATATCCAGCTAATATAACAATCAGTTTCTTTTTATTTTCAGTGAGATTTTGATTAAGTGTATCAATACATTCTTTTGAATAAGAATCACGTTTTTCACCATTACCAAGTGAATACGCTTCATCAATGAATAATACTCCACCGTTTGCTTCATCGATTACTTTCTGAGTTTTTTGAGCAGTTTGACCTAAATATTCACCAATTAAATCAGTCCTTTTAACTAATTTAAAACGATTGCTTGGAATGACACCAAGACCAGCATAAATTTCAGCCATTATCTTGCCAACTTCTGTTTTACCAACACCAGGAGGTCCTTCAATAACAGTATGTAGTAAATTATTATTACGATTTTCAAAATTTTGTAAATAATACATAATCATATCAACAATTGCATCTTTAAGTTTGTCCAATCCAATCATATTCTTAAGTTTAGTTAGAGGATTAACAAGTTTATTTAAAGTTCTGAGATTGATATAATATTTTTTACCTTCTATGATACATTCATTCTTCTTTTTATTTTCACCTTCTGTTTGTTTTTTATCGGATACACTCTTCTTTTCTTTTTTAACTAAATTTTCCAAATGTTGTTGTTTTCTAGATTTTGATGGTGTTTCATCAACCCTCTTTTCTAATTCTTGTGATAGTTTAAATGGATCATCCATGAATTTGATTCTTCCATCCTTGAACATAACACCTTTAATAATCAAGGGAGCTGTCATGGCATCGGATGATGCTTCTTTGGCCTCCGCGTCTTTCGGTTCATCAGTATATACTTCCTCATCTTTAACTTTATCTTTGATTTTATCGTATTCTTTGCCTAATTTGATCAGATCATCTATTGTTTCAATTTTAATATTCATATCATCAAATTCATCTTCACTTGTATATTCAGATAATTCATCGTCAACCTCATCATCATTTTTAACATCATTTGTCGATGACGGGTTCCGTATCTTTTCCTCCAAACTATCAAGAAATGAAAATAATGATCCTAATGGTGATCCTATTAATGGATTTTTCTGTTTCTCATCCATCTTCATCACAATTTTGGGTTCACTAAAATCAAATTTCATGGATGTTTTGGAATTATTTTCTTGATCATTATCTTTTTTCATTTTAACTTCTGATTTTTGTTGATTATGTTGATTTTGATTATGTTTATTATATCTTTGCTTATTTTCATATTGAGGTTTAGGACTTGTCTTTTCTTTATTTGACATAATAGAAATTTTCATATCTAATAATTTAAGTTGTTCATTTACAAGTTCAATATTCTTGTTTATTAGTTTCATCTGCATGTCCATATTTTTCATTTCGTGTTGTACATCCATACAATAATTGCATGAAGCAACTTTTGGAGGAATATATCCATATGGGTATGGTGGAAAATATGGACCATTAAACATTGATGATGTATGGTTATGTCCATTATCTTTGTCGCTACTCATCCTATAATATTAATATATAATATTTTTATATCCTAATATTAAATAAATTTCAACTTTTTGGCATATGAATAAAATGAATATTCCGAAAGGTTATCGATCAAGACAACTTTTTGGCATATGAATAAAGTGAATATTCCGAAAGGTTATCGATCAAGACAACTTTTTGGCATATGAATAAAATGAATATTCCGAAAGGTTATCGATCAAGACAACTTTTTAAGACCTTCATATAAAATTAATGATCAAATTTATTCAATAGACTTAAAGAAATATTATGATAAAATCAATATAACCACTTATGAATACAACTTATTATCTTATTGATAAAACAAAAACATATCAGACGATCTATCAAAGTAATAGTTTAGAAGAAATATTACATGAATTTCTTTCGCAAATTAGTTCATTTATAGATTTATTACATAATTCAAAACTTAAATTTTCAGCTAATGAACTTCGATTTGATCATTTACAATGTTTAGAAATGATAACCACAACACAAAAACCTCACCCATTTATAGTTAATGCATATAATTTTGATATTGTTAATTTATGCTTTAATGGAAAATGCGGCAATAAAGTAGATGTTAATCAATATCATCGATTGGATTATGTTATGGACGAATTAGGGTTAAAATTAAATATCGACGTATTAACTAAAACTGAACTATCTAACAAATCATCCGATATAATAAGCAATAAACCATCATTAAAAATAGTACGTCCAATGGAAAATAAAGAATCTCCAAAACGACCACAATTGATTAGACCAATGGAATCAAAAATTATTGAAAAACCATCTGTTCATAATAATGTAACTGTTATTGACGATGATAATAAAAATGATACAGACGATCTAGAAATTAATGAAACAACTGATCCAGAAGTATTAAAAAAAACAATTGAATCATTGAATCAAATGAGAAATAGAACACAAGATCAATTAAATATTTTAAAAAAAACTGCAGAAGAAAAACAGGAAACATACTCAAATTGTGCAAATCAATTAGGGGATATTAAACGTATATTAGTACGAAATAAAGAGAGAGAAGAAGAACGTCGTAAAAAATTTTCTGCGAATCTCGATGCATATCATCGTATTAAAGCTGACATTGATAGTGGTAAATTTACAGAAGACCGGATACCAGATTTATTTATTAATGAATATCCAATATATAAATTTATGGATCAAAACAATCTGTTAGATAATGAAAATGATTACAATGTTTTTGTAAATATTTATAATCAAATGTATCAAAATAAAGATATTACAAAAACAGGATATGTACCACATAATATAAATTATCTAAATGAAGATGAGAAAAATAAATATGAACAACCTAAACAAAATCAAGATATGATTGATGATTTTGTCAATCAAAATAATCCAATAAAAAAAATTCCATCTATTGACGATACAATAAAGACAGTTAACAATGGTAAAGAACTAAATTTTGATAATGTTGATTTCGGCATTTAAAAACAAATTTATAATACTTCAGGTATAATTAACTTGAAAGCTTATGAAGTTTGTACAAGTACTTTTTTATTCTTTTTCTTTTTAGGATTTCTTTCAATATGATTATCTTTACTATTGAAAAAATTAAATGTTTGTGCGTTTTTTAACTCTTCATACATATGTCCAATGACAAATGAAATTGTATTTATTGACTTTCTAATTTCACTGACAACTATTTGAGATAGGTTTGTTTTATTACCAATAATATAATTTAAAAGAGCGATAATATCAGCATTTACCAAATTATGTACA
>Ga0154020_10004839_pt1 | contig 15997 bp, 11 predicted proteins | sample Klosneuvirus_201_FD_109709 | JGI IMG/M metagenome (GOLD analysis project Ga0154020, IMG submission 109709) | Active sludge microbial communities from wastewater, Klosterneuburg, Austria - Klosneuvirus_20160825_MG | ecosystem: Engineered > WWTP > Aerobic digester > Activated sludge | place...
ATCCGCAATATCCTGCGGCAATCCGGAACCGCCGACCTTATAATATTTTGCGATCAATTGCCGGGCGGCAAAATTCTCCTCCAAGACATACCCATTCTCTCCGACCTGCAGGATTCCTACTTTGGAAATATCTTTAAAAGAGACCTCTTCGCTAAGACGCATTTGCGATCTTGCCCCTCGAAACGCAGACACTAAATGTGGGACGAGAAGATCCAAAACCGAGCAATCGCGCCTCGAATAGTCGCGAGTGACCCTGCACAGGCTACAGGAAATGATCAGATCATTATGGATATACAAAACCGCAGAAAGTTGCCTGTTGGTACCCAATGGCCTAAAGAATTCATTGTAGATATGTGTGCGCCTGAATTCCGGAAGGGTCACGAAATCGCTGACTCTGACCGATCCCTTTAGGTCGATTAAAGACCCGGCGTTGAAGATCGGATGATCCGGGACAAACTCGGCCATTGCCGCCAACATTTGATCTGTAACATTCTCCGCGGGTTCAAACCAGAGAGGGCCATTATAAGCTTCGTCCGACCCGAATCCTTCAAAAGACACAACATCCGTCGCGATGCAAAACTTTACAGAGTCAATCGTCCTCCGAGGCAACGTGTCCGGATCATGCTCTGAATTGAGCGCTTCTACTGAAGAGAGGACTTGCCTGAGGTCATTGGACGATAGCTGCATTTACAGATCAGGACCAAGGAAGGACGCGACCGCAAGAGCATCCTTAAAAAAAACTTGAAAATAGAAAAATTTCAGACACTATAGCACGAAAGTCCGTCGGTATATACGTAATTTTACGCATTTACAAAATTTCGATCTTCGCGAAAATCAGTATCGAGCCGTCGTCTACGACTGATGTGGTCGTTTCGGCGAAACCGGCTGATCCGCCCGCAAGGTGCCGAAAGATCTCACGCGGGTTTCTAAAGAGCAGGGAAGGTTCGTCTTCAAGCCAACGGTCTTCTCTGCCGATCTTTTGAGCCCACGCGGGTGGCAAGATCAAGATCGAGAGTGGTGTTGACGGCTTAAATGTAGTCCTTAAGGAGAATTAGGAACAAATTAGGAAGTATTTAAGGACTTCAACAGCCGGATCTTTTAGAATTCAGCCAACTCAGAGAATCAAAATTCAAAAATCTTAGGAAAGGAGAATCTCCGAAATGTATAGATCCGGGAGGCGTTTGAGTCGCAAGAATCGGGATAGGTTAATAAGTGTGATCGCGATATTGGTCGCTGTCTTCGCTTTTTATGTCTCAGTTACGTATGAGCAGAATGTGCTCGCATCCCCGCAGGAAGTGACGCTGGACCCGACGTTCGCACCGGCCTTGACCGACGGCTACACACGCGTCGAGGCCGTCGCGGTTCAAGCCGACGGCAAAATACTGGTCGGCGGCAACTTTCCGCTCGTAAACGGGGTGGCTCGTCAGGCTATCGCGAGGCTTAATCCGGATGGCTCGCTCGATACTTCATTCAACCCACCGGCGATCTCCGGGGTACTCGACATTGTGGTCCAGCCGGACGGCAAGATCCTCGCTGTTGGGACCGCAGTCTATCGCCTCAACACCGATGGAACACCCGATCCGACATTTACGCCAGGGACGGGGCCGAACTATCCAATATATGATGTTCTCGTACTATCGACGGGAAAGATCATCATCGCCGGCATCTTTACCCAATACAACGGTACGGCGGTTCAGCGAATTGCAAGGCTGAACGCTGACGGCACGTTGGACACTTCCTTCACATCGCCAAGCGTAAGCAGCCCTATTTACGAAGCGGCTGAACAAACGGACGGTAAGATCATCATTGTCGGTACGTTTTCAAATATTGGCGGGACTCCTCGCCGTTCGGTCGCTCGCCTGAACGCGGACGGATCGCTGGACACTTCTCTCGATGTGGGAACATTTTACAGCGACCGTCCATCGGTAGCCATCCAGTCCGACGGGAAGATATTGGTTGGCGGCCTAATGGACGAGAACTCCAACTCCCTTGGCATGGTCAGGTTTGCCGCGAACGGCGCAATTGACCCGAGTTTTGCCGCTCCTTATAACCCGGTCATATCATCCACTGTTCATAAGATCATCATCCTACCGGATGGATCGATCCTCGCCGGCGGTATGGCCGGACTAACGGGTTCGTCCTCACCATCAGACCTCTATGGTGTGATTAAACTGACTCCGACCGGAGCTCTCGACAACACGTTTTCCCATCAAAGAGTTGTCGGTGACGGCCTGGAAGTATTTTCGATCGCATTGACACCCGACGGAAAGATCGCCGCATGCGGCGACCTCTACAGACTCGGGCTTACAAATGCGACCAGCAAACGCATTGCCCTTCTCGATCCAAATGGGGCCATCGTTCCGTCTTTCGCGGGCTCTGTTGAAGGCAACGGGCTGGCACGAGATTCGGTTAAGCAGCCCGACGGCAAAACGATCATCGTTGGCAGATTTCATGAGGTCAATGGGACTCCAAGACCCGGCATTGCGCGTTTTAATGCGGGCGGAGATCTCGACCCGACGTTCGCTCCGGACTTGACCAACTCGACCATTATTACGTCAGTAGCGTTGCAGAGTGACGGAAAGGTGCTCGCTATCGGCAGCTTTTTGACCATCGGCGGGGCAGACTACACGCTGCCAATCGCCCGTTTCAATTCCGATGGATCGTTTGACGCAGCCTTTTCAGCCGCACTGCAGAGCTCTATGGCCTCGGAAAGTATCATCGGCTGGAACAATGGGGTCGGTGATCTGATCGTGCTCGATGACGGGAAGATCCTATTTAGCGGATATGCGTCTGACTCTTCAACAGGGCAATGGCGGTCAATATTAAGACTCAATATTGACGGGACAATTGACACGACATTCGTCTGCAAGAGTAACAGCTACGTATACCAGATAGAGCCGCAGCCCGATGGCAAACTTATTATCGTAGGGGGCTTTTCAGCTTACGACGGTGTAAGCCGCGGCCGGGTCGCGAGAATCGACGCTAATGGTGCCCTCGATACCTCCTTCAATCCCGGTACCGGCGCCAATTCGGTGATCTACGGCTCGGCTCTCCAGCCGGACGGCAAGATAGTACTCGTCGGCTACTTCACAACCTTCAACGGTGGCGTCGCAAATCGCATCGTACGTGTAAATTCGGACGGGTCGGTCGATTCCGGCTTCAATACGGGTACGGGTGCGAACGCATCGATCGACGCGATGACCGTGCGGCCAGATGGTGAGATCTGGATTGGTGGTACGTTCACGGACTACAACGGCCAACCTGTCGCCTACCTTGGCCGTTTGAATCCTGACGGTAGCCTCATCTCAAGCTACAGTTCCCAATTCAATGGCCCCGTAGGATATGTGGCCAACAGCTCGGACGGCGGTTTGATAATCGGCGGAACGTTTAGGAAGTACGGTCAGGCTGACCGCAAGGGAATCGCCAAACTTGTTCAGCAGACGGCGCCGGCGAATTCTGCCCCGTTCGATTTTGACGGGGACGGGAAGACGGATGTGAGCGTATATCGGCCGTCGAATAATGTTTGGTATCTGCAGCGATCGACGGATGGGTTTGCCGCCTATCAATTCGGTTCTGCGAGCGACAAGATAGTGCCGGCTGATTACACGGGCGACGGCAAAACGGATGTCGCGGTGTATCGCCCGTCTTCGGGAACGTGGTACATCCTACGCAGCGAAGACTTCACCGTAAACATTGCTCCATTCGGATTATCGAATGACATTCCGACACCGGGAGATTTCGACGGCGACGGCAAGGCAGACTTGGCTGTCTATCGACCGGACGCGCAAGGCACGTTCTACGTACTGCGTTCTACGGAAGGCTTTACAGCTGTAGCCTTCGGCCTGGCGGAAGACAAACCGACGTCGGGTGATTTCGACGGTGACGGTAAGGCCGACATCGCCGTCTATCGTCCTTCGAGCGGCATCTGGTACAGGTACAATTCATCGAACGGCGCCTTCTATGCGGCGCAATTCGGAAGTACGGGCGACAAACTCGTGCCTGCCGATTACACGGGCGACGGCAAGACCGACATCGCGATCTATCGGCCGTCCCAAGGCCTTTGGTATGTCCTTAGAAGCGAAGATGGCTCGGCTTACGGCGCACCTTTCGGCATTTCGACAGATATTCCGGCCGCTGGCGACTACGATGGAGACGGCAAAGCGGATCTCGCCGTATTCAGGCCATCGGACGGAATCTGGTACATAAACAAAACGTCCGGTGGATATTCGATCATTCCATTTGGATCAGCGTCTGATCTACCGGTTCCGGCGGCGTACACGCCGTAGGAAGCTAGGCATAAGCCCTGATTCCTCCTCACTTCTTACAGAAGCCTCTTACCCACAACAGAGGCTTCTTTTTATTTACTTTATTTACGGCAAAGGAGGGTGGTATTTCGGATGCTGGATCAGCTTGCAGTTCCGGTAGGAGACGAATGTCTATAGGAGGGCCAGCGATTTGTGTTCCGGAAGTTCTGTTGGTGCGGAAGGCGGATGCTGGTTCAGCTTGCAGCTCCGCTAGGAGCGGAATGTTTGTAGCAACCGGCATCAAATGAATCTCGGAGCTCCGTTAGGAGCGACAGAAGAAGTCGGCGGCAAGCCGCCTCCAAGATTGTGTTTTGGTAGGCGACGGTCGGGACCGGTTTGCGTTTTTTGCAACACTGGCGGTTCTATGACGCCAGAACCCCGACCGCACTGCCAAAGGGCAAGCCCAGACAACTTTGATTTCGGATCTGGAGTTGAGCGTGCGGAGCACGCGGCGATTTTGCTAGCTACAGGTGCAGCGAAGCGGAACCTGTAGAATGTCGATTCAACATCTTCTCGGAGCGTGTGAAACACGCGACAGAAGAAGTCGGCGGCAAGCCGCCTCCAAATACTTATGCATGGCATGACGGAAAAGCGCAGCTTTTCCGCTCGGCGAGGAGAGAGGTCGGCGGCCGGCCGCCTCCGAGGTGATGTCGCGGGTTTCGTTCTACAAACATGCGGCTCCGATGGAGCCAAGAAACTGACCGTCCGCTGCTCCCTCCACCCCGGCCTTCGGCCACCCCTCCTCGGGCAGGAGGGGAGCTGGCGGGACTGACAAGAGTGCCCTTACTAACATGCGGGCTTCCGCAACGAACACGCTCCGACCACCCGCTGACGCTGGGGTACTGACAAGAGGCGGACGAGGGCGTCCCGCCTCTCCGTCGCAGGCGGTTCTGACTGCTCGCGGCTGATGCCGTCTATTTCCAGCTTTTTTCTTTGCGGAAGCGTTTTAGGACCATTTCGCGGCGGAGCTTTGGGAGGTGGTCGATAAAGAGTTTACCGTCGCAGTGGTCGGTCTCATGCTGGAATGCACGAGCGGCGTAGCCTGAGGCTTCGCGTTCGAACCACTCGCCTTTCTCGTCCTGCGCACGCAGCTTTGCGGTCTCGGCACGAACGAGAACCGCCGGAACCTTGCCGACCGAAAGACAGCCTTCGTTGCCGGACTGTTCGCCGGAGCGCTCGATGACCTCGGGGTTTGCGGCGATGAGCTTTATCCCGTCGCAATCCATCACGAAAAGGCGTAGGTTGAGTCCGATCTGCGGTGCGGCGAGGCCGACGCCTTCGGCATCGTACATCGTCTCGAACATCTCTTCGCAGAGTTCGGCCAGCCTTGCGTCAAACTCGGTCACAGGTCTGCCGACCTGGCCGAGAACGGCCTCGGGATATTCTGTGATCTTTCGAACTGCCATCAGCGGGGGATCACTCCCGTACGGGAAGAACGAGCATAGCCGCGGCGTGCAAAGAAGTTCTTTTCTTCGCGTGCGAGGCATTGCCAGCATATATTCCGCGGGCGGTTCGTCGAAGAATAGAACGTGTTGTAATGATCGACAATGCGGTCGCAGCTTGCGCAGCGGACGGCCGGTTTATCGGTTATTTTGGGATCAAGGGTTTGGATCATTTTTCGATCTTTCTCAGCAATCTGACCTTCTCGAGATAAAAATCCTGCTCGGCAACTATAGTGTAATTGGCTTTTACGTAAGTTTCCAGAGGAGCACACGCAAGAGTTCTCGTACAGACGTCGCCGGTCACAAGCCAGATCTCTTTCGAGCCGGAGCCGATCTGCGAAATAAAGAAATCCGTCTCGGTGACGAGACTCGTTGGCGAACCCGCCGGAGCATTGCGTGCGAAGCGGAAAAATCCCTCTTCCGGAGCAATATGTACCTTTCCGTAGTACGTTTGCTTTAGAGCCAGCGTGTCGTAAACGGGGAAAACGTATATCGGACGGAATTCGGAACTCGATTCAAGATATCTCGTGACGCGATCCCAATCGCCGCGTTTTGTCATGGTCGGATAGAGGCCGACGATCGATGCCTGAAAGAATATCGCGAAGATCACACCGCCGGCCGCAGCGAGCGTCATCTTCAACGGTCTTGAAACTATGACGAATGACAGGTCAAAGCCGAGCGAGACCGCCGCGAGCAGCACGGGAACGAACGCAACGGTTGCATGCCGGAGTTCGACGAGGTCGCTTCCGACCGCAAAGTAAGCGAACAAAAGGCCGAGAAATGTAGCTGCGGCCAACGCGATCAGACGCCATGTGCGGTTTGATATGACACGCAGATTGACCGCGGTAAAGATGCCGACGGCAGCGAGCAGGATCCGCACGATCCAGAGCCTAGCGAATGCAAGATGGCTCGGCTCGCCTGTCGGAAACAGACCCGCGGGCAGCAGCATCGTCACAAGATGCTGCCAGACGAGACGCAGTCCTTCGACGAGTGAGGTCGGTTCGTGAAAGCCTTGCGTATTGATCGCGAATTGGCTTTTTACGAGCAGAGCCTGCGGCAGGAAGACAATTCCCACCGGGATCATCGAAGCGAGAAAGTTGACGATATTCTTCGCGCGTCCTGAAACAATGTTCGCAGCAAGGCAGCCGGCGAGAACGAAGCCGAGGTAGTAATTCGTATAGAGTGCGATCGCGGCAGCCGCGATGAATGCGATACGCGGCTTTGTCCGCGCATTCTCGCCCTGCGCGATCAGAGCTTCGTTTAGATGCACGAGCAGGATGGCGAGGACGAGGCCGAGAGCATAACCGCGAGCTTCGAGTGCCGCCCAAATGACGAGCGGATGAAGCCCGAAGAGTATTGCCGTGATCGCCGCCGCACGGTTCGACAGGAAGCAGCGTGCGAATTTCCAAACAAGGAATATTCCGCACGCCGTGCAGATGACCGAGAAGAGACGCGCGAAAAAGAACGAACTGCTCAGCATTCGCCAGAGCGACATTATCCAGAAGTAGAGCGGGGCTTGTTTCTCGTCGGCCCAAGCGTGCTGAAATGCGTGCAGAAAACCGCTCTGCGTCGTGTAGAGCGTCGATGCCTCATCGACCCAAATGTTCAGCCAATAGGCGAGCGGCAGCACGATCGCGAGGTGAACCGCGATGACCGCTATCAGCGTAAGACGCGAGAATTTATCGTTACCGTCGTGCATCAAGGCTGTAGATCAAAGACGATGAATTCGTCCGTTTCGACCGCAGTCGGGAATCTCGAACGGAGAGCCGATTCGAATCCGGCAGCGTGTCGGATGTCGCTCTTCTGTGCGACAAAATACTGTGCACCGAGGGAACGAAATCCTTCGACGGCCGGAACGGTCTGCCGGTCGCTGCAGATATTGAAACCCTTGCGGTCGAGCCAGTAGAACATATACGAGGCATTGTAGGCGAGCGCGTAACCGTCCCGATCGACGCATGCTCCGCCCGAAACAAGTATAAGGCCGTTGCGGCGTAAATACGGTTCGATCTGCTGGGATTCAGCGAATGCGGGGTCAAGTTTGCGATGTTGGAGAAAGAGGCTTCGAATGGACCGCAGATCGAAGACGAATGCCACCGCGGCCGCAAATACGATCAGTGCGGCGAGGATCTTGCGCAGCGAGAATCCCGCTTTCAGATCGCCGAACATTGAAATGCCCTTGCCCGTTCCAACGCCGATCAGCAAACTCGCCGGTGCGACGGCAAAAACGTGATAGTAATTCGCCCAATCGTCGGCGGTCGTTCGGGCCGCTGCGATCAGAAAGACGAAGACCGACGCGAGCCAGATCAGCGAGAACGATACTGCCTTGTCGCGTCTTGCCAGAAAGATCCCGACAAGCGCAACGACCACGCCGACGCCGCCCCAGACCCATTCGAGTTCGTTGCTGAGGATACCGAGGACGAAGTACGAATTCGTAAAAAAGTCGGGGCCGATCCAATGATATTCGTTCGAGACGCCAAGCGAGTTTCCGTATGTAAGCCAGAGATATTTCGCGTGAATATACCAGAGAACGCCGGGTACGAGAGCGATGAAGGCGAATGCGTGTGTCCGCCACTTTTTGCACGCGGCGACGCCTTCTCTCTTGAGCCAAATGACGGCAAAGAGCAGTCCGATGTGGGCAGAAGTTGCTTTCGCGAGGATCGACAGCGACGTGAAAGCTGCGGCGGCAAGCAAGTCGGCGGTCCAGTCGGTTCGCGTCCAGCGCGCAAAGAAATATGCGGCGGCAAGATATGCGAGCATCGTCAGGCCTTCGGGCTGGACGGCCGTCGATATCTCGAAGATCAGCGGGTTGAAAGCAAAAAAAGCGAAAGCAGCGACGGCCGCATCGGGTTCGAGAATATCGCGTGCGAGGAACCAGAAAAAGGCGAGGACACCGAGCGAAAGCAGCAGCGAGATGATACGGCCCGTTTCGTCGTGAACGCCGAACGCTTCGTAAACTACAGCAATCGTCCACGGATAAAGCGGAAGTTCCATCTCGGCATAGCCGGATCCGGTGCCACGCCAGTCGATACGCGGATAAAGCGGGTTCATTCCCTCGCGGGTGAAATTCCGCGAGATGCTGCCGATGTCGGATTCGCGCCAAGACGCCCGGTCGAGCGGCCGAAAAGTGTCGGCTACCCTTAAGAGCACAGCGGCCGCAAAGAGTGCGATAAGAATTACGCGGCGTGCCCTCATCCGTTCTTCAGTAAATAAGGAAGATACACGACAAGCGAGGCCGCGATGAGCCAAAGCAGAAGATTCAGTACGGTCGGCCGGTCGCGGAAAAGTATCTTGACGGGATCGCCGCCGGCGTCACGCTGATGAATAAGAAATAGATATCGGAAGACGCCGTAAACGACGAACGGGATCGTGATCAGCATCCATTGCGAACCGACACGCGCGACCGTCTCATCGGCTCGCGTGTAAAGTGCGTAGGTGATCAAAGCCGCACCGGCACAGATCGCCATTATCGAATCGAGAAAGTGTACGGAGTATTCGCTGAGATTCTTGCGATGCGTACTTGCAGCCGACCGCAGCAGCATCAGTTCGTGCCGACGCTTGCCGAACCCGACGAGCAGGGCGACCATCGACGTGCAGATGATGAGCCATTCCGAGATCGTTACGTCGATCAGTACGGCTCCCGATATCGCACGAAGCACGAAGCCGCTCGCGATCAGGATGACGTCGAGGATCACGACGTTCTTGAGCTGCAGCGAATACGCGACGCAAGCCGTAAGATACAGCACGATGATAAGTGCGAATCGCGAGCTAAGTGCGAGCGAACCCGCAGCGGCGGCCGCAAAGAGAGTGACCATCGCGATCCGTGCGAGATTCAGGTTAAGTTCGCCGGCAGCAAGCGGCCGGGTGGATTTGATCGGATGCGCGCGGTCGGATTCGATGTCGCAGAGATCGTTGAAGAGATAGATGCCGCTGCTCGCCGCACAAAAGACGATAAAGCCGAGCGTGCTGATCCAAAGATCGTGCAGTTCAAAGAGCGAACGCGAAAAGATCACGCCCGAAAAGACGAGAAGATTCTTTACCCATTCTTGCGGCCGCATTTCGATAAAAAGGCCGCGAAGATTTCTCCGAAGCGTCCACGAAAAAGGCTGTTCGATCTCAAGCGGTTTCACGATAACGCCGGCTCGGCCTCATTTGCGGAGCTAAGTCGCTCTCTCAGATCGGCCGCGTGCCCACCAATGGTTGTTACATCGAATGACGCTTTGTAGGTTGAGATTATCCAGTTGAGAAGATCGTTCTTAGCTTCGGGCGCGAGCGACATTCCGGGGAAGAATCTCAGTTCGGGAACCTCTTCGCCTGTAAGAAAGTCGAGCGGATGAAGAAGCAGCGACGGCTGAACGTTCGCTATGCGGCAGGCCGCAAGGGCTGAGCGCCAATATCCTTTCGCCGCAGCCTTCGAGAACGTCGATAGGTAGATCACATAGCTTGCGTGGATCGGTGTTTTCACACCCGGAAATGTCGTAACCGGGATCTCGGCGATCGTTCCCTTCGCGGTCGAGATCAAGTGCGGATTCAAGGGCCTGAAGCCGTCCGAGAACTTCCCAAAAAGCTGCTTACGCTTTTCGCGTTCCTCGTCCGACATCTTTGGGGCCGTAAAGAAATAATACGCACGGGCAAGCGGTGCGATATAGGTCGGGAACGTCGAGCAATCGAAGTCATAACCACGCTCGGCAAGCGTTTCGAGCACTGTCGGACTCAAGCTGAATCCCGGGCCGCGGAATCCTGTCGGATGGCGGCCGGTCGCGAGTTCGATCGCTTCTTCGGAACGCTCGAATTCCTCGATCAGCTCTTCCTTTGAATAGAGATGAAGCCACGGTTCATGATGAAAACTGTGATTTCCGATCTCGTGCCCCGCATCTGCGATGGAGCGAAGCGCCGTGTGATTCTTATCGAGTGCGGCGTCCTGGCCGACGACGAAGAACGTGATCTTCTGATCGTGGTCTTTGAGAAAGGAGAGTGCACGCGGCACGACACGGTCGAGATACGTGGGATAGGTTTCCCAGCCCGCGTCGCCGTGCGTTTTCATATACGACCACTGATTGTCGAGGTCGAGCGAAAGGCTCGCGATACGCGTGCTCATTTTGCCGCCTCCTTGGCCGAAAGTTCGTCGATCAATTCGCCTGCGAAACGGTTTGCAAGTGCGACGGTCTCGTTGACGTTCAGCGTGCCGTTGACGATGTGCGTCGAGTTGACGATATAGAGGCCGTCGATCGAGGTACGCATCGGCGGAAGATCTTCCGAATAGTTGAGCACCGGCAGCGGGAACACTCTGCGCACACGCGAGATCCGAAATGCGAGCACATCACGCCGCTTGAAACGCGGATACATCTTTTCGAGTCCCGCAAGAAAGGTCTCGCGGATCGCGTCATCGGTCGCGTCAAAAAGCTTGTCATCCGGATCGAGATATTTTGGCAGATAGACGAGCGAATTCCCGCCGAACTCGTGCTTGCTGACGAGCGCCGACATTTCGATGATGCCCGTGAACGGCGAATTATCCGTGATGTTCGTTACGTAGAATTTCGAGAGGGACGAACGCATCAGGACGGACGCACAGATGATGCCCTGATAGCGGATGTTCGCGAGATCGAGATGTTCGCGGCCGTCGAGCTGAGCCGTCATCTCCGCAGCCTTCGATGACGGACATGTCAGGATAACGCGGTCGAATTCCTCGAGAGGCGGCGTGGGCACCTTGTCCGATCTCCGACGGCGTGGCGTCGGTTCGGGTTCGGTAATGAACGCGCCGGAAAAGCCTGAGGCGACCGCAACTGCCGAATTGAACGCCGCATATTTCGTCCGGTGCGAAACATACTTTGCCGCGAGATCTGTCTTTCGCCGTGCATCGATGACACCCACATTGAACGCACCGTTCCCGAGTTTTTCGACGCGCTGAACCGGCGAATTCAAACGGACATCCACGCCTTTCTCCGCCAGCACTTCGGCGAAACGCTCAAGCACGCGGGCATATCCGCCGCGGACATAACCGAACATTTCCTTCTTCAGGCCCGAGCGGCGGGCAGCGTACATTCGCTGGATCGTCGCCCAGATGAATGCCGCGGATGTGTCCTTGTATGATTCGCCGAGTTTCGCAAGCAGCAGCGGACGCCAGATCTTCTTGAAGGTCTTCTTGCCGGAAAGACGCGTGAGCCATTCCTCGACCGTGATCTTCTCGAGCTCTTTCCAATCGGTGATTCGCGAGGCTTTGAAGATCGTGTATCCAAGGCGGAGTTTTGAGATGATCCCGAGCGGCGGGAACTTTAGGAATTCGACCGAATTCGACATCGAATGGAGTTCACCGTCCGAGAAGAATCCTGTTTTCGTCTCGACCCAGCGGAACTGATCCTCGAGGCCTAGCTCGCCTATGAGTCCGCGCGTGTGTTCGTCTGAGAAAAGCGTAACGTGGTAATGCTTGTCCCACGTGAAGTCGCCGATATTCCACGCAGAGGCGAGGCCGCCGATCTCGCCGGCAGCTTCAAAGATCGTAACGCGATGGCCGGCTTCGGCAAGACGCAGAGCGGCCGTCATGCCGAGAAAGCCCGACCCAACGATCGCGATATTCTGGGAGCTTGTCTTCAATTTTCCTACCTTTCCTTGTGTCCGAGCAAAAAGAACTAAACCGACGCGGCGGCCGCATCCCTTTCCGAGACAATGCCGTCGGCGATGTCATATCGAAGTCCGCATTCGCAAACTACGTTCGCGGTGTTGCCGTCAGCGAACTTGTGCACCAGGCTTCCGCATTTGCATACAACGCCGATCGAGCGCGCCGGCGAACCTAACGCAAGATGAAAGTCCGGGATCGAACGCGTTACGACCGAACCCATTCCGATCATCGCCCAACGGCCGATCTCAAGATCGTTGCCAATGACGCATCCCGCACCGATCGTCGCGCCTGCACGGACGAGCGTTGGGAGCGTGTGTTCGTCAGGCTCTGATGCACGTAAGGTTTTCAGGTCCGGCATTGTCGCCCGCGGAAAGCGGTCGTTCGTGAATGTCGTCGATGCCGAGATCATCACGCCATCCTCGATCGTAACCGCGGCGCAGATATAGACCATCGCGTTTATCTTGACGCGGTTGCCGATCTCAACGTCGTAAGCGATATAGGTCTTCTCGCCGACGATGCATTCATCGCCGAGAGTTGCTCCGTGCCGTATATGCACGTTGTCCCAGATGCTCGTTCCTTCGCCGAGCGAAACGTTCTCTTCGATGATCGCTGTCGGATGAATGCGCGCCATAACCTTTTCCCTTGATCACCACAGAGGGGCCAGAGAGCACGGAGGTGCTAGAAACTACGGGTTTCTATTTCCCTCTGGCCTCGCCTCTGTGATCTTTTACGCCGCCGCGAGAGCCTTCTCAACGACGGGCTGCCAAAGCTTTTCGCTCATCGAGCGATAGGCTGCTTCAATTACCTGCACGCTCGCCATCGCGTCTGCCGGCGTGATGAGCAGATCTTCTTTGCCGCGAAGTGCGTTGCCGAAATTCTCGATCTTGCCCTTGAACGATGCGACCTTGTCGTAGCCTGTCCCGAAGACTGTCCAATCAGGATTCGATGTGGACTTGTATTTCGATTCACGCCAGCCGACGTGCAGCGTGCCGTTCGATCCGTAGATGCTGAGGAAATATGGAAGTTCCTTGTTTATTCCCCACGTGAGATCGACGCTCGCGGTAACGCCGTCAGCAGTCTTTGCGAGAAGTTTCACGTTCTCGTCAACGCTCAGGCCTTGCGTTCCGCCTGCATCGACCGCAAGCACGGAATCGATCGAGCCGAGCAGATATCGAATGATATCGACCGAATGCGTACCGTTATCGATGAGCACGCCGCCGCCCGAAAGTTCCGCGTCGGAATTCCAACGCTTCGACATATCGACCTTCGCGGTGAACGCATTCTCAAACTGCAGCACGTCGCCGAGCACGCCCGATGCGAGTATGCTCTTTGCCTTGATAACGTCGTCGCAATAGCGGAATTTCGACGCCATCGTAAAGAGTGTGTTCGTCCTTGCCGCGGCCGCGATCATTCGCTCGGCATCGGCACTCGTCGTGCACAGCGGTTTTTCGCAGAGCACGGGGATCGAACGGTCGAGGAAGAAGCACGCGATCTCAGCGTGAGTTGCGGGCGGAGTCGCGATAATTACCGCGTCGAGCTCGAGGCCCGCAAGTTCGTCGAAAGAAGAGTAGCTCTTGCCGCCTACCATTTCGGCAAGAGCTGCCGCCGCATCCGGACGCGTGTCCGTCACGGCTACGAGATCGCAGCACGAGCTTTGATTGAAAGCCTGTGCATATGCTTGGGCGATGCCGCCCGCTCCAACTATTCCAAAACGTAATTTCGTCATATCTATTTGCGCAGCCGACTTGCGGCGATCCTCACGTTGTCGGCGATGTAGCGGACATTCTCCTCGGTGTACTTCTCGTTCCAGGGAAGGACGAGCACGTCGTGTAGAGCCTTTGCCGTCAGCGGATAATTCTCCATCTCGTAATCGACGGCGCCGTCGCGTGCGAGATTGAAGGGGAATTGGCTGGTGCCGAGCGTGTTCTTTTCCTGAAAGACCTGGCACATAAAAGCAGGCTTTACGATGTATCGCGGTGCCGAGAAGATATTCTTCTCTTTCAGGAGCTGAGCCATACCGACCGAACCGCCCTCGATCTTCGCGTCATCGACTGTCAGGCAATATTTCCAGTACGTGTGCGTTGCGTCCTCGGCGATGACCGGAAGTTCGACGCCATCGATACCTTGCAGAAGCTCGGTCAGAAGTGCGGCTGCCTTTTGGCGGTTCGCGACACAGGCCTCGAGCTTTTCGAGCTGGCCGAGAGCGACCGCGGCCTGAAGCTCGCTCATACGGTAGTTCAGTGCCATGAAATAGTGGTCTGGATTCGCATCGCCGTAGCCCCAAGCCTTGTTGATGTATAGGAACATCTTGCGGGCGAGCTTCTCGTCGTTGGTCACGACCATTCCGCCTTCGCCGGTCGTCATATGCTTACCTTGCTGGAGCGAGAAGCAGCCGATGTCGCCGATCGTGCCGGCGAATGCCTCGCCCTTGCGTGCAAGGAATGTCTGAGCTGAATCTTCGATAACGGGAATGCCTTTCGCCCGTGCGAGATCCATGATCGAGCCCATTTCGCAGGGATTGCCGAAAAGGTGCGTGACGATGATCGCTTTGGTGCGTTCGCTCAACTTCTTTTCGATCGTCTCGGCGGTAACATTCAGCGTTTTTGGATCGACCTCGGCAAAGACGGGCACGACACCGCGATACATCAGAGGTGTCAGAGCTCCCATATCGGTGATCGAGGTCGTGATGATCTCGTCGCCCGGTTCGGGATTGATCGCGGCAACTGCGATGTGGATCGCAGCCGAGCCGGATGTACACGCATACGCGAATTTCGCACCAAGCTTCTCGGCAAATTTCTGCTCGAGCATCTTGCCGAACTTGCCTTTCGTCGTCGTCAAGGTCCCGCTTTTCAGGACCTCTGTAACGTAGGCGATCTCGGTCTCGTCAAAGGTTCGGCCGCTTGAGTCCTGATCGGACGGCAGCGACATCAACAGTTCGGTTTTTGCAACGGGTGTCATAGATTTGGATGAATTATTTGCTGATAAATGGGAATGCGGGGACGCTTTGGCACATCCAACGCGGACTATCTAATTTCTTCCTCAAGTGCAATAGAAGGTCTAATTGCATCTGATTTCCGAAAGAAACGCATTTTTGCGAGCTTCGAGAGCAATTTAAGATGACCGGCGATCGTCGCCGCGGTCTTCATCTTCGAGAAGCCGAACAGCCGCACTTCCAGAACGGCCGGAAATTCGACGATCTTGCCGCCGTCAAGATCGATGCGGCCGAGCATTTCCGCAACGCCGAGGAAGCCGGATTCGTCGAGGTTCAAGTTTGCCATCGAGCTTCGGCGATAGACGCGGAAGCAGCTCGTGTAGGTCGAAAGTTTTTGATTCAGAACCGCACGATAGAGCGCCGACGCTCCTTTTGACAGGAAAAGCCGCCAGCCTGGTACATTTCGCACGCCGCCTTTCGGGTGATATGGCGATGCCGTGACCATCGCCGTGTCTTTTTCGAGAAGCGGCAGCATACGGGCCAATTCGTGCGGATCGTATGTGCAGTCGCAGTCCATCGACGCTACGATCTCGGTCCCGGCGGCATTGATCGCCGTCATTATCGCAGCGGCCACGCCTCGATTCTGCTCGTGGCTGATGATCTCGGTATTCGGGAATTCATCGAAAAGTTCGTGGAGCAATTCGAG
>Ga0154020_10004841_pt1 | contig 15996 bp, 24 predicted proteins | sample Klosneuvirus_201_FD_109709 | JGI IMG/M metagenome (GOLD analysis project Ga0154020, IMG submission 109709) | Active sludge microbial communities from wastewater, Klosterneuburg, Austria - Klosneuvirus_20160825_MG | ecosystem: Engineered > WWTP > Aerobic digester > Activated sludge | place...
CCTGTTTATCACCACTACCTGAACACGCAGGCCACTGTTGAGACTGCGGTATACGGTCAACAGGTCGGTGAGATAATCGCGGTTGTGCCTGATCCCTTTGGCGTAACCGATTGGTGCTGCTTCGTGGTCAGTCTGCCCGGTGCGCCGATGTGGTCTGAATATGTGCCTATCCGTTCGGTGCCAGCATGGAACATCACCACCTGCTCAGGTTGTGATTGCGTCATGGATGACTCGCTAACCTGCCCTGAGTGTGGGTTGTGTTTGGCCGAATGCTGCACCTGTGCGCCGAGCCACCTGGATGACTTCGACTATCCCGACTATGCCGACACGGGCGAAGATGCAGCCTATGACGATATGCGCGACTTGCGGGCGTTGGCTAACTCCCGCATCGGCTACTAAGCAGCATCGCACAGTTGAGGGTGTAACAGCCCTCATCTGGTCGCTGATCGACTTCACCCACTTAACCATTAATACAAGCATTAAAAGGATTCACCATGATTAACCTGAATCTACTGGATCAATTGATAGGCTTTGACGAAGTGGCAGTACAACGGCGATTGATCGAAATTTCCATTGAAATGACTGCCACGCGCATGACGCACCACGCGCCAGGGTCAATCGTATTTGAAGAATTGAAGTCAAAGCGGGATAATCTACGGGTTGCCCTTGCCCGCATTGATGACACCATCTCGGATGCCTTCCTGAGTAATGGGAGCATCAACTAATGCGAAAGAACGGCATCGAAATACAAACCGGTCTGCCCTGCCCTTGCTGCGGTAAGCTCACCCGTCGCCAGTGGGAGCAGCCCAGCGGCTTACCGAATCGGCCTGCGCACTCACAAACGGATTGCCTTAACCCTCAGTGTGCAGGGTATTACATGACGTTGGGAGTTGTGCAGTTTTTTGAGCAGTATGCAAACCAGATCGTGAAAGTGGGGAATGATGGACGAACGCAACTATAACAGCTACAAACAACTGACTGATATGGCACTTGGGATGATGTTGGATGCTATTGGGCAGGAAGCCGACGAACACGAAAAGGCGTTGAAGCAATGCCGAGAGGATCAATCCGCGATTCGCGCTGAAATGAACCGGCGTAAATTTGACGAGCAAAGAAAGAATTTTCCCGACCTGCCGGAAGCAGGTGCAAAGTTGCAAGCGACAACGGATTTCGTAAGAACGAAGCCGCTTCTAACTGATTACATCTGGGAATTAAAGACTGCATCAGATAACAACATGTTTTTTATTATGTCAGGCCCAATAGGAACATCCGTCACGTTTGAAATGTTGATGGATATGCGCCGCGCCTATCTGCGCGATAACCCACCCACCATATAGCATAGTTAGGTCGTCTGAAATGATTTCCTTCCCTAAGACAACAGCCCACTATCCCCCTGTGGGCTGTTGTCGTTTACCAGCTAGGAGCGTATATGCACCATGTAATTAGCATCGGCGGCGGCATATCATCCACTTGGTTACTGGTGGATAGGGTGCTGGCAAAATACCCCGCTGATTCTGTACACGCTGTTATTTGTCCGGTTGAGAATGAGCATCCAGACGTGTGGAAATTGTGTGATGCTGTTTCGGCACGTTATCACATCCCCATTCACCGCATAGGTCAATCGGCTGACATCTGGCAAGTGTTTTTTGAGCAGCGCATGATGGGGAATCCATTCGCTGATCCATGCAGCCGCATTTTAAAGCGTGAAAAGATGGCAAGGTATATGAGCCAATACACGCCAGCAGATACCATGCTGCACGTAGGCATTACAGCCGATGAAATAGATAGAATGTTGGCTATAACTCGCAACTGGTCAAAGCAGGGTTTTAAGGTGCAAGCCGACTTAGCCGACGAGCCACTATTAAACCGTGATAGGCTGGTTGAAATGTGCAAACAGGAATTTGGGTTCGCCCCTCAGTTATATCTAGAGGGATTCAGTCATAACAATTGTGGCGGGTTTTGTGTCAAGGCTGGCAAGGGTCAGATGGCGCGGTTGCTGTATTATCATCCCGACATCTACCGTTATCATGAGCGCATGGAACAAACACATCAGCGCTTTTTTTGCCATGACAACACTATTATGCGAGACGAATGGACACGCGGTGGGGTTCGTGGTGCTGATCCGTTGACGCTTTGTGACTTCCGCTTAAGGATGCAATCGAAGTGGGCGAACCTGCTCCCCGGCTTTGATCCGTTTGAAGGTCTGGATACCATGCCAGGGTGCAAGTTCTGTGACGCTGCGGCCTAACTCACCGGCTCCGTAACCAGCGTCACATTTGCCGCGCCCATCGCCTGACCGAACGCCACAACACTCATCAACATTCCAGCCAACGCCTGCTCAATAATGGCGTGCATTTGTGGCGTGGTTTCGATTGTCCACGAGTAGGCTAACCGTGTCTTTACGGGTGTCTCGCTGATCGGTGGCGGTGCAGGCTCCGGCGTGAGTGCTGGCGTGGTCGGGTGTTCCTGGGTGCTGCTGGGTAATGGCTCCCATATGATTCTGTCACGCCACAGCCAGCCGCTTGATACCACCGTATCCCCGTCGAGCTTTTCAGCGAATATCCACTTCCCCATTGAGACTGCCGACACCTGCCCATCATAGGCGGGAATGTCGTAGCGCTTTACAATGTCACCCGCCGCCAGTTCGCCCGTTTTCGCGGCTGCATAGTTGTGGTCAGCGCGTAGGTTGCGGAATTCTGCCGGAATGGATTTGATACGCGAACGTAAGCCTATTTTGGCCTCGGCTGGCTTGCTGCTGATGGTTATGGGCGCGGGTGTTGGCTCAACGGCTGGCGAGTCGGTAACATCGAATTTCATCCACTCACTAGCCTCTATGATCTCATCCAGTAAGCCGCTATGACCACCCACCGCAAAAGAACCGTTATTCCCCCACGCAGGCCAGCAGTAGAGCGAGAATGACGCTTTATTTGGCAAGTACCACAGATTAGCGGTTGCCGAGATAAAATCCATATATTGAACTTCTGTAGCAGGGATATCAAGCCAGCCGCTTGAAGGGTCAAGTTTTACTTGACCGTTGAGGGTCGTGGCCTTTGCCAGCCCGAATTCGCCTATAAACACATCCGGCTGTTTATCTGCCGGAAAACGCTTGGTCAGTGTGCTGTAGCGATTAATCAGGCTGTTTTGTTCATTCAGTTTAAGCCCGCCGTATTCATGCGGGCCGACTACCGCGCCATACTTCGCTGCCATGTCGATCTCACCCGCTATCGCTTCCTGTTGATAGTCGGGCCAGTCGGGTGTCCCTGTTGCCCACCGAAACGCCGCCGCGCGTATGCCTTCCTCGCCTAACAACCGGATGCACTCCGTCTCAAATGGCGCGTTGAATACCGCCGCCGCTTCGTTCAGGAGCATAATCACAGCGTTGGTTTCACGGATGACCGATAGGTAAGGCTTCACCCGCCGCGCAAACCACATCCCCGCCGCCATCTGTGCAGACGTGGCGCTGTTGTTCCACAAGCGCACGTAGAAGTTGCTATCATCCCACGCGCTTGCGGCCTCCGGCGTGTTACCGTAGGGGTCTTTGCCATCATAGCCGCGCCATACTGGGAGCGTGTTGGGTAACGCGGTTTTGATCTGCCTCAACACCTCCGGCGCTTGATCGAATTTTGCCGCCGTGAAGCAGTTAATAAAACGGGGCGGATATTTTAAGCGCTTGTGCCAGTTGAGCCATGCTGTTATGGCTGCGGCATCCATGTTGTCAATAATGCCATAAATGGATGCTGCGCTGTGGGTTGTCATAGGAACTAATTCACCGATGCTGTAGGCGGATTGCGCTTCGACAGTTCATCCTCAATGAATTTTAAGAGGATGGGCTTTGCAAGTTCTAACACCTGATTATCAATTGTGGTCGGTGTCTTGTCTGCTAAGCCTTGAGCCAGATCGAAGCCGCGCATTAAGACATTATCCACCGTTGAGGCAGGGATAAGCGAACCTGTTTTAAAGGCCAGCACGACCACCGCCACGATGAGCGCGAATTCCTTCAACGCCTCTAAAATGGCGTTGATGTCGCTGGTGTGGGTATCCACCGGTGCGGGTGTTTCAACCGGCGCGGGTGTGACCACAATCACGGGCGTGGCCTCCGGTGTGGCATCCTGAGCCAGCGATACGCCGCCCACTGCTGCCGACATAAAGACAGCAAAAAACACAATAGCAGGCATCAGCCCGCGCTTAAATTGGTTTATCATTTTCGGTACTCTCCTTTTTAACTTCCGCTTCGATGCTGAACCCTTTGGCGGGTGCGGGCTCTAATGTGGTGATGGTCGTCACCTCACTGGTACGCAGTTTCAATTGAAGCCCTTCCACATAGCCAACGACTCGATCCAGCCGCCGTAGAATCTCATCCTGTTTCGGGCTTTGCTGTTTCATCTCGGTTTTAACCAGATTGATTTCGTTCGTGAGTTGTGCCGCCACGCCATCAATACGCGCCATTGCTGCCTTATGCTGGTCGTTGATAATCTTCTGCGTGTCATCCAGTGACAGCCCATGCCGTTCTACTTTGGCGTTAATGAGTAATAGCGCCTGCCCTATTTTGCCGCTTTCCGTTGCCTGATGCTCAATGGCTACCGCTAACTTATTTTCGCGTTCGTTGCCGCTTTGCTGCTGGGATGCCATGCTGGTCATGAGCGAACGGAAAACGTTGCTCTGGTTCTCCTGATCCTTACGTGCCAAGCCCTGATCCCTGATCTTAATCCAGATCAAGCCTGCAATCATCAATAACTGCAAAAACTGAATCACCTGTATGGTGTCCAGTTTTGAGAATTGGCTTAAGAATTGCGAGTTGAATACTTCCATCACTGTGCCTCAGTGGTGCTTAATTCGGATTGGTACATTCTATTAGTGATAGTCTATCCTTATCAACCATTGATGAGCCGAGGCTGTTTTCTACCCAGTACATGGGCGCACGTCCAAACTGCATCCAGACCACATAGGCGCTAATCTCAGACGGTACACAATGACCGACCAACTGACCGTTTTCAGCCTGTAGGATGGTGACGTTCACCGGCCCCAAGACGTGCATACTGACATCCGGTTGAATGTCGGTGAATACATAGGCTGTTTGGTAGGTTTGAATGAGGAAAGACGCGACCATGACGAATAATGCAAACATGATAACCCCCTTATGGCGTAATCGGACGTGCCAGCACCAGCGCCCGCGTTTCGCAGTACACCACGCCGTTGCTGGCTAGAATGGTGGATGATGCGCTGTAATTAGGATAATTCTCTGTAGCCGATGTGACTGTGCCGCACGAAAAGATAATCGAATGATCCTGATAGATGCCACCCACTGCATTAATGATGTAAGAGGTAATATCCAGTTCGACATCCACCGCCGCGTTAGATGGCCCCCATGTACCGCCTAACGCGCTGGTCACATCCACGCCATTAATTTCTAGACTGATGACTTGAGGGTAGATTGTACCTTTTAGGATGCGCTGGTTATAAATGGGTGTCCATGCGCCTGCTGTGGTCACGGTGGCAGTCGCAAACAGGGTTTCGGTTTTGAATTGCAATGTAACCTTGATAATGTCGGTTACAAGCTCATCAATCTTCATTTTAAAGATGGCTGTTTTCCAGCTCGGCCCACCGACCACCGTATCAGTCTGAATGAAGTCCTTAGAGCTGTTAATGATCCAGGCGGGGAAGGTTTGAATACTGAGGTTTTGTACCTCTGACCGATCCAGCACATCCACAATAATATCCGTGTCGTCTTTAATGTGCTGGTCTACCGTATTAACCTGTAATGTGGTCGTAATGCCCTGGTCATTGATGGATTTCTGCACACCCATAATCCATAAATCTTCGTCCACGTCGATATAAGTCAGTTCCATGTTGGTAGCCCGCGGGTCGTTGGCAGTCCACACCATGCCCTTGTAGGACAGGTGGATTTTGTCACCGGGCCGAAGTGCTGACCGCACTTTTTTAACACTCACGGTATAGCTCACCAGTGGGGTACGGGTGCGCTTTAACTGCTCGATGCAGGCCACCGCTAAGGCATCCGCCGCATACTGCTTTGCAAGGGTGCTGTTGGCAATCGGGCCGATCTCTTTAAATGAGAGTGTGTCCTGATGCTCGGTATCCCCTGCCGACGCATCTATATAAAATTCGCGTATGCTGGCATCGTTCACCCGCGTATAAATGGGATAATACGGGGTTGTGCCGCTTTGGTAGGTGGTGCCATCTTCGTTGAGGATTTTATAGCTGGTATACTTGAGCGTGGTGGCTGCGCTGCCCTCCCCCGCCCCCATCGGTATCGCCCAATTAACCAGCGTATCCCCATCCTCCGTCACGCTGATGGCATCGACCAGCAGCACCGCGTCATTATCATAGAGTTCGCGACTGACTGAAGATGTGCTGTGCATGATGTAGATGGTTTGGCCTAGTTCGGTGGTGGCTGCATCCCCAAACGCGCCAATCTCTAACACGCGGGTTTCAGTTCCCATGCGGGCATGTAAGCCCAGTTGATCGGCACTCTTGAGAATGGCCTTTAAAACCTTCGTGCCATCAAACCGCGCCGTTTGTATGTCGCTGGCGTGGGCAGTCTCTACACTAGCAGTCCAGCCGCTAACATCCGATACCAGATCATCCATAATGTCTTGTACAGTTTGCGCGGTATAGGTGCGGCCTAAGCCCACCGTTTTCCAGCGCAATTCTTCCATCAAATCGCGCCCGCTAATGCTGACGGTGATGTTATCGCCGGTTTCCTGCACACGGGTTTTGATAATCACCCCGCGCATCCATTCCAGCGGTGTTTCGGTGTCCTCCTGCGCCCAGATACTCACCTCGTTGTCTCGTACAAGGTATGTGAATACTTTTTCACTGACCACACATTGAAGATCAAACGTGCCGGCTTCGTCTAAACGGGTCGAGACATTAGCGCTAATGATCTCATCCAGTACCGCCACCTGTAGGCTGCTGCTGTAGACGTTAGCCCAAACGCGCATTATAAAATCCCTGCCATGCGTCGGGATTTCTTATGGCGTGTGTTGGTCAAGGATCGCCCGCCCACAAATGGGAAGGTGCGCCCGCGCCCGTTGTTATACAGGTATAAACGCTCCTGCCGTGTCAGTACCCTATCCCACTTGCCCCACTCGGCTATCGTGCCAGTAAGCGGGTTGGTGCCGCCACCATCAGCAGCAGCAAAGGCTAACGGGTCGGTGCTGGCGGCCTGGGTTGCCCCGCCTAAACTGGTGCTGTCAGTTGCACCGCCGTTCACCTCAATATTGACCGTCAAACCGGTTTTATCATTCCACGCAGCAATGAATATCCATTCCCCTGAATGACTGCTGACTGCGCCGAAGGTGTTGGCGGTGGCAGTGTTGGCGCTGTCGGTGGCGCGGTATACGCTGAAGGTGAAGCGGTCTGTGCCGGTGCCAGTGTAGCGTAACAGGTATTCTTTATGGCCTGCCACGCCTGACGCTTTGCTCAGGATGCCGTAAGCTGAAGCCGAAAAGGATGATATTTTGATCCAGCCTGCAAAGGTGTAATCTTTCGGCCCGCCCTGTAAAGCTGCGGTGCTGCTGGTGGTCGAGATAACACCGCCTGAATAGCCGCTAGCAGAGCCTATAAAACCATCCACCGCCGTGACACCCGCGCCGGAGAGGTTCGCGGCTGCTCCGGCAACGTTCACGCGGCTGGCTCCGGCTGCCTCCTGAAAATTCCAATAGGCGATTAAAGACGCATAAAGGCTGTTCATTAAGTGATCCTGTTTACGAATCCGCCTATCATGACCACGTTGGCAGTCGCGCAAAACGCTGTGACCACCAGTGAGTTTGTGAGCAGCAGGCCAGGCACAACCAGCGTTAAACCGCTTTCGGCGGGGATGGTTAGTTCGATCAGGCAGTCGGGTGACGTTGCGCCACCGTACTCAATGGTCAATTTGCGGTTGGTGGTGTCGCTGTTGACTGCATACAACCAGATTTCATCTAATGCGGTGGCGTGTGCCGTATGAATGTTTGTGCCGAGGGTCGCGGTAGCTGCAACCTTAATCATTTTGCCATCGGATGAGCCGCTTAACTTAACCTTAGAAAAGACTTGCGCCATTTTGTATCCTTATGTGAAACACGAATATTGAAGAATGTCGATGCCGGTGATTTGCTGTTCGACGCTGGAACTATCCAGCACATAGGCGTAACCATCCGATTTGAAATACAGTTTGTGGTAGGTGGCGGCTGGCGCGCTGGGTGTGGCAATTTCAGCCATGCGGACGGCCTCAAACGCCTGCGCGCCGTTCAGAGTGTTGTTGATATGTGCTAATAACTCGTTATCCGGCGTGGTCACATCCGCCGCATTTATGGCCGTTCCGATGCTGGCGAGTGTCGAGATGGTCAAGGTGATGGTCATATAATGCGCTCCAAAAATTGAACGTACAGCGTTAGGCTGCCCATGCACGTCACGGTAATTGAGTTTGTGCCAGGTAACAAACGCATCCAATCGGGGGATTTATAAGTGAAGTAGGGCAAAGCGTTCGTGCCAGTGGGCAGCACCGCCGCCCGTAGTCGTGCAGGCTCGATGTCGAGATAGGTGCCAGTCGCTAACGGGGTGGTGTAATAAAACTCATCTTCGGTGTAGCCGTTGACAATCCGCTGCACACGGATGTCTGATACGCTGCTGCCGGATGTGTTGCTCAGGAATATACGCGGTAGGGTGTAGGTGTTGCCGTTATTGGTGAAGGATTGCGTCAGGCTGTTGGCTACTGCATAGCCCGTGTCAACATCCCACTTGCTGCCATCGTCCCATAACGCGGTACCATCCCACACCTGACTGTACCCGCTGGCAGGTCGATACCAGAACGGGTCTGGTACTTCCCACACCACAGGAAACTTTTGCCGCTGGTGTGGCACGTTGGCAACGTTGAGCTGTTCCCCGATGTCGGTGATACGCGCCCAACAAAATTCCTCCGCGCCTGCATCCGGCTGTCTGAATAACTGTTGAACGCCATAATCAGCCATCTGGCGAAGTTGGTTCTTGAGTGTGGTGGCATCAGAACCTTTGAAGTCCTTAAGCCAAAAATCCGCGCGAACGGTGCCAATTGGTGACAAGCCGCGCCCTGTGCCGAGGTTGCTGAAGCCACCGTTGACACCCGCTAAGCGGACGGTTTTGGTCACAAGGCTGGCAAAGTTATCCGAGTAGGACACCTGCGAATTGCTTGGAAAGGTGTAGAGCTTTGAGCCGCTACCGAATCGCTTAATCAGGATCATTTATGCGCCCCTTGCTCGTGCAGCCGACAGTGCCCCACGCATCCCTGCCATGCCCTCAGATTCAGAGTTCGCATGGATGTGGATGCCGCCATAAATCGACCAGCCGCCCATCGCTGCTGCCGTATCGCCTGCGGTGCTGATGTTGCCGCTAGTCGAGGGTGTGAACAGCTCCGGCCCTTGTTCACCGACGAGGTAACTTTGACCGCTGGACACTGGCCCCCCCACAGCCCTTGACTGGTTGGCAATCTCGTTAAGCACATCCTGAATACTAAACTGCCCACTGGTCACACCTCCGATGATGCCACCTAAACCGGTTACACCCTGCGTTAATCGGTTTTTCAATTCGTCAATTTTGCCGATGACGTTTGAAATAGTGTTGAGCAGTTCAGCCAGACGATTACGCGCCCACTCTGAAGCCACCGTAAGCGCACCGAAGCCCAACGTAGCCAGCATTTTCGCGCTGTTGGTTGCATCGGTGAACAATTGCGTTAAACCGCCTGGATACAGTTTAGAGGCTGCAAAGATAATGCCGCTAATGGCTGCAATCAACAGCACGGCCGGGCTTAACAGGATACCAATCGCGCCACTGACCAGCCCTATAGCCGTTCCGAGTACGGTCATAATGCCGCCCAGGATAAACGCGCCCGCCGCTACCATAGCGATATTGGCAACCAGCTCAGGATTTTTGCCGATCCAGTCCACCACCTTATCAATGATCGGCTGTATGGTGGTGACAATGCTCATTAAGGCAGGGATTAACGCCCCGCCTATTTTTTCCTGTACTTCACCGAATTTGTTTTGCAGGATGGCAAGCTGACCGGGGAAGGTCTGACCGGCTGCAATCGCTGAACCGCCGAATTCCTTTTGCAGTTCAGCCAGAATAATAGACTGTGCGCCTGCTGTATCGCCCGCCTTAACCATTGCCTCAATTTGCGCTTTTTGGGCATCGGTGAAGGTCACACCGACGCGGGTTAATGCCGTGATGCCGTTAATAGGATCATTCAGCGCCTTACCCAATTGCATAGCGCTGCTGGTCACATCCCCGCCTAACGCGGTTGCCATATCCAGCGCGGTGCGGGTTGCCAGATCGAATACGCCACCCCCCGCCCCAATATTGGTAAACGTCAGCAGCATGTTTTCAGCCGTTAGAACCGTTTCATCACCGAACATCGTTACTTGCTGCAATGCGCTGGCGAGTCCTTGCGCGTGGTCAGAGGTGACACCCGCCGCCCCGCCTGTGGATTTAATCGCTGCCTCAAGTTGTGCAACCGCTAACTGACTCTCACCCGCCGCCTGTATAGATGTAGCCGCAAACGCGAGGATCGGTGTAGCCGCACCCATCAGGACTAAGCCGGTGTTGCGTACCCCATCCCCAAAGGATTTCATTTTGTCCTGCGCCTGCTTAAAGCTCCCATCGGCGTTCTTCATGCCCTTTTGGAAGTCTTTATCATCCAGCGACAGCACACCAAATAAACTAGCGACTTGTACAGCCATTGATTACCTGAGAGGTTTACTTATTCCCTTACCCTCACTCTAGTCGCCGTATACAGGGGTAACGCACCACACACCCCAAACAAAAACGCCTGCTATGAGGCGTTCAGTCTGGCATCCTGCCATTTTTAAGCGCGGCTTGTGCGTTGTGGATCGCCAGCACGTCAGCCCGTAGTTGCAGGGACATCCTATCTAACTCGCTCGGATTGATGCCCATTAAAACCAGTTCTGCATCTTCAATCCGTTTAATCTCGTCAGGATAGAAACTTAAGCTGCCCGGTTGCTTAGCAGCGAAAGCATATTCCCATGCTATTTTTTTGCCTTTTTCATGGCCTCGCCGCTGCGTACTTGTTCCAGCATATCGGCGTAATAGCTCACCTGAATCAAGTCGAGGTTATCCGGGTTGCACCAGTCAATCACCTCCGGCGCATCCGGCAGCAGCCATTCACGCGGCACAGACACCAACACCTGAGCCATTAAATCCGCCTGTACTTTGCCCTGTGCGCGGATGTCCTCGCCCATATGCTCTTTAAGGTCATAGAAGCCCTGCACATACTCATCATAGGCCTCGTCGGTTTCCTCGGCCTTCTGGCGGCGTAATGGTCGCTCTGCCATGACGATAATCCGGCTCACCTTATCCGCCGTTGCTGCGAATTGGTCTTGCCACTGACGACCTACCCTGGAGTAATCAAATACTGCTGCGGGTTTCTTATCTGCCATCCCCTAACCCCCCTTAGAACGTTTCGCCCTTGTGGATGTCTTTGGTGGGTGTCCCTGTACCCACAAGTTCAAACTCCAAAATAACGGCTGGTTTGTCTACCGCTGTACTCGGCCCACTGATGCCGGTAATCAACCAGTTGCGCGAATCGCAGGGTTTGCCCGCCGTTGAGCCTTCCGGCCCGTACACCACTGGAATAACCATAGACGCGGCATACTGAGCGCTCATATCGGTGGCGGCCTGCGTATCGTTGTAGGCTAAGGTGATTTTGGCCTTTGCCCCGCGCAATTTCGCGCCGTGTTCTTCGTAGGCTGTGCCGCTGCCTGCGGTCAAGTCCTCATCCCCCACAGACAGCGAAATATCCATCTGTTTCCAGAGGGATTCTACGTTCACGCTGTTCATACGCAAATAGACCGAATTGCCGTTAAATTCTGCCATTTTATTATCGCCTTTCCATTCTAAACATGTACTGATGGCCCGCGTGATAGATCGTCTTACCTGCTGCGGGGTATTCTTGTAACCATATGGCGCGGTCTGTTGAAACCGTTGTAAATCGCCAGCCCGCGTTATAGGGTAGCCTGTCGTTTATGTCCTGATCGCCTGCATCGTCGAGCAGTTGGGTGATGGCTTCCTGTATCGCCAGCGCGGTAGCCATATCCTCCGCCACACCCTTGACGCTCATCACAATTTCAGCCTTTTTGTGGTACGGGTTGCTGCTGGGTTGCAGGTTCGATGCCACAAAATAATGCACGTAGGGGCGAGTTAGTGTACTGCTCACCACGTCCGCCGCTTGTACCCGCACACCCCACAGCGACGAAGCGCCACGAAGGTGGGTAGCGAGTACGGTGGATAGTGCTTCATGTGCGCTGACGGTCATAAGTCCTCAAGCCCTAAGTGATCTCGTGCATCCTGCCCTACCCGCTGCTGTGCGTCTGCGAACGCGGGTTGCATGAAGGGGCGCGGCGCGATGTGTTCCGTCCCATCTTCCAGATATAGCCCGTACTCTACACCGTCCATAATGTGCCGTGTGAATTCGCCTTGCCGTTCCCAACGGATCGAAGCCCTTAACGCGCCGGTGTCCACGCCTGGGGGATCGCCAGCGCTGCTGGGTGATGTGCCAAATGAAAGTTTGATGCGGCTCACCATGTCCTCAGTGAAGCCATCCAGCCACAAACTGACCTTTTGCGGTTCAGTCTGCATCAGCCGTTGCAGCCCTTTGGTATCTAGCACGACCTTACTATTTGCCACAATCACCCCACACAATTAACGGGAAGGTAGGTAAGGGGTTTACGACCTTACCCGCGTGATGACCGCCCCGGCGAACACGGAATCGGTCAGTTTGTCCTCAATACTCGTTATCCGGTAAGACTCAGCGGAACTATCTAATACAGCCACCATATCTACCGCTAACGCTTGATCGTATGCACATTCCAGCCGATAGGTTTCAACCATCGACTCCTGGCTACCCACTACCATCTGAGTCCCGCCGCTGGGTGTCCGCGCCCGAATCACTCGACACGCTACACCACTCGCAACCAGTTCCAGATCGTGAAGCGGTTCGCCTAAAGCACCTGTTGCACCAGACTCAACGAACAGTGAACACGTATCCGTTAGCATCTCGCCACCGCTACGCCTAATCACTGCCATTGTCCTCGCACTAAAGCGCGGCATCATTCCTCCCCGCCCATCTCATCCACGATAAGCCGACAGCGGGATAAGAACGCACAGCACAAGGTTTATACACGGTGTGAATCCACCACAACAGCGTATTCTTCCTGCTCGGTGTTGGGGTTGGTGGATACCCAATTAAAGTAGTACCACCCTACCCCGTTGGTGCCCGGTGTGAAGTCGTAGTAATACACGCCTGTTTGTACGGTGGTCAGGTCGGCAATTGCCAGCGTGGATATAACCGTTTCAACACCTGCCACCACCTTTGAAATGGTCATGGTTATAGTAGAGGGGTTGGTATTTACCCCACTGCTATTTTTGAATGTGGCGGTAGTCCGTAGCTGCTGCTTCGGGTAGTAGGTCGTTTCAGCCATTTGTTACCTCACTTGAACCGGACGCGCTGACCGTCAAACTGCTGGCCCCTGTGGGTGTGATGTCGATGGCGCTTCCACCTGTGGGTGTGACCGTCAGGCCATTTGTACCCACCGGCGCGACTGCCAACGCACTCGCCCCCACCGCCTCAAGTTGCAGGACGCTGGTGGATGCTGCGCTGATGTCCAGTTGCGCGCCGTTCACCGGGGCAATGGTCACCGATGAGCCGACAATGGTAATCAGCAGTTCGTTGAGGCCCACCGCCGCGATTTGCAAGGCTGCGGTTGCTACGGCGCGAATTGTCACCGTGATTTGACCTGCCGGGTCAGGTGGTGGCGGCGTGGCCTCGCCAGCCGGTGGAAAGTACCGGGGGGCGAAATAGACGCCGGGAAAGTATGCGCGTGGGAACATTATGGATAATACTCGATAGCGGTGCGGTTGCCGTTCGTGTCAACGGTAGCGTGGAAAGCGTCGAAGGCGTCGGAAATATCGCGTACAGTGATGCTTGTACCTTCCGCCCCTGATAACTTACCCGCAACAGCCGCGCCGATGAAAACAAGGTAATCCACAAGCGTCCAATTAACATCGATTTGCGTATCACCTAGATCAATGGTGAGGTTGTCGAAGGGGTCATTGAACACAACCGAGCACAACGGAACGGTGATGCTGTCGCAATCGTCCGCCGTGATATAAGCCCATACGTCGCCGTAAAAGTTCAAATCTGCTGCATCAGGTGTATACGAGTAAACACCGTGTGCAACTTCTGTTATTGAGCCGACAGCCGGATTACTTTCTAGCGCGTTATTTTGGATGAGTGTCAAAACAGGCGTTTTACCCGTAGCCGGTGTGAAGTGGTCAGAGGATAGTTTGAGCGAGAACAACATAGGATGGGTACTATCGTGCAGGATTCGATTGCCTGCTACCGTTTGCCCGTAGCCGCTGCCGGATACCGCCGTAAACACATCGGACGCCACGACATCACAGAGCATAATCGTTTGCTCAACGCTGTCGGTCTCGGTGATATGCGCCCATAGTTCGCCCAACGTGTCACGGTCTGCCGCGTCACCTGCTAACGTATACTGACCGTTGCCGACTTCCGACACCGCGCCCACAGCCGCCGCGTATGCCCCGCCGTCTTTGCTGAGTATGACAGTAGGTGTTTTGCCGGTGGCAAGTGAACCGTCAGACGTAAGGCGCAAAGTAAAGCTAATCGGGTGGTCGGTTGATGCTAGTTTACGTGATGCCATTTATGTCTCTCCATAATCCGGGGCTTCTTTTTGAAGCGTGTCCGGTCTGTAACTGTGCTGTCCACCGCTTGAGTCTTGCCAGCCGAGGCCGAATTCCTGCTTCTTCTCGGCGAGCATGTCTTTCCATGCCGCGTCTGACCGCCGCCAATCGACCTGTAACCAGTCGGCCTTCATGTCCGGTTCAGCCGCCAGTCGTAACCGCGCCTGTTTAATCAGGCTGATAACCGCCCCGCCGATAGAGGATTCCAGCGCGTAAACCATTGCTATTGTTTCATCATCCCACATGGCGGTGTCTCGGTCAGTGTCACCCACGTGGTAGCGGATGGTCGTCACGGTGTCCGGTGAGGCGGAGGGTGCGAAAGTAAAGGTCATTGCCGGTCATCCCAAATCACCGTCACGGCTACCGTTTGGGCGCTGTCACCCTGAGACACGGTAATCAGGAGTTGGTCGGCTACCTTAATCGGTAGGCCGATGTCGGTAAACGCCGTTCCATCTGTCGATTTGTGCGCCGGGTGCATGGGGTAATACCATGCGTCTGTGCCGGTGTTGGATACCGATAAAACCGCAACAGCGGGTGACTGATCTTTTTCCACAATGGTCACATCGGTGGTGACTGGCTGGCTGGTGTAGTCGATATAAATGGCGGTAATCTCGCCATCAATCGCCTTTGTGATGCCTGTACCCGTTGCGCTGCCGTTTGCGCCTACGGTGGTTATTGTTACTGTGCTGCGTCGAATAGCCATTTGTACATAACTCCCTTATAAAACCCCTGCCCTATCCATCACTGAATAGGGCTTGAAGTTATGCGGCTTAAGCGTCAACCACTGGATCGAGCAGGCCGTTCTTGTTGGCAACATGCGAGGCGTAGTTATTGCCGCCGTAGCAGCCAGCAATTGCCACCTGTCCTGCAATCGCGGTTTTGGCAGACGCTACGAAGTTATTCACCACGAAGCCTGTCGAGCTTGCCAGCAGGCTCAGCGGGATTGCGCCGGTGCTGTTGGTGGTAATCAGGCGATTACCCTCGATATAGACATCTGCCGCCAGTGTGCCGCTGCCCACGACCACGCCGTTAGCAGGGTTAGAGGTTGCATAGCCTTTCAGGTTGGCAAAGCAGTTGATGAGTTTGAACCGATCCGTTCCAATGAGCTTAATCCATTCCTGGAGCGCTGTGGCTGCGGTGGCGGTCTGCACCCACGAACAATTTTGAATGGTCAAGTCGTCGGCTGCCACTGTCGTCAAGACGAATTGCAAAGCGGCGCAAGCGGCGGTTTCCACGAAGTCTACC
>Ga0154020_10004843_pt1 | contig 15995 bp, 14 predicted proteins | sample Klosneuvirus_201_FD_109709 | JGI IMG/M metagenome (GOLD analysis project Ga0154020, IMG submission 109709) | Active sludge microbial communities from wastewater, Klosterneuburg, Austria - Klosneuvirus_20160825_MG | ecosystem: Engineered > WWTP > Aerobic digester > Activated sludge | place...
CTTTTCCGGAAGCAACAGAGGAAGCCCATTTCGAAAAAACGTCATTCAGAATAAAGCATAAAATATTTGCCACTTACGATCAGAAGCACAACAGAGCCTGTATAAAGCTGAGTGAAACAGATCAGGATGTATTCTGTAAGTCAGCAAAATCCATTTTTTATCCGGTAAACAACAAATGGGGCAAACAAGGCTGGACTCTGATTGAACTGGATGGCGTGCATCCTGATCAGTTTTCCGATGCTTTAAGGCTGGCGTATTGTGCTGTAGCGCCAAAGAAACTGTCGGAAACAGTAATGCTAAATATCCCGGATTAAAGTTTATACCTTCCAATGCGCCATTTGTATATTCAGAGTCAGTGCTTTAATGAAGCATTATCCTGTTTTATAGGCTGGCACAGTTCTGCAACTGACATATATTTGGCTTTCCTTTATTAAGCTTAGCGGGTTCGCATACAGTTACAGGCAAACGTCCGATTTGTGTTCGGTAACAGACCAGTTGAGGCTGTCTTTTTGATTTGTCTGTATAGGTGATTATCGTCAGTTTTTGAAATTATTTCATTTTTCCCTTGCATAAACGAAAGCGAAACAATTACCTTTGTAAGTGAATACTCACATACATATATATGAAAGACAAGCAATTTACCCAGAGACAAATCGAAATCATGGAAGCTGCCACGCTACGCATCGATACATTTGGCATTCAGGAGTTGACCATTAAGAATCTGTCTGGCGATTTGAATTTGTCTGAAGCGGCACTGTACCGACATTTCAGAAGCAAGAATGAGATTCTGCTGGGTTTGCTTACCTATTTTATTCTGGAAATGAGTGCACGCTTAGAGCAGATAACCCGAGATGGAGATCAAAACGCATCCGGGCAGCTTAAGGGCATTTTTGCATCGCAGCTCAGTACCTTTGTTCAAAAACCGGCCATCGTGAGCGTCATTTTTTCGGAAGGCATATTTCAATTCAACAAAGAACTCAGAGACAAGGTAACTGACATGATGAAGCTGATGCAAGAGAATATAAAAGCGCTTGTACAGAAGGGGCAAAAAGAAGGCGTTTTCAGCAAGTTGCTGGGCGCCGATATGCTGACAACCATTATTATGGGCAGTATGCGCATGGTGGTTCTGAAATGGAAACTGTCGGGCAATCAGTCGGATCTGCAGAAAGATGGTGAACAGGTATTGAAGGGACTCTTAAATATGATGGAAAAATGAAAAACATACTATTTTATTCATTCGCGGTCATCCTGACAGGTTTCGGATTGCTGACGCTGTTTCTCAGCAGCTCTGTGATTTTTGATTTGTTTGGCATCCGTGCAAAGGAAGGCAACTATGTTTTATTTGTGGTCTGGTCAAACTTTATCAGCAGTATTCTTTATCTGTTGGCGGTCTATGCATTTGTAAAGCGCAATAAATGGTCGGCCAGGCTACTTGCAATCTCGCTGCTTATTCTATGCACGGCTTTCGCCGGATTGCTGGTTTATGCAGCAGATGGCGGTATACATGAAAGCAAAACGATAGGAGCCATGGTGTTTCGGATTTCATTTACCCTTATTGCCTGGAGTGTGCCCTATTTCGTTATCAGCAGACCACTGCAATTAAAAGTTAAAACCAAACAACAATCATTAAAGACAAAATGAACATATTTAAGATGCACAAACGATTGCTTTTCTTGTTGCTGACGGCAGCAGCTTTTGATGCGGCTGATGCACAGGTGTGGTCTCTGCAGCAGTGCCTGGACACGGCACAGGTACACAACAAAAGCCTGAAGGTTGGCAGAAACCAGATAGCCTCTTCCGGACACAAAACTAAAGAAGCAAAAGCGCTGCTGCTGCCCAGAGTAACGGCCAATGCCGAATACCGTTATTACGCCGCTTTGCCTTATCAGCTTCTGCCACTTTCTACATTCAGTCCCACCGCCCCGGACGGCCAGTTTAAAGAAGCACAATTCGGCGTCCCCCATAATCTGAATGCCAGTCTGCAGCTAAACATGCCCTTATACAACCCGCAGGCCTATGGCGCCATTCAAACGGCTCAGATTGCATCAGAATTAAACGAACTGCAATACAGGAAAACAGCAGAACAGGTTTTTTTCGAAATTTCTAATTTGTATTACAACGCACAGATTTTACATCATCAGCTTGCATTCTCAGACAGCAATGTGCTGAATTCGGAACGTTTGCTGAACAACACAAAGTTGATGCACGAACAGCTACTGGCAAGGGCAACAGATGTCTCCAGACTGAACTTGCAGGTGTCTCAGTTGCGGGTGCAGAAAGAAAAAATAAACAACCAGTATGAACAGGTTTTAAATGCCTTGAAATTCGCTATGGGCATATCTTTAGAACAACGTTTTCAGATAGATCCGAACATAATTCGGGCGGGTATTCCGGAATATACGTCGAATGTCTCTAGCGACCTGCGTATTGAAGAAACGCGCAAACGCATGCTGAGCAGCGAGCTGACAACTTTAAGCCGCAGCCGGTATCTGCCTGCCCTGAATCTGTTTGGTACATACGGGACAAATGGTTTTGGATACGACAAACAGCCCGATCCGTTTTTGAAGTTCTTTCCCCTTGGTTTTGCCGGTATCCAACTGTCTTATCCCTTGTTTAATGGAACACAAACAACACATAAAATGGCTCAGAAACAACTTGAAATTCAGAACAGTGAACTTCAAATTGAAATACTGACAGAACAGAATGCCATGCAACTTGAAAATGCACTAAAGCAAAGATTACTGTCTGAGCGCGCCATTGAAACCGCTTCAGAACAAATCGAAGTGGCGCAAACTATTTATGCGCAAACCCTCTTGCAACAAAAACAGGGGATAGCAAACCTGAGCGACGTATTGCTGACAGACAATGCCCTGCGCACCGCTCAGCAAAATTACCTCTCATCGGTAATCGACTATCTGAAAGCCGACCTTGAACTAAAAAAAATAAGCGGAAACATAAACGTTAACAAACCCTGAATACCATGCCCACAAAAACTTCCATACTCAAAAAAATCTTGTATATTCTTCTGCCGCTGGCCTTAATTGCCGTCGTGGTGATACGATTAAAGAACAACAAGCGCATCAGCCAGGAAAAGGTCTATCATTACAACAAAGAACAGGCGCAGTCTGTGCAGACAGATACCATAGCTTCAGAAACTTTGTTTGCGGAATTTATGCATACCGGCACATTTGAACCGGACCGGGAAACCAGAATCAGTGCTGAAATTCAGGGTAAGATTAACCAGATTATGGTAGATGCGGGTTCTTATGTTAGCAAAGGTCAGGCGCTTATTCAACTCGATAATGCGTTGCTTAAACTGCAACTTCAGTCGGTAGCGCTGCAGATAGAAGGACTGGAGGCCGATGTTAAGCGCTATGGCATATTAGCTGCTGCGGATGCCATACAGGGCGTTCAGCTTGAGAAAGCAGAACTGGGTCTGAAATCTGCAATTGTACAAAAAGCCACGCTGAATGAACAGATCAGCAAAACAATAATCAGAGCTCCGTTTAGCGGAATTGTAACGGCAAAACTGAGCGAAGAAGGCGGGTTTGCTGCACCTGGAGTGCCCTTGCTTCAGATTTCAGATATAGCGCATTTAAAGTTCATCGTTCAGCTTTCAGAAAACGATCTGAGCCGCTTCAGGCTGAATCAGACATGCAGTTTGTATGCCGATGCTTATCCGGACCTGATGTTAAATGCCAAAGTGTCTATGGTTGGCAGCAAAGCCAATTCGGGCAGCAGTTTTCCGGTACAGCTATCGCTGAACAACAGCAGTGATCTGAAAATTAAGTCGGGTATGTTTGGTAAAGTAATGCTGAAAACGGACAGCCATAAAAAGGGGTTTGTAATTGCCTCATCTGCAATCAGCGGAACTGCCGAAGATTCAAGGGTTTACCTGCTTAAAAATGGTCGAGCTGTGTTGCATCGTGTAAAGGTATCCGAAAAATTTCAGGACAAATCACTGGTAACAGAGGGGTTGCAGGCAGGTGATGTGATTGTGGTAAATGGCTTCATCAATCTGTTTGATGGCGCAGCTGTTATTGTCAGATAAATTCAGATATATGAACATTACAGACATTTCAATTAAAAGACCATCGCTGATTATTGTGCTTTTCAGCGTGCTTGCTCTGCTGGGTTTTATTGGTTACAAAAATCTGAGCTATGAACTGATGCCCGATTTCAATCAGCCGGTGGTGGTGATTAAAACTGTATATCCCGGAGCTGAACCCGGTGAAGTGGAAACCTCTGTTTCCAGAAAACTGGAGGATGCATTATCCAATCTGGAGGGTGTGGATTATCTGGTTACCAAATCGCTGCCCAATGCATCGGTCATCATCGCCAACCTTAAATATGGAACGGATCTCGATAAAACCATGCAGGATGCACAGCGCTATATAGACAACATCCGGAAAGATCTGCCGGCAGATGTAATGAGCCCTGTGATGAGTAAAGTGTCGCCCAACGATTTGCCCATTATGTCTGTAAGCGCCAGCAGCAATATGCCGGCAACTGTCTTTTATCAGAAAATGAAAGATGAATATTTGCCACAGATTCAACAAATTAAAGGGGTGGCAGAAATCACCGTTTTAGGCGGAGAAGAGCGGGAAATTCAGGTTAAGGCAGATCAGGAAAAACTTAATTTGTATAAAGTCTCGCTTTTTCAGCTGGTAGAAGCCATCAACCGTTCAGGTTTGGATCTTCCTGCGGGCAAAGTACAAACTGAACAGGTAAGCAACTCGGTGCGCCTGAGCGGTAAATTTGTTTCAATTGAAGACATTAAAGCAGTTCAGATTGCTATGCCGGTTCCGGGTAGTCCGGTATACGTGAAGGATGTTGCAATTGTTCAGGATGGTATTAAAGAAACCACTTCTATCAGTCGCTACAACGGTCTGAACGGCATCGGATTTCTGCTGAAAAAGCAAGGAGATGCAAATGCGGTGGATGTTTCAAGGCTGGTGCGCGAAAAACTTAAGGCAATTGAATTGCAAAATGCCCGCTATCAGGTAAAGTATGTGGTTGCAGACGACAGTACCGATAATACCATAGCCGCAGTAGATTCGGTGGTTTTTGACTTGTTTCTGGCGGTTGTTCTGGTGTCTCTGGTAATGCTGCTGTTTTTAAGAAGTTTCAGAAATGCCCTCATTGTATTGGTTGCAATACCCACCTCGCTGGTAACGGCATTTGCCGTTATGTGGCTTTTGGGCTACACGCTGAATCTGATGACCTTGCTGGCGATGTCGCTTATCATCGGAATATTGGTAGATGATGCTACTGTTGTGCTTGAAAACATTCAAAGTCATCTGGACAGGGGCAAAAACAAACGCATTGCAGCACTGGACGGACGTATGGAAATTGGGTTTTCGGCGCTGTCTATTACTCTGGTAGACGTGGTGGTGTTTTTGCCAATCTTGTTTTTGCAGGTTTTTGTGGCAGACATGCTGAAGCAATTTTCGGTGGTGGTGGTCAGTTCAACCCTTACCAGTTTGCTGGTGGGCTTTACTCTAACTCCTTGGATGGCTTCGCGCATCGGCAAGAAAGAAGATCTGCAGCCAGGAAACCTTTTCAATCGTTTTTTACTTTGGTTTGAACATCAGCTCACTCTGTTCACAGAATGGTATGGCCGGAAACTGGACTGGGTTCTGAACCACAAAGGCTTGTTTACAGGGTTTGTTGTTTTACTGTTTGCCTTAACCCTGGGTATTATGAAACAGGGCATCATCGGAAAAGAACTGATATCTACGGGCGATCAGGGGAAGTTCAGAATGACTCTGGAGTTTGATAAATCGATGTCTGTTCAGCAAAACGACCTGATTTCAAAGAAAATTGAGACCTACATTTTGCAGCAAACAGAAGTGGCAACTGTGTTCAGCAACGTTGGCGGACCGAGCACCGGAATTGGCAGTCTGGGTATGGGTTCTGCAAACAAAACAGAATTTACCATTCAACTGAAGCCTAAACAGGAATTGAATTATGTGCCTACAGAAACTATTATGAGCAAACTGCGCGAAGCGCTTAAAGACAGTTTCCCGGGTATTAATTACGCTATGGCGTCGTTGGGACTGATTCCCCGCTCGGCCCCTATCGAGATTACACTAAGTGGCAGTGATGTTGCACAGGTTATGCAAAACGGAACTGTACTTAAGGCTCTGGTTGAAAGCATACCGGGTGCAGACAATGTGCGCTTGTCTGTAGAGGCTGGCAGTCCGGAATATAAAATCATACCCGACAAAGACAAAATGCAACGTCTGGGATTAACGACCGCTTATCTGGGCCAGAATTTGCGAACCGCTTTTACCGGCAACGACGATGCCAGCTTAAGTGAAAACGGCACAGAATATCCTGTCCGCATTTGGCTAGATGATTTCAGCCGCAGAAACTTTGAAGATGTGCAAGGCCTGACCCTGGTCAATCCAATGGGCATGCCGGTTAAGATTGCCCAGTTTGCAAGAGTAGAACAAGACAATTCGCCCGCTTTGCTTGAACGGAAAGACCGTCAGCCGGCCATTACCCTTACCGCAGATGCGCTTGGCAGACCATCTGGAACGGTGGCAGACGAAGTTGTTGCCAAGTTGAAAGAAACGCCCTTGTCTGATGGCATACAGATGACCTGGGGCAGCGACATAAAACGGCAAAACGATAGTTTTGGCGCTCTGGGCTCTGTGCTGCTCGTTTCGTTTTTACTGATTTATCTGATTATGGTGGCATTGTACGACAGCTTTGTGTATCCACTGGTGGTTCTGTTCTCAATTCCTGTAGCCGCTATTGGCGCATTCTTAGCTTTGAATCTGTCGCTTAATAATTTAAGCCTTTTTGCCTTGCTGGGTCTGATTATGCTGATGGGACTGGTTGTTAAAAATGCCATTCTGATTGTGGATTTCACGAATCAGTTGAAAGCCGGCGGTATGCATTATAAACAAGCACTTATTACTGCCGGAAAAGGCCGTATGCGCCCCATACTCATGACCACCCTGTCTATGGTGATAGGGATGTTGCCCATTGCATTGGCATCCGGAACCGCATCTGAATGGAAAAACGGACTTGCCTGGGTCATCATTGGTGGTCTGCTCTCATCCTTGATTCTGACCGTATTTCTGGTGCCAATGGTTTACGATTTAGTTGACGGCCTGAAAGCAAAGTTTCAAAAAAAGTAATTTAATGCGCAGTTTTATTTAATCGCGCATATGCGATTGGGTTATTTTTTGTGGTGTTTCTGATGTCAATAATTCCGCAATGAGCGTATAAGGCAAACTAAAATAAATTTTGTGAAACCAATTGGTTGCATATATATTTGCAGGCGAGGACTTAAATATCCGATACGCCATGCGAAGAGATGTTTTTCAGGCCATTGCCGACCCCAGCAGACGTGCCATCATTGCGCTGATAGCCACCCAGGCCATGACGCCGAATGCCATTGCCGCGCACTTTGATACCAGCCGTCAGGCCGTTTCGAAACACTTGCGCATTTTAACAGAATGCGAATTGCTGACCCAGGTATCGCAGGGCCGAGAAATATACTACAAACTGATGCCGAAAAAGATGAAAGATATGGACGCATGGCTTCAACAGTTCCGCTCGCTCTGGGAACAGCGCTTTGAGCAACTGGATGCCATTCTGCAAGAAAAACAACCCTGAACAATACAAACCCAAAAAACAACGATATGAACCAATCTATGCCATTTGAATTTACAATCAACAAGGCAAACAACACCGTAAACGTTAAACGCAGTTTTGCCGCAAATCTGGACAGGGTATGGGACGCATGGACCAATCCTGAAATCCTGGATCAGTGGTGGGCGCCAAAACCATATAAAACCGTCACCAAATCGATGGACTTCAGGGTGGGTGGCACCTGGCTGTACGCGATGGTGAGTCCGGAAGGCCAGGAACACTGGTGCAAAAACGACTATAAGCACATTGAACCTAAGACCACCTATACCGGGCTGGATGCGTTCTGCGACGAACATGGAACGATAAACACCGATATGCCGCGCACGGAGTGGACCAATGTGTTCAGCGCGGGTGAGGGATATACTCAGGTAACGATTACTGCGGTATACGCAAGTCTGGCCGATCTCGAAAAGGTGATTGCACTCGGTTTTCAGGAAGGCTTTACCATGGCCATGGGCAATCTGGATGCGTATCTGGCAGAGCCGGTCGTTTAGGGCCCTGTTCCAAGGGCTTTTTTTATCTGCAATTCAAATCCGTACTTCCGCACTGATGCAGATCAGTGCATGGCATCTTATGCATGCTTAGCTTTGCAGCATCATTGTGGTCGTAACCCATGGCTGCCTGTGGTATATGCGTATGATAGAAACGAAACAATTCAACATTTTGCTCAGCCTCATTCTGATAACGGTTTTGACGGCCTGCAAGAAGAAAGAAGCGGGCGAAATGCACCACAACATCCGTTATCTGGCGGCCGAAAACCTGTTTGGCCCTGAAACCGGTCCCGGAGACACCACCTACACCGAATTCGGCACTTACATCACCAGTCTGACCCCGACCCATTTTTCGGCCAAGCTGAACATGATGTTTTATCTGGAAAACTGGGATCTGATGAATGGCAGCAACCATATGATTTCATATATTGATGATGCGAAATTCCACAGCGGCGAAGAACAGTTTGCCGATTTTTCGAACAATCAGGAAATAAGCATAGTGCCGCATCTGGGCGGTACCGACATGATTGAAGGGCCCGGCGGCGGGGTGTTCAAGCAAAAAGAAGTGACCTTTCAATACTTTAACTTTGCCCCTTTTTATTTCTATCAGGAGCTGCAGCTGCCGGTGGAATACAAAGACATTTGTCTGGACCAGTTTAACCAGTATTACGATGAGTGGCTTAGACCAGGTTACGGCGGCACACAGTACCATTGCGATTCTGTAAAATCCGGCACACTGCTGAAAACAAGACATGCCCCGTTTGCCAACAGACTATTTAATAATAAGTATGTGAATACGTTTGTATTCGGGAATACCGACTCAACTTTTGTGTTTAATCCCAACAATGAAGAGATTTTCCCCTCCAAAGACTTTCCGTTTGGCGGATCTACACGGTCGTCTGTGATCAGAAGCAATCATTTTAACCCGCCTACAGTAGTCATGCCCGAGGCTGAAGAATCCATTACCATGTATTCGAAGGTTCTATTCGATACCCGCGGCCTGATTCAGGTTTATGCCGGGAAAGACAATATACCGTATACAGCCGATGATGTATTGTTGTATGCGCCGCGTTTCTGGGAAAGGCTGAAAATTAAGATTGAAATAAAATAGGCAGACAAACGGCAATACCGGGAATGATCCCCCGGGCCTTTTGCTGTATCAGGTTAAAAGCTTTGGGCTGCAGCGTTTAAAAATCGCCGAACACATCCGTCAGGGCCTCATGTCCTGTTTCGGTTATCAGTATGGTGTGTTCAAACTGGGCAGATAGTTTTCCGTCTATGGTGCGGGCGGTCCAGCCGTCTTTGCGGTCTACCTTACAACGGGCTTTGCCAGCGTTTATCATGGGTTCAATGGTAAAGGTCATGCCCGGTCTGAGCAAAGGACCGCTGTTCTTTTTTGCCACGTGGTCTACCTGCGGATCCTCGTGGAAGCGAAGGCCCACGCCATGGCCGCAGAATTCGAAAACCACGCTGTAGCCGTGTTTTACGGCGTGCTCATTGATAGCAAATCCGATGTTGCCCAGGTGATTGCCCGGTATGCATTGCGCCATACCCAGATGCAGGCATTCTTTGGTAACCTGCACCAGTTGTTTTGCGTATGCACTGACATTGCCCACTTCGTACATGCGGCAGGTATCGCCGTAGTATCCGTCCAGTATACAGGTAACGTCTACATTCACAATGTCGCCGTCTTTAACCACATAATCGTTAGGTACCCCGTGGCAGACCACATCGTTGGGCGAAATGCAGGTGGCGTGTTTGTAGCCTTTATAACCCTTGGTTGCGGCTTTTGCCCCGTGTTCGGCAATAAACGCTTCCGCCAGTGCATCCAGTTCTATGGTTTTGATGCCGGGTTTTATAAATTGCTCCAGGTATTTTAGTGTTTCTGCCGCGAGCCTGCTGCTTTTGCGTATCCCTTCAATCTGCTCGGGCGTTTTAATGATGATCGCCATATGCTTAACGTTTTGTTTTATGAAGCTGCCGTTGCAGCTCGTTGAAATAAGTCTGCGAATTTAATAAGCGGCTGCCATACCAGCTAAACATTTCGCCGTCTGCGATCATTATTTTTGAGTGCGGCAGCAGTTTCTGCATTTCGGCCACATGTTTTTCGGCAAATGGATAGGGTTCAGAAGACAAGAGCAGGAGGGGTGGGTTAATTGCTTGCAGGGCTTCTATGCTCAGTTCAGGGTAGCGCTTGTCCTGAATCAGATTGACAAAACCGGCCTTGTTCAGCATATGGCTGATAAAGGTGTCTGAACCTGCTGCCATGAACGGATTGCGCCAGATCAGGTAAACACAGGGATGGCGGTGGTACAGTTTGGCCGCAGAAAAGCTTTTGCGGATGCCGCTCAGCAAGGCTTCCGTTTCTGCCCCGGCCTGCAGTATGTCGCCCAGCATTGACATCATGTTGCAGGCATCGTCGGTATTGCGCACATCGCTTACCCATACGGGGTAACGGGCGCTCAGCGTTTCTACAATTTCGATGCTGTTTTCTTCTTTGTTGCAGATGATCAGATCGGGTTGTAGTTCGTCTATCAGCTCAAACTTAACCTTTTTGGTACCGCCTACCTTTACTGCCTGTTTAAAACGGTCGGCGGGATGAACGCAAAATACGGTCTGGCCAACAATGCGGTCTGCCATACCAATGTGGTATAAAAATTCGGTTTGCGAGGGAACCAGAGAGATGACGCGTTTAACGGGTTGCTCAAGCGAAACGCTGCGTCCCAGCATATCGGTAAAGACGGGCATGCAGCTTGGCTTAAAGGTTACCCCGGTCGGCCTGCTCTCGTTCTATGGCTTCAAATAAGGCTTTGAAATTGCCTTTGCCAAACGATTTGGCACCTTTGCGTTGTATGATTTCGTAGAACATGGTCGGACGGTCTTCCACAGGCTTGGTAAACAGCTGCAGCAGATATCCTTCGTCGTCGCGGTCTACCAGTATGCCCAGTTCGCGCAGGGGCTCAATGTCTTCCTCAATCGGACCGACGCGCTCCAGCAGATCGTCGTAATAGGTGCTTGGTACTTTCAGAAATTCAACACCGCGGGCCATCAGCTGCTTCACGGTAGAAACGATGTCGTGGGTCGCAATGGCGATGTGCTGAGTGCCTTCGCCTTCATAAAATTCGAGGTATTCCTCTACCTGGGATTTCCGTTTGCCTTCGGCCGGTTCGTTTATGGGGAACTTAACATAGCCGTTTCCGTTGGACATCACCTTGCTCATCAGGGCAGAGTATTCGGTGGATATGTCTTTATCGTCGAACGAGAGGATGTTTTTAAAGCCCATCACATCTTCGTAAAAACTGACCCATGGGTTCATCTGATTCCAGTCTACGTTGCCCACGCAATGGTCTACATAGAGCAAGCCGGTAGGCTCAGGATTGTAGGTGCTGTTCCAGGCCCTGTATCCGGGCATGAAAACACCTTTGTAGTTTTTGCGTTCAATGAACAGATGCACCACTTCACCATAGGTGTGTATGCCGCTCATGCGCACTTCGCCATTGTCATCCTGCAGCGTTACCGGTTCCAGGTATGGTTTGCCACCGCGTTTGGTGGTTTGTTCGAAGGCATCATAGGCATCGTCTACCATTAAGGCAAGTACCTTAACGCCGTCACCGTGCTTCTGGTGGTGTCTTGCAATATCCGAATCCGAGTGCAGGGGAGAGGTCAGAATCAGACGCATTTTATTCTGGATCAGCACATAACTGGCCCGGTCTTTAACACCGGTTTCCGGTCCTGCATACGCCAGACTCTGAAAACCAAATGCCGTTTTGTAAAAATGGGCTGCCTGTTTGGCATTGCCGACATACAATTCGATGTAATCGGTTCCGTTCAGCGGAAGAAAATCCTTAAGGGTTTCAGTGCCGTTGTTTTGAGTCATAGTATCCATTGCGCCTGGTGATTATGCGGTTATTGATCAATAGAATTTGTAACGCTCGTCTTTCACGTCAGCCGCTTTTTTAAGCGCTTCAAATACATTGTTGTATACCTGCTGCTTCTGCTGCATGTAAACCATGCCTTTTCTGGAGCTCAGGTCTGAAGGCATTTCAGGTTTGCTGGTGGTTTCTACCATAAAGAGGTGAACGCCTTCTGTACTTACAAACGGCTTGCTGATCTGCTGTGGTTTAAGACCGCAAACAAATCCGACCAGTTTGGCGTCGTTGCCGGCAAACTGCACGCTGTTGGCATAAAAATTCAGGTTGTTAAAAGGCTGAACAACCGATTTAACGCCGATGGCAATTTCTTCCATCGTTTTGCCTTTTGCTGCAGCATCGGCAAGTTGTTTTTTGAGGATTTCAGCCTTTTTCTCGTTTATGACCAGTCGGGTCACTTTTTCGCGGACATCCTCTACGTCTGCTGTACCTTCTTTTTTGATTTTTACCAGGTGTGCAACAATCAGCAAATCACCGGCAGAAATCACATCCGAGTAATCGCCTTCGCTGCGCTCTTCTGCAAAAGCCCATCTCACCACATCCAATGTTCCCGGTATGCCGGTCATGGTGCGGTCGCTTTCTTTCACATTGCTGGCAACACTTTTGGCGATGCCGGCTTTTTTGGTCATGGCATCAAATTCATCCTTCTTGTCTCCGGTGAGCGATGTTCTGAAATCGCTGGCCTTCTGATAAGCTGCATCTGCAGTCGATTTCATAGGTTCTACCAGCTTTCTGACCTCAGCTACCTTAATCAGTTCGGACGATTTTGGTTCTACCAGTTTTATCAGTGATACGCCGTAAACGGTTTTAACCACGGCGGTCTGACCGGAAGACAATTTGTCAACGGCTTTATTGATTTCTTCGGGTTGTGAACCTTCGCGCATCCAGCCAAGATCCTGAGCATAGCTGATTTCGTTCGGTTTAGAATTCAGGAATTCGAGGGTACTCGGAGCAGAATTGGATTCTGCACCCAGGCGTCTGCCGGTGGCCATGGCTTCCAGCGTATCCTGAAGGGTGGTACCTTTAACAGACAATTCTGCTTTTACAGCGTGGTAGTAGTATATGGAGTCTGTTTTGCGGTCTGTTACTTTGTAAAGGCTGTATCCGCCTTCATAATAGAAAGGGCCAACTACGCTGTCTTTTGCTGCAGAGAACAGCTGGTTTTCAAATTCTTTACGGTTTGATCCGCGTGGCTGGAACTGACCGGTATATGGCACAGCACTGTTTAGATTCACAAATGCAGAATCGTCTTCGGCAGAGGCAAAGTTTTCCTTTTCCAGCATCAGCTCTTCACGCACAGCCAGTGTATCTTCTTTAGAAGCCGATACATTGATGAGGATGTATTCCAGATCGCGGCTGGCTTTCTGTTTGAAATCGTCTTTGTGGCTGTTGATGTAGGCTTTCAGGTCTGAATCTTCTACCTTTATGGTTTTGTCGTCTATGCTGGCGAAGTTAAGCGAAATGGATTTTCCGGAATAACTCAGGGCTGATGCGTAAAAGTCATCTTCGGTATCCAGCGTCGTGGCGTAAAGCGATTTTGCCACCATGGAATTGTATTTTCTGCTCTGCACTTCCATAAACACCTGTTTGAGGATCAGTTCAAACTGAGCCATCATTTTAGGGTCTTTTTTGGCCATCTGGTTTTTAAAGTTGAGCACGTTTGAGGGTGAGAACTGACCATCTCTGCTGAAATACTGTTTGATGGTCGGATGTGCATCGTCTGTATATAAAAGTTTTCCCGATTCGGCTACAGTAACTTCCAGCCCGAGGGTTGCAAATTCTTTGTCGACGATCAGGGTTTGCACAAATTGGTTCCATGCAAAATTGGAAGCCTGATCCCTGGTGGTTTCGGTTTCTTCTGTGCCGTTTGCATTCAGCTGAGCCAGCATTTCTTTGTAGCGGGCATCAAATTCGATGAGGGAAATGTTTGTGCCGGCGATTTCACCGACGTTCTGGGCACCGCCAAAACCGAATTTACTGTTGCTTGAGAAAAAATCGCTCACAACAAACAGAATGAGGGACACCAGCACAAGGATGAGTACCCATGTGGAATTTCGTAACTTGTTTAATACAGCCATATCGGTTTTAAAAAAAGAAGTGCAAAATAATGCTTTTAATCCCTAAAAATCAAATAAGCATCCAAAAAAGAAAGAATTCACTGAAACTTGCCATCAGCGTCAGACTGCGCGTGTTCGAAATTGCATGTTTAAAACGCAATCTTCAGTATCGTTTTTTTACAAAGTGCCAGTCATTTTTACAAATTGCTTTAAGTCAGAACTTTTCGCGCTTTTACATAGGTTTAACGGCGCAATTGAATTTGGAAAAGTTATTTAAAAACTGATTCAGCGCATGCCGGATCTGTTTATTTTTTGTAAATTTGCAGGCGAATGCACGACATAGAACCGCATTACCACTGGCTGCACCTTTACAATTCGGAAGAAGATGAACTGTCTCCTTTTTTCGAACATGTCCACAGTGAGTTTGAATTTTCCAATGCGGTATACAATTACCTGATTCACCCGCAATGGGACAGTTTTGGTTCTACAACCCTTTATCTGAAGGTGCTTTATGCCGATTACGAACAAGGTTATGGCATCATAGAATTAATCGGCGAGTGGAACGATGTGCTGCACAACGATATTATGACCTTTAAACGCGAGGTTATTGAACTGATGCAGGATCAGGGCATAGACAAATTCATATTGCTGGGCGACAATGTGCTTAATTTTCATGCCTCCGACGACAGTTATTATGAAGAATGGTACAACGATGTGGAAGACGGCTGGATCGCGATGGTGAACTTCAGAGACCATGTGCTGGATGAGTTCCGTCAGCACCGAATAGACTACTTCCTGAACTTTGGCGGCGAACTCGATCAGCTCCACTGGCGCAAATTTTCGCCTCCGCAGATGTTTAAAAAGGTAGACGACATCATCCGGCACCGCTTGAGCTGATTCTGTCATTTTTCAGTCAAATATAATTGCGCATTATCCGGCACATTACAAAGGCCGATGTTCTGCTCACACGCCCTGAGTGATTTTCTGATGCCCGGCACTCTGTCATGTTTCGGTCATATTTCAATATTTGTTGAAACATATTTTGTGTGAATGCCGGTAATTTGCAGCTTATTATTTATGATTAAAGTTTACCTGCGCAACATTTTAACCGGTCTGGCTTTTGTTCTGGTGCTCAGCAGTGCCATAATGAATGCCAGTGGTCCCGGAGGCGGATTAACCAATGCCCCCAATGAATCCAACTGTACGAACTGCCACAGCGGTTCCATCATCACCTCTGGCAACAGTAATCTCAATAACTTCAGGTTCAATGGCAATTTTACCGGCAACGGATACATTCCGGATTCAACCTATACGCTTGAAGTAACCTTCAAACAAAGCGGCATCAGCAAATTCGGTTTTGAAATCACCTGCCTGGACAACACAAACAGTCCGGCCGGTACCTTTACCAGCACCAATGGCAGAACCAGCAAAACCACAGCCCTTAACGGCGGCAAAACGCGCGAGTACATACAACATACCAGCACCGGCACCGCCAGTGTTGGAACAGACAGCACAAGGTGGACTTTCGAATGGAAGGCACCTTCTGTCAACCTCGGTAAGCTGACGTTTTATGCCGTGGTAATGGCCACAAACAGCAACAGTCAGAACACCGGCGATGCTGTATACGGCAAACAGTTTCAGATATCGCCTTCAAGCCTGCTGCCGGTAGCCAATCCGCACAGCAAAGACAGTATAACATGTGCCGGTTACACCATACAACTGAACGGTGGTGGCAGCAATACACCGACAAGCTTTTCTTGGAAACTGACTGGCGGAACACCTGCAAGCAGCACTGCCCAGAACCCAACAGTTACTTACACCACTGCGGGCACAAAACAGGCCATACTGAC
>Ga0154020_10004844_pt1 | contig 15995 bp, 11 predicted proteins | sample Klosneuvirus_201_FD_109709 | JGI IMG/M metagenome (GOLD analysis project Ga0154020, IMG submission 109709) | Active sludge microbial communities from wastewater, Klosterneuburg, Austria - Klosneuvirus_20160825_MG | ecosystem: Engineered > WWTP > Aerobic digester > Activated sludge | place...
CTGGGAGGTGTTCAACAAGGCGATCTGCCGCGACGTGCTCGCCCGGTATCCGATGGTGGTGTCCGTGGAGACCGAACTGAAGGTTTATCCAACCTTCTCGATTCCCTACAGTCACTCCAGCCATTGTGCTGTTTCCCGATGACGGCCGGCTGGATGGGCATGCGAATGTGCCGGATGGGTCGTGGTGCCGGTCTGTTTCTCGGCCTGGCTGCAGGAGGGAGCGCCGTTGTCGGTGCCGAGGCCGCGGTGCCCGTGCCGCTGGTTTTCCAGCTCGACCTCGGAGTCAAGAATGCGCAATTCGCCGGCCTGCTTTGGGCAGACCACCATGGATGGTACCGGGAGGCGGGATTGGACGTGCGCATCGTGGCCTCCACGGCTGACCTCGATGTGGCCCGGCGCGTGGCCGAGGGACCCGCCACGATCGGATCGATTGAAAGCGGTCTCTTCATTTCTGGCCGTGCCGCGGGGCTGCCGGTGGTGGCGATCGGCACGATGTTTCAGGCGTCGCCGCTTTGTCTGATCAGTTTCACCGATCTTGGGATACGGAGTCCTGCCGATCTGGTGGGCAAGCGGGTCGCCATTCATGGCGACGGCCACGAGGCGCTGGCGACCGTGCTGGAACGGGCGGGCATCCGCTCCAATCAGCTGACCCTATCGGAAGCACAGTATGGCAACGGTCCATTGCTCCGGCGCGAGGTCGACGCCAAGCAGGGCTATCTGATTGATGAGTTTGTCGCCTTGCAGACGGCCGGTCATCCGGTCTCGGCCCTATCCCTGCGCGAATTTGGCCACCAGGCCTACTCGCAGGTCTATTTTGTGTCCGAGGCCTTGCTCCGCGGGCAGCGGGCGAGTCTCGTGCGCTTTCTTGAGGTGTCGAATCGAGGCTGGCGCGCGGCGCTCGCGGATGTACCCGCCGCGGCCCGATTGGTGGTGAATCGCTATGCCCCAGGTTTGGATCTCGCCTACCAGGAAGCCTCGCTGCGGTCGCTGGCTCCGCTCATCACAGCCGAAAGTCCCCGTGTGGGTACCTTGCAACCCGCGACGTGGCGGGCGAATCTCGAATCCTATCAGCGCTCGCATGCCGACAAACCCGTTGACGCGATGGCACGTTGGCTCGACTTCACGCTCGCAGAGGAGGCCAACCGCATCGCAGAATCGGCCGGCGGCTCCGCCACCAATGCGGCCATCGTGCCGGTCTATGGCAAAGTGAACGAAAAACGAACGCTCATGAACGACGAAGAACTCGCGGCGGCTGTCGCCCAGTTGCCGGGCTGGAAAATCGAATCGGGTAAACTGAGAAAGATGTTTGTCCGGAAGAACTTTCCGGCGGCGGTCGCGTTCATTCAATCCCTCGTGCCAGTCTGCGAGGAAATGGACCACCACCCAGAGATCTTCACCGTCTACAACAAGGTCAACCTGGCCTTGGTGAGTTTCGACGCCGGGAATCGAGTCACCGCCACGGATATCGAGCTGGCCCGGCGGATCGAGGCACTCGCGACACCGTGATTCATCGTTTGCATCGAAATCGATCCGTATCGATTCCGTCCCTCTTTATGAACCCACACATCCGTACACCTCATCGTCTCCTCCACCCTGGATGGACGCTTGCACTGCTGCTGCTCCTCTTCGCCCCGTACGCGCCGGCGGCCCCGTCGGCAGCAGAAAAGGAGGCTTCTCGCGCCCTGGTCCAACGCTTTCTCAAGTGCTGGGAGACGGGCGATGCGACCACGTTCGCGAGCCTGCTGCATCCCGATTTGGTGTTTGGCTATCCGGGTGGACGCATGGGGCGCGACGCCCTCGTGGCCATGTTCTCTGACTACCGGCGGGCCAAAAAAGACATCAAGATCTACTTCGGCGACGTGTTCATCTCGGATGGAAAAAAGCACTGCATCAATTACCAGTTCGCCGCGACAGACCGCTCCAGTGGTCGTCGTTTTGCGGTGGGTACGGGGGTGATGTGCGAACTGGCAGACGGCAAGATCATTGGCTTCCGGGAGTATTGGGACACCCGCGTGCCGGAAGCTCAGAAGCAGGGTGAACTCCCGCTCGATGAAGGGGTGGTCACCCCATGGCCCGCTTCGGTTTGGCTGCGCAAGGAAACCATCAACTGATTTTGCCCATGACTTTTCTCCACCGACTTCTCGCCCTCCCGGTTGCGCTTGCGCTGGGCGGCACCGCATTCGCGCAGTCAACCGAACCGAAGCCGATGAAGGTGATGACCAACCTCGCCTCCGAATGGATCCCACTCTACGGGGAAACCTGGTGGGATTATTATCACCCGGATTGGGAGGGCCTTTTTCCCGGCGGTCGTTCCAACCGATTCCATGATCTTTATCTCTCGAAGGTGCGCCGAAACAATCCGCTGACCGTGGACTGGCGAATCTTCAACCGGAAGTATGTCTACGATGGATCGTGGTTCGCCGTGGAGTGGTTTTACCGGGCCACTCACGTGGAGGATGGATTCCAGCAGTGGGAGGCGACCCTTGGCATTGGACGAATCAAAGAGGGAAAGATGGTGTTGTGGACCGAGTATTTTGACGACAACGTCGGTAACCTCCAGCGCGTCGGTTTGATGCCCTATTATGAGGCGGACGAGGCAATCATGCCGTGGCCGAAAGGGGCCGTGCTGAGCTTGCCCTATCGACCCTGAGCGACGAGCCGGTTCGAGGTGACTCGTCTCCGCTTGTCGCCTCGAGCAACCGCCGCTGCGACGCGCGGACCGATGGCTCCTCGCCGGCCCATCGGCTGGATTGCCAACCCGATTCGTGGGCCTAGAGAGTCACAAAGCGCCCGGTGCCGAACGTCAGTCGTAGCACCACGGCGGTGAAGAGCGTGACGGCGCTGAGGACGAAGGTGATCCAGTCGGCCGAGGCGAGTTCAGGCGAATGCAGGTAGGTCCGATCGGAACGTCCCGAGAAGGCGCGGGATTGAAGCATGACCTCGACTTGCTGGGCCTTGTGCATGGCACTGAGGATGACAGGAACCGCGATCCGGGCGTACGTCCGGACTCGCTCCAGCGGCCCCATGGTTTCCAATGCGAATCCCCGCAGGCGTTGGGTCTCCCGGACGGCTTGGATTTCGTCGAAAATGAGCGGGAAGAACCGCAGGGTCGATGAAATCAGGAATGCGAACTTGAACGGCACGCGCAGACGGACGAGTCCAACCACCCATTGATTCGGATCTGTAGTAAAGACGCAGAGCGGCACGAGGAGCAGGAAGGTCAGGCTCTTGCCCACCGCCGTGGCCCCGTAGAGCAATCCTTCCTTGGAAAGCACCATGCCTCCGACCACCCACCAGCTTTCCGGCAGCGCGAGGATCGCCGTGAGCTGTTCCTGCCCCGTCAGGCGCAGCACATACTGCTGGTTGAAAAAGCCGTGGGTGCCGAGCAGCAGCAGAAAAAATGGGGACATCACACGCAGAACGAACGTAAGATAGCTTCCGGAAATTCCCGCGGAGCGGCAGCCGGCGAGCACGAGCAGAGCGAGGCCGCCGGTGAAGCGAAGATCGTCCCACAAGATTGCGAGGCTGCTCGCGGCGACGAAAATCGAGGCCTTGGCCCGGAAGTCGAGGGCGGCGAACCCGGTCGAGCGACCCACGGAGTGCAGCGTGGGCGAGGTCACGATCCGTTCCCTTTGTGAGCTGTCGTGGTGCCGTAGAGTCCGGCGAGTTCTTCGGGCGTGAGGGTCCGCAGCCCGGCGTCTGCCGCGCGGGCGAGTGCCACGGCGTGAGTGGGATGCAGGTCCGTCGAGGCGAGCGCCTCGAGGTCGTGAAATACGGTCCGGAGCGAGGCGTCCAGCACGAGTCGACCGTTGCGCAGCAGGATCGCGCGATTGGCGTAGCCTGGAAGGAGCGAAAGGTGGTGCGTCACCAGAATCACGGTTCGCCCTTCCTGGTTGAGGCGTTGGGTAAGGTCGAGAATGGCCCGTGCGCCGTCAGCGTCCTGGCCCGTCGTGGGTTCATCGAACACCAGAATTTCCGGCTCAAGGGCGAGCACCGCGGCGATAACGACGCGGGCACGATCGCCGCGGGAGAGGGAAAACGGGTGACGGTGCCGCAGTGACAACAGTCCGAGCGAATCCAGGACCTGGCGAATACGATGTTCACGTTCCTCCGGAGTCAGGGCGAGCACGCGGAGGGAGAAACCGACCTCGGCCTCGACAGTCGCGTTGAAGAGCTGCCGGTCCGGGTTCTGGGGCACGTAGCCGATGCGCTGAGCGAGCTCCGGGGCTGAGTAGGTTGTAAGCAAGGCGCCGTCGATGCGCACCGATCCTTCCGTCGGCTGCAACAGATGGAGAAAGTGACGGAGCAAGGTGCTCTTACCGGCACCGTTCTGACCCAGCACGGCGAGATAGTCCCGACGATGGACGGCCAGCGTGAGGTCGGTGAGCGCCTGGGTTCCATCCGCGTAAACATGGGTGACGCGATCAAGCGCGAGAATGGGCACCCCGGAAGCAGCCAGGCGCTCGACTGGAGGTAAAAACGGTCGCGGTGGCGGCAGCTGCCTGATCTGTTCCAGGCCTGCCTCCAAACGGATCGGAGGAGGCGATCGGGTTGCCCCGCGCTCCGCCAGCTGCGAAAAGGTGACCGTGACGCCGGGAGGCCGGATCGCGTTTCGCGCCAGCAGCGGCAGATCGCGGTACACCTCCTCGGGCCGGGCGTTGGCGACGACACGGCCTCCGGCGAGAACCACCAGGCGCTGCACGGTGGCGGCCATCTCCTCCGGAGCATGACCGGTGACGAGAAATGCGATACCGAACTGTGCGTTGAGTTCGCGGATGAGCGCGAAGATCGCGAGTGCGCTCCGAGGGTCGAGTTGTGATGTCGGCTCATCCAGCACCATGAGCCGAGGCCGGGTCGCAACGGCAGCGGCCAGGGCCAGGCGTTGCTGCTGTCCCCCGGAGAGGGTGTGCGGGTGCCGGGTCCGCAATGCGGACAGGCCGACGGCGGCGAGCGCCGTATCGATGCGGAGCACGATTTCGGCACGCGGCACCCGAAGATTCTCCAACGCGAAGGCGACTTCCTGTTCGACCGTGGCGGCGATCAGTTGCGCGGAAGGATCCTGCAGCACCAATGCCACGCCGGCCGCCTGCTCGTGGATCGGATGGTCCAGGGTGTCCTTTCCCCCCACGAGCAACCTGCCGTAGAAGCGACCGCCGAAGAACTGCGGCACAGTGCCGTTCAGGGCGAGACAGAGGGTGGTTTTACCCGAACCCGTTGCACCCGTCAGTCCCACGATTTCACCGGCCTGGAGGTCAAGGTCGACATCCAGCAGCGCAGGCCGCTCCAATTTTGGATACTCGTAGGAGACCTGACGGAAGGAGACGAGCGGGACCGACATCCGTGTTCCGTGGTCTTTCCTAGTAGCGCGCGTCGCGTGGCTTCACGAGCGACATGGAGCGCAGTCCCGCGATGACGCCGGTGCCGATGACTGCGCCGATCCCACTCCGCGCCGCCTGTTCGAGCGGAATGATGCCGGCGAAGAAGACGAACAGTTCATCGGGCCAGTTGAGAATCAGATAACCCATCATCGACTCTCCAAACATCATCAGGCTGGCGGCCATCCAGGTCCCGAGGAAGAGTCCGAGTGCGACACGACGCAGGTCAGGACTGGCAATCAGACCCCCGACCCAGCGACGGGTCGGCAGGAGGAAGCCGACAATGGCGATCAGGTGCGTGAGGTAGGCGGCCACGAATACACCCGGACGCACCCCGTTGGTGAAGACCGCGTGCCGGACGAAAATCACCACTTCAAGCACGATCACCACGGAAAGCAGCAGAGCCAGCCGGCGGTGGGTGCGCTGCCGGGTGATGACGCCGGCAAACAGAGCCCCGCTGGCCGCGCCTCCAACCGTGATCCAAGGAATGCCGGCCGTGTGTGGCGCCAGAAATATGCCGATCAAGGAACCCACGCCACTCGCAGTGGCTCCTGCCCATGGGCCGAGCAGCCAGCCGGTCAACGCGTAAACGCCCTGCGCCATGGGGAATCCATTGCCGGCCGAGAGGGCGACCGAAAACGGGATGAACGACAGCACCGCCACGACTGAGGCGAGTACGATCACCGACGCCACTGGGGCGCCGGCAATCAAGGCGGTGCCGTGAAACACCACGGTCCTGAGTTCGCCGCTGGGCACGGAAGAGGGTCCGACGGCGGGTGTCGCCGGACCGGGTTCGCTGCTTTCGTCGCTCATGGCCACCGCAGCAGCCGGCTCGCATTGCCCCCGAGCACCAGGTCCAGTTCCGCCGGGGTCAAGCCCGAGGTGAGCGCATCGGCCAGATCGAGCCGGAAGGTGGGTACCTTTTCGATGGAGGGATGGGTGAACAGGGGGTAGTCCGTGCCCCACAGGATACGTTCAGGGCCGATCATGTCGCACACCGAACGATACACCGACTTGTCGTAGAGCAGGGGCGATGCCGCTGTGTCGTAGTAAACATTGCGCAGCAGGCGGCCGAGGCGACGGTTGAGTTCGTAGAAGGGAATGCCACCACCCCAGTGGGCGAAGATGAACGTGTTGTCCGGAAAGTCCTTCACGAGCTCAATGTACGGTTCAAGTGGCGTGGCCTTGACGCAGGAACCGGGCGTGATGGCGAGCGGATCGGTGACGTGCAGATTCACGGGCACGGCGTACTCGCGTGCGAGGGCCAGCAGGCGACTCCACGATTCGTCCTTGAAGGTGAAGCTCTGGGCCTGTGGCAGCATTTCACCCAGGCCGCGCAGGCCTGCGTCGAGGGCCCGACGGGTGGCCTCCAGGGCCCCGGGGTCGCCCGGTTTGACCGCGGCAAAACCGGCCAGACGATCCGGATGGCGGTTGACCCAGTCGATGAACCAGCTGTTTTGCAGTTCGGCCGTGGCTTGATTTTCCCAATACCAACCGTGCATGACGGCTCGGTCCACCCCGGCTGCGTCCATGTCGCGGATCAGATCGTCCACCGTGGCCCAACCCTGAAGGGTCGGCTGGTGCGGTGGTGCGACGCAGTACGTCCACCAAGGCTCCCGGTGCGCCTCTCCCCACGCGGTGGGATCGGCGAAGACGGAGGCCGGATACATGTGGATGTGGGAGTCGATGACCATGGGGCGATCGTGGCAGAATCAGAGATGGCTGTCACCTGCGGCGTCGGCCAAGCCCTGAAGGAACGGTGTCAGCTCGGCCATGACCGCATAATCCACCCCCTTGCGACGCAGGGTGGCGAAGTCGCCGAGCGCGAAGGCGGCGCCTCGCCGGCCGTGCGCGATTTCGACCGAACTGATGGCCCGGTAGAGAGCCTTGGCGGCCTCCAGTTGTCCGCCGAAGGCCAAACCGTGGGCGAGGTTGATTTTGTGGATTGCAGAGTGAGGCTCGGCGTGCAGGCCGAGCAGCGCCTCCGTGATGACGCGATCCGGTTTTTTCAGATAGAGGTAGAGTTCGGCGCTGTAGGCCCGGAATCCCGGATAGTCCGGTTCAAGGCGCAGGACGGTGGCGTAGTCGGCCTCGCAGGCGGCGAAATTTCCCTCGATCAAGCGATAGGCGAGGTCCCCTCGATACAAATAAGCGCGGGCGCAGGTGGGATCCGCGGTCACGGCGGCCTTGAAGTCGGCGGCAGCCGCGGTCAGGTCCTTGGCTCCAAAGTGAGCGAAGGCTCGCTCCAGATAGCCCTCGGCGGAGTGGGGATGAAGGGCGATGGCGGCACTCGCCTCCCGCACCGCCGCGGCGAATTCCTTTTTCGACCGTGCCTCGATGCTCAGGGCGAGGTGCGTCACCGCGTCACCAGGCCCGGCCGCGCTCGCGACCCAGGTCATCGAACCGAGAAGAAACCCGAAAAGGAAGAGCCGGCGCGCGGCGCCGGATGTTGGGAGGAACAGGCGGGGGATTGAAGTCATGGGAGGTCGATGGGCAGACGATCAAGGATTGAGCAGGGCGGCGAAAGGATGCGGCGCCAGCGACGCCGTTCGTCCTTCCAAGGCACGAACCTCGGATTCCAGGCGGGCGATGCGGTCATCAATCTCCCGCCGCAGACGCGCTTCATCCTGCGTCATGAGACGGAGCCCATCGGCGACCAACCGCCCACCCACATAGACCTGCTCCAGATTGCGCAGGCCGCAGGCGAGCACGTAGGTGGCAATCGCATCATGCAAAGGACCGGTGTCGGGACGCCGTGGATCGACGATGAGAAAATCCGCGTATTTGCCGACCTCCAGGCTACCCACCTTGTCGGCGATCCCGAGAACATCCGCGCTGCCGAGCGTGTGAAGGTAAAGCATCTCCCGGACGGACAGCGCCTGCGCGCTTTTGTATTTGGTGCGGATGAGTGCCAGGCCGATCCGCAGGTTCTGAAACGGATCGGAAATGTCGGTGCACGACTGATCATCCAATCCCACCGCCACCTTCATGCCCGCGGCCCGATAGGCCACAATATCGGCCACTCCCGAGGCGAGCCGGCTGTTCGAGGTGGGTTGCCACGACATGCTTGCCCCCGCCGCGGCAGCCTGGCGGACCAGCTCCGGGTTGGTCTGGATGAAGTGACCGAAGATGAACTTCGGCGAGAGCGCGCCCGCATCCGCGTACCAGGCGAACTTGGCTTGCTGCTCCTCGACCCGTTCCGGGCTCTCCAGAAAGTGCGACTGATTCATCAGGTCGTAGGTTTTCATGACGTGCGCCTCGAGTTCGGCGGTTTCCCGCGTCGGGGCCCGTTGCAGCCCGCCGCTGATCGCCATGCCGAGGTAGAGCGGGTTCTGGCCGTAGACCGACTTGGCATGGGCCAGCAGGCCCTCCAATCGCGAGATCATCTCGGGACGCGTGCCGACCCGAGGCAGACCGACGCTGTTGATGAAGCGCAAGCCAGCGTCGGACTTCGCGCGCAGTTGATTCTCCTCGAACGGACCCGGTTTCAAGCTGGGAGGCGGAACCTTTTCCCCCACGCCCACAGCCTGACCGCCGACCGCTCCCGAGTAGGTGAAGTCATACGCCGTGGTGATGCCATTGCGGAGAAAATCGAGCGACCCGTGCAGTGTGAACCAATACAGGTCCTCGGCCGTGGCCCGATTGTTCAGCCGGCTCACCGCGGCGCCCCAGCCGTAGAGTGTCTCGGTATGTCCAAGACCTCGCAGCGGACTCATAAACAAATGGCTGTGCGCCGAAATGAAACCCGGTGCGACAAACTTACCGCTGGCGTCGATCACCCGCTCTCCGGGAAGCGGAGCGGGAGCGTCGCCCGGGGCGATCGCCGTGATGCGACCCTCGTTGCCAACCCGCATGTATCCGAGATAAGCCTGCTCATCGCCGGGCTTCTGCGTGATCAAAAGAGCATTCTTGACCAGCAATCCCTGGGCGCCTGCGGTCAGGCCGGAAGCGAGCAGAAGCAGCGCAGCCAGCTTCGACCGGAGGGGGCTCCGGTGGCCCACTTCTGACGTGAAAGCGAGGGAAACGGACATGATGGCTGGCGGTTGGACCGTCTGCGCGAAAAGAAGACCCGAACGGTCCAGGAGACGGAACAACGTGGGGAAGAGCATGGCTCCTCAAAGCCGATTGCGTGCAATCTCGTCCCGGCGGACCGGGCAAGCGTGGTGTTTTTGTGCAAAGTCTGGGGTTCGCCGGCCATGGAGGCTGGACCTGAGCGGAAGGAATTCCGGGCCAAGGTTAGAACCGACGGCAAACTCCCAGAGTTTCCCTGAAAGTGCCAGTGGCAGTGAAAAAAGTCATGAGATGCGGTCAGGGAGATGCTGAAGGAGGCCTGTACCTAAATGAACGGACCAGCTCGGCTCCACGGAGTTTCACACACTGACGGGCTGGACCGGACAACTGATCTACCAACTATGAACAAACTAAAGAACACGTTGCGATTCACGGGATGGAGCGTCTGTTCGCTCGCCCTCGCTCCTCTCACCTGGAGTCAGAAGGCCCCACCGCCCCCGACGGGCGAGGCGGTCACCGAGCTGGAAAAATTTATTGCCTCGGAGACCTCGGTGCAAAGTTCCGACTCCCTCTCGCAAAACAGCCGGCCTGTTGAAAGCGTCTTCCTCGGCAGCAACAGTGTCTTTGATACGCCCCGGTCTGTGACCATCCTGACGCCGGAGGCGATGAAGCAATTTGGCGTCAAGACGTTCGACGATCTGGATAAAGTCGGCGCCGGACTGACCCGTCCGAATATCTTCGGCATTCCCGGTCTGCCCTTCATTCGCGGTGACAATGCCGCGGTGTTTTACAATGGCATGCTTCGGATCCCGAATCAAAACGAGACGCCGACGTCGTTCGGTTCGCTCGACGCCATGGATATTGTGAAGGGACCGGCGCCAGCCCAGTTTGGTCCGACCAACGGGGGTGGATACGTCAACTTCATCCCGAAGTCCCCCTACTACGACAAGTTCCGCGGTTCGGTCCAGCTGCAGGTGGGATCCTACGAGTTCTACAACACCCAGGTTGACCTCGGCGGCCCGGTGTTGGTCGGCGGAAAGCCCATGGCCTATCGTATCTCGATCACGAACCAGCAGGCTCAAAGCTACTACGACGACATCAAGAACGACTACATCTCGGTGTATGCGTCGGCCAAGGCCAAGCTGACGCCGAAGCTCACGCTCTTCACCGGTGGCGAGTACTATAACTTCAAGTCCAATGAGAATGCCGGATGGAATCGTCTGACGCAGGACTTGGTGGACAATGGCAACTACATCTATGGCGAGATGGATCCGAACACGGTGTCTTCCGACTACCGGGGCTTCACGGATCCGCGCCTGATCCGCAATCAGGTCGATATCGCGTTCAATACGGGGTTTGATCCAAACCTCGCGATCGTGGTTCCGGCGGCCGATTTCCAGGCCCGCTTTGGAGCGCCCACGGGCACCGGTGGTGCGTACACCACCGGCGCGGCCGCGGCTGCCACCGTGGTGAACTACCTCGGCAAGCTCTACGGGTACAAGTACACCCCGGGCTACTTCACCGCCGGGGGCCAGCTTTTCACCAAGAAGATCGAAGGCAACCAGGTGCTGTCGGATCGCAGCGACTATGCGAACTCAGAGACCATGATTGCATTTGGCGACCTCCGTTATTCGGCTGACAACGGCCGGACGATCAGCGCCAAGTCCTTGTTCGAATGGATCAAGACCCGCAAGATCTCCAGCTACGGTTTTGCGCACGACTCGGATTCGTTCGCCTTGATGGAGAAACTGGTGGTGGAAGAGACGCACACGGTGGGCGGCGTTCCGGTGTCGCTCCAGTATGGTGCCGATGCGCGCTACACCTACAACAATGACGCCAACGACTTCGGAGTGGAGCCGTTCAACCGCCGCGATATCAGCGCGGACATCATTGTTCCGCAGTCTGTGGTGTTGACGGGTCCCCAGGTAAACTGGCCGGCCGGGTATGTGGGTGGCAGTCGATCGACCCTGGGGCAACTTGGCCTCTTCGGCCAGTTTGCGGCCAAGTTCTCGGATTCCTTTTCCGTCTACGGCGGCGTCCGTCTGGAAGGTGCGAGCTTTGAGCTCAAGACACCGAAGGAATTTGCCGCCCAGGCTGCGACCCGCACGGGTGGAAAGAACTACTGGAGCGCGTCGCTCAATCCGGTGTTCAAGATCAACAATCAAGTCAGCCTCTACGCCGCGATTCAGCGCGGCACGGTGCTGACCCCGGGTCAGACCGGTGGCGTGAACGGCGGCGAGGGCAACTTTGCCGAGACGCCCTTCTACGAAGGCGGCGTCAAGGTGAACCTGGTTGAGGGGAAACTCTTTGCCTCGCTGGCCGCGTACGAGTTTGAAAAGTCCACCTTGGCGACCTTGCCGATCGGTGGCCTCGACAGCACGCAGTATAAGTCCGAGGGCGTGGAGTTTGAACTCACCTACACTCCGACGAAGAACCTCTCGATCGTGGCCAACTACGGCGAGCAGGAGTCGGTCTACGTGAATTCGTTCCCCTTCGCGACCCGTCCCTTCACGCCCCAGCAGGTTGCGCTGTACTCGGGTTCGATCCAATATGGTCCCTTCGGCCAGGGGCCGACGGGCAGCCGGTTCGTCAACAACCGCGAAGGCAAGCGGGCCGGCTTGCCGGAAAAAGGTGGCAATCTCTATGTGGTGTATGAGTTCGATGGTGGCTTTGGTTTCGGTGTCGGACCGAACTACAAGTCCGCCTTCTGGCTCGACAACGAGCATACGATCCGCCTGCCGCGGGCTCTGGTTTGGAATGCCAACCTGTTCTACAAGACGAAGCGCTTTGAAGTGCTGCTGCGCCTGAGCAACTTCACCGATGAAGATTACTTCCTCGGTTCGTCCTTTGCTCCGACCATGATCGTGACCAAGGCCAAGCCGTTTGAGGCCAACCTGACGACCACGGTGCGGTTCTAAGTGAGGATCTTGAGCGGAGGCGCCCGTCAGGGCGCCTCCAACAGCACCAAGCCGGGCCTCAAGCCCGGCTTTTTTGCGTCGTGTCGGTCAGGAGCGAACGCTGAACGCGGCACGCTCAATTCTTAACGCCGAAGTGTCTGGGAGTGCTAATGACCAGGTTTTCGAACTTCACTCTTCGCCCTTCGCTCTTCGCCGCGGTCAACTGGCGAGCAGATTACGGTGGGCGTTGTCGCGGTAGTTGCCGGGACTCAGGCCGGTGGCCTTGCGAAAGAAGCGGCCGAAGTACGATGGATCCTGGAATCGGAGATGGTAGGCGATTTCGGATACATTGAGCGAGGAGTGGATGAGGAGTCGCTTTGCCTCCAGCAGGATGCGCTCGTGGATGATCTCGCTGGCGGAGTGACCCGTGGCGCGTCGGAGGTCGTCGTTGAGATGGGAGCGCGACACTTGCAGCAGAGTCGCATAGTCGCCCACTTCGAGCATGGACGGGAAGTGTTCCTCCAGTGCCATGCGGAAGCGTTGCGCGAGATTTTCCGAATCCGAGGGAGGGAACGCCATCGCGGGTGTGCGTCGCTGATAGGCCTGACGAATGAGCGTCAAGATGATGGTGATGTAGGCCCGCACGAGATCATCCCTGCCCGGTGCGGCCTCCGACGCATCCTGTCGGAGATGCTGAAACGTGCGATCCATCCGTGCCCCTTCCTCCTCGTCGAGCGTGAGCACAGGCGTGGGGTGTGTCGCTTGGAGAAAAGGCAACCGCCCAAGCAGTCCCGGTTGTTCGGCGCTGACGAGAAAGAACTCACGGGTGAAACTCAGGATCTCGCCTTCCAAGGGATCGACGGCCTGCCAGGCGTGGATCTGTCCGGGTGAAGTGACGAGCAGGGTCCGATCCTGTACCGGAAACGTCCGAAAGTCGCTTTGGACCACCCCACGCCCGATCGGCAGCCAGATGATTTCATAAAAATCATGGCGGTGAGGCACGTAACGGTTGATCCGTTCGTTCTGACTCTCGTCAAACCGGAGCAGGTGAAAATGCCCCGGTTTGCGGATGCCGCTGGTGTAAGCGGACATCGCGTAGAGGGTGACCGGTTCGGATGGATCCGGCGCGCGTCGGCTGGGAAGAGCGGAGTCCGTGGGGGGGCTCATGCCCTGATTGCTAGCACAACCGGGGCCAAACCTGGCACAGACCCGCGTCACCGCAGCGCCCCGGCCCATCGACTCAGGGAACCCTCTCTGCAGGAGCAAGTTGTCCGCGCTGGCTAGAATTTATACCGCCAGGCGAGGGAATAGTGAGCGGGGGTGCCAGGCAGGATCACCGCATTGGCAGCAAACGCGTCGTAGGGATGGAAGTAGCGCTCGCTGAAAAGGTTGCGACCCGACAGGGTGAGGTCCCAGGTCGGCCGGGTGTAGCTGAGCGCAGCGTTCCAAAGGGTGAACGCCGGCAACCTCAGGGTCTTGTCGGCGTTGCCCCAGACTCGGGACGTGTACGTTGGACCCCCACTCAGGCTTAGCCCGTGGCCGAGGGCGACGTGGGCGAAAAGCCCACCCGTCCAGGCGGGAATACCGTAACGGGGACCGCCCGGGTTGGGCCGACCCCCGAAGTCCGCGTAGTAGATGCCAGCATAGCGAACCATGTCCTCGGCGCTGAGCGGAACAAAGCCGCCGGGAAGACTGGCTGTGCGAAAGTGGTGTTCTTGCCACGTCGCGTGACCGGTCACCGTGAAAGCGCGGCTGACGACCAGCGTGGATTCGAATTCGATGCCCTTGCCGCGTTGAGGAATGGCAGCTCCGCCCCGGGAATCAAAGTGAACCAACTCCTGATGAAAGACAGCGAGTCCGGCGAACAGCTTGTGGTCGAAGGCGGAGGCCTTCAGTCCGAACTCCGCCAGGCTGCTCTCCTGGAAATTGGCATCGCCGAGATCGACGGGTCCGGATACAAAGTAGCCTTGGAATGCCGTTCCCCGTTGCACGGTGGCGTAGGTGGTGAGGGTTGGCGTGAGCTTGTAGACCGAACTGACGCTCAGGTTCGTGTAGGAACGCCCACCGCTCGGCCGCGGGCCGCTATTGAAGTCTGCGCCCAAGTCCGCCGGCACCGCCCGATCCCACGATGCATTGTCCCAGCGGGCGGAGAGTAGGAGACTGAATCGATCGCCGAGGTGGATCTCCGGATTGAAAAAGACGCCAACAGTCAACAGCTGTGACTCGAAACTGCCAAACGGATCCCAGAAGTTCGCGCCCCCCGTGTCGCGTTGGTCGCCGGAAAGCAGGCGGTCGTTGCTCGTAGGTCCGACGGTAAGGTCACGTCGGCTAAAGGGTTCCACCGTGAACTCCGTCTTCGCCAGGGCGTCTTCGTGCCGGATCGACGCTCCGTAGGCGATGCGCGAGTCGCCCAGTGCGGGAAGGAGCTGATCGACGAGGAGCTTGTTTTCAACCGTGACATTCCGTCCGAGCTCTCCGTATCCATAGCTCGAGACCTTGTCCCGACGGTAGGCGTCAACGAGGAATTTGTTCGATACCTTGAGGGTCGACGACAGACTCGCCACGGCGTCGAGAAATACCAGAGCCGTGTCAGCGTCGGCGAAATCCGGCGCGTCTGTGACGATGCGGCTGGCGTCGAGTTTAACCGTGCGGGCGGTCGGATTGTTGATCGCCCCGAGGTAGCGATACAAATAAGCGGCGTCGGCGCTGAGCGCGGTCAGGTCGGGCCGGAAGCCGGAGGTGGCAAAACCATTGGTGGCGAGGAAGGAACCGTCGAAATTGCCGCGGGTGCCGCCGAAAGGGGTGGCAGTTTCGAGTGCCGCCCGGTTGACGAACCCTGGAGTGGTGTTCACGAACTCAAGGACCTTTCCGCTGGGCAGGGTCAGGCGGAGATTCGCACCCGTGAGATCGTTGACCGGTGCGCCGGCGAGATAGTTGCCATGGTCGATCAGGTCCTGGGTCACCCGGTTCCAGCCTGGATTCTCCTTTGACCGATGGCGGTAGTATTCACCTCCGCCGAACAGCGAGATCGTTTCACTCAGCCTCATTTTGAAGGATCCGTAGACCGACGTGTAGTCGTTCTTGATTCCCTCGTAGAACGAGTCGGCCTTCTGACCGGTGACGGAGAGCCGGTAAGCGGCAGGATTTCCGAATGCCAGCAGCGGGCCGCCGACATCGAATTGGGCGTTGGTCTCGTTGTTCTCGCCGACCGTGACGCGGATCGAACCGCGCCGGCGGTCAAAGTAAGGAGACTTCGGGATGAAATTCACGAAGCCGCCGGGACTCGCGGCGCCATACGTCCCGGGGGCCGGACCTCGCACATAGTCCATGGATTCCAACGAGCCGAACGACGTCGGAAAACCGTTTCGATTCCAAACCCGCTGCATGCCATTGAAGTAGAGACTGGAGGAGAGTCCACGCGTGGTGGGCACGCCGGGAACGCCATAGTAGTTGATCACGGTGGATCCCGGAACCAGCGCCGCCAGATCATACACCGTCGTCACCCCACGCAGGGCCAGTGCCTCCGGTGTGACCACCGTGATGGCGCGCGGCGTGTCGACCAGGTCGCGGGTGAACCCGTAGATCGAGTCGACCGGACGCGAAGTCGGCATCAGGGTGGTGGACCGCTCCACGGCGGATTCCGTGGTGATGAAGCGATCCAGCTGGGCGACAGGATCGGGTGTTTGAGCGAAGAGCGGTCCCAAGCCTCCCC
>Ga0154020_10004845_pt1 | contig 15993 bp, 13 predicted proteins | sample Klosneuvirus_201_FD_109709 | JGI IMG/M metagenome (GOLD analysis project Ga0154020, IMG submission 109709) | Active sludge microbial communities from wastewater, Klosterneuburg, Austria - Klosneuvirus_20160825_MG | ecosystem: Engineered > WWTP > Aerobic digester > Activated sludge | place...
AACGCGTACGGGCTCGTTCGCGGCTTGTAAGCTCCGCCGCGCAGGAACCGGCCGCCGAGCGCCGCGATCGCGCGCGCGCAGGCCTCGAGCTGCGCCTCGCTCTCCACGGCACAAGGGCCGGCGATCACCACCGGCTGCTCGCCACCCAGCCGGACCAGCTCGGGGCCGATCGAGACGTCGACCGCCCGCGTGCCGAGCGAGCGCCGCGCGGCGAGCGGGTGCGGGGTCGGCCCCTCGAGCACGCGGGCGACGGACGGCGTGCCACGGAGGAGCGCGAGCGCGGCCTCGTCGACGGTGGCGGAGTACGCGATGACCGCGCCCCCTTCTTCGAGCGCGCGAGGCTCCGCGCCGACCCGGACGATCTCCGAGGAGAGCGCGGACGGCAGGTGGCCTTGGGCGAGCAGGAACACACAGTGCTTCATGGCTCACCTGCGCAGCAAGAGGACGTCGATCGCGACCAGCGCGCCGAAGCCGAGCGAGACCCACCCGTTCACGTCGAAGAAGGCCTGGTCGATGCGCGAGAGATCGACTCTGCCGTCCGCGCGCTCGGTGACGAGCGAGTGCTCGTAGACGAGCAGCGCCGCGACCAGCACGACGGCGAGCGCGTGCGCGGCGTGGCCCCCGAGCAACCGGGCCGAGGCGGCGAGCAGCGTGACCGTCACGAGGTGCAGGCCCCGGGCGATCGCGCGCGCGCCCCGGGCGCCGAAGCGCGAGGGGATCGAGCGCAGGCCCTGCCCGCGGTCGAACTGCTCGTCCTGCAGGCTGTAGAGGATGTCGAACCCACCGACCCAGGTGGCGACCGCGACCATCAGCGCGACGATGCCGGGCTCGGGCGCGGCGCCGACCGCGAGCCACGCGCCACCGGGCGCCAGGCCGAGCGCGACGCCGAGCCAGAGGTGCGCGGCCCAGGTGAACCGCTTGGCGTGCGAGTACCCGAGCAGCACGAAGAGGACGGGGAGCGCGAGCATCGCCGTCGTGCGCCCGAGCGTGGCGGCCGAGGCCACGAAGCCGGCGCACGAGAAGAGCACCAGCAGCGCGGCGCCGCGCGGGGACACGAGCCCGGCCGGGATCTCGCGCTGCCTCGTGCGAGGGTTCTCGGCGTCGATGTCGCGGTCGACGAGCCGGTTGTAGGCCATGGCGGCGGTGCGACCGAGCACGAGGCACACGGCGATCGCGAGCACGCGCGGCGCGGTGAGCGGCACGTGCGGCCGGGTGAGGGCCAGCAAGAGAGCGGCCACGGCGAACGGCGCCGCGAACACGGTGTGCGCGAGCTTGACCAGCGAGGCGTACGTCGCCGCGCGGCGAGCGAGGATGCCGGTGAACGTCACGGGTCGGCCTTTCCGGCGGCCGCGAGCATGCGCCGCGGCCGCGAGAGATCCTGGAGGACGAAGCGCGCCGGGTCGGCGTCGCCGAGGGTGCCCTCCACGAGCAGGATTCCGGGGCGCGTACGCGGGCGCAGGCGGCCGAGCGAATCGCCGTGCCCGATGGCCCTCGCGCCGCCCGACGTGGCCGCGGCGATCAGGGTGGCGGCCGGGACGCTCGGCTTGTCGAACAGCGCGCGCGCGTCGGCGAGCGGGTCGAGGGTCGTGTTGGAGGCGAGCGAGTCGGTGCCGAGGGCCAGCGGGATGCCGCGCGCGAGGAGCGCGTGGATCGGGGGGTAACGGGTGTCGATGAACAGGTTCGACCGCGGACAGAGCACGGCGATCGCGCCCCGCGCCGCGAACAGATCGAGCTCGGGCTCGCGCGCGTCGGAGAGGTGCACCATGGCCGCGTCGGGGCGCAACAGACCGAGCGCGTCGGCGTACGCGATCGGGCTCTGGCCCGGGATCGGGAACGCGCCGCGCGGCACGCCGCGGCGGTCGAGGAAGGCCGCGAAGGGGCCCCCACCCGTCTCGAGGAAGGCGCGCTCGGGCGCGTGCTCCGAGAGGTGCATCGACAGCGGACTCGCCGTCTCGGCGATGGTCCGGACGACGTCGGGGTGGGTGGAGTAGAGCGCGTGGGGCGCGCGCGCGTAGCGCAGCGTGGAGGGGATGGTCGGGGTCTCGGCGAGCGCCCGCAGGCCCACCTCGCGATCCATCCCGAACACCTCGTGGAAGACCGTTCCGAGCAGGCGCCGGCCGAGGGCGGGCACCGCGGAAAGTCCGTTGGTCACCTCGCCGACGGCCACCACCCCGAACGAGACGAGGGCGTCGATCGCCGCAGAGATGGCAGCCTCGCGCTCCTCCTCGAGCTCGCCGACGCGCGCCGCCTGCATCGACTCGAGCCAGGGGACGAACCCCTGCCCCGGCGCCGTCTTGCCGCGCAGACCCGAGAGCTCGAGGTGGGTGTGGGCGTTGACCAGCCCCGGCAGCGCGACCCCGCGGTGCACGGTGACGGGGAGGCCCCCCGCCCGCGGCAAGAGCTCGCGCGCCGGCCCCACCTCGACGATCGCGTCGCCGTCGCAGATCAGCGCGCCGTCCAGCAGGGACGTGCCGTCACCGACGAGCAGGGCGTCGAAGCGGAGCACGCGCATCAGTGCGGCTCGTCGAGGTGGTCGTAGCGCACGTTGCGTCGCGTGACGCGGTAGCCCGCGGCGTGCACGACGTCCTCGATGCGCGCGGCGTTCATGCGGAACGTGGTGCCGGCGCTCGAGACGACGTTCTCCTCGAACATCACGCTGCCCCAGTCGTCGGCGCCGAAGCGGAGGGCGAGCTGCCCCACCTCCGGCCCCTGGGTCACCCAGGAGGCGCCGACGTGGTCGACGTTGTCGAGGAGCAGCCGCGCGAGCGCCTGCGTGCGCAGGTAGAGCACCGTGCCGTGGTCTCCCGGGGCGATGCGGGTGCCGCGCTCGTACTGGAAATCCCAGCAGAAGAACGCCGTGAAGCCGCCGGTCTCGTCCTGCAGGTCGCGCACCTTGAGCAGGTGCAGCACGCGGTCTTCGGCGCGGTCGGTGGTGCCGTACATCATGGTGGCGCTCGAGCGCAGGCCCATGCGGTGCGCCGTGCGCATGACCGAGAGCCACTCCTCGCTCGTGCACTTGGCCTTGGCGACGTTCTTGCGCACGCGGTCGACGAGGATCTCGGCGCCACCCCCGGGGACGCTGTCGAGCCCGGCCGCGTGGAGCCGATCGAGCACGGTGCGCACGGGCAGCGACTCGAGCGCGGCGAGGTGCAGGATCTCCTCGGGCGAGAGCGCGTGCAGGCCGAGCCCGTAGGTGCCCTTCATCCAGCGGAACAGGTCCTCGTACCACTCGATGCGGAGCGCGGGGTTGAGGCCGCCCTGCAGGAGGATCTGCACCCCGCCCGCGTCCACGACCTCCTGCAGCTTGGCGCCGAGCTGCTCGCGCGACAGCACGTAGCCGTCCTCGTGGCCGACCGGCCGGTAGAACGCGCAGAACTTACAGCTCGTCGTGCAGACGTTGGTGTAGTTGACGTTGCGGTCGACGATGTACGTGACGACGTCGGGTGGGTTCTTGCGCCGGCGGACGGCGTCGGCCGCGAGCCCCAGCGAGAAGAGATCGGCCTCGTCGTGCAGGCGCATCGCCTCGTGGAACGAGAGCCGCTCGCCGGCGACGACGCGGTCGAGGATCGCATCGACCGACGGCTTCGCGGGAGCGGTCTCCCCCACGAAGCGCAACGTCGCGCGGGGCAAGAGGCCGGCGCGGGCTCCGTCTTCGGCGAAGCGGAGCAGCCCGGCGCGTTCGGCCGGACCGAGCTCGTAGTGGATCGACTCCTCCAGATAACGCACGTAGCCCTCGGCGGGCAGCTTGCGCTCGAGGGCCCAGGCCTCGGCGATCGCGCGGCGTTCCGCGAGGCCCTTCTTCGCGGCCGTGCGGAGCCTGTCGAGCGTGCGGGCGTCGAACGCGCCCGGCCGCGCGGCCCACGCCGCGAACACGAACGGGTGGCCGGTACGCTCCCGGAACGACTGCGCGAGGTCGAGGACGTGCGGGAATCGGTGCTCGACGGCGAGCGCCGGGTCGCCGATGACGAGGGCACCCGTCGCGCCGCTGGCGAGGGCGACGGCCTCGTCGGGCGGGAGCGCGGGCGTCGGGTGGGCGAGCGCCGGGCACCCGCGGGCCGCGAGCTCGAGCCGCGCGAGGACGACGCTGGTGCGGGACGACGCGTCGAGGACGAGGCGCTCGATCGACGCCACGGGCCGCTCGGCGACGACCACCACCGAGCGGACGGGGCCGGCGGAGCTGATCCCGAGGTCGAGGAGCTCGAGGTCGCCGAGCTGGATGGCCGCGGCCACCGGCAGGAGCGCGACGTCGGCCTCGCCCTCGGCGAACCGGCGCGTGACCTCGGCGGGGCTGCCGACGAACAGCTCCACCTCGGGGTCGTCGCCGAGGCCGGCGAGGAGCGGCGCGGCGTTGAGGAACCCGACGCCCGCGATGCGGATGCGCTCCACGGTCAGACCTCGTCCAGCACCTGGAGGTGCCGCCCCTGCCTTCGATCGCGGAGCTTCACGGTCGCCTCGGGCGCGGCGCGCGGGTGCTCCTGGACCACGCGGTAGAGGGTGTCGCGCTCGACCGGCACGCGGCCTGCCTCGCGGATGAGCCGGGTGAGGTCGTCGACGGTGAGGCCCTCGGGGGCCTTCTTCCCGGCCGCGCCGTAGATCGTCTCCGACACGATCGTTCCGTCGACGTCGTCGGCGCCGAACGCGAGCCCGATCTGCGCGACCTTGGGCGTGGAGCTGACCCAGTACGCCTTGAGGTGGTCGACGTTGTCGAGCATCAGGCGCGACACCGCGAGCGTGCGCAGATCGTCGATCCCGGTCGTGCCGGGCAGCTGCTTCATCCCGTTGCCGTCCGGGTGGAAGGCGAGCGGGATGAACGCCTGGATCCGGGCCGGGTGGTTCTTCGCGATCGCCTCGTCCTGCAGCGCGCGCAGGCGCAGCAGGTGATCGACGCGGTGCGCGTAGGTCTCGATGTGGCCGTAGAGCATCGTCGCGTTGGTGAACATGCCGCGGGCGTGCGCGCGGCGGTGCACGTCGAGCCACTCGTCCGCGGAGGCCTTGTCGGGCGCGATGCGGGCGCGCACGTCGGGGTGGAAGATCTCGGCCCCCCCACCCGGCAGCGACTCGAGGCCGGCCGCGATCAGGCGATCGAACACGGCGTCGACGGTCATGCCGTAGTGCTGCGCGAAGAACACGATCTCGACCGCGGTGAAGCACTTGCGGTGGATGGTCGGCCACTCGGCGCGGAGGGCCGAGAGGAGGTCCTCGTAATACGAGAAGGGGAGCCCCGCGTGCAGGCCGTTCACCACGTGCACCTCGGTGGGCAGCGCGGCCGGGTCGATCTTGCCGCGCAAGTTCTCGAGGGCCTGGGCGACGGTCATCGTCACGGCGTCCGGGTGGCCCTCCTCGAGCTTGGCGAACGAGCAGAACCGGCACGAGGCGACGCAGACGTTGGTCACCTCGAGCCGCACGTTGCGGTTGAAGTACGCGCGGTCGCCGTGGCGCTGCTCGCGCACCTCGTTGGCGAGGGCGCCGAGCGAGAGCAGGTCGGGCTCCACGAACAGCGCGAGGCCGTCGTCTTCGGACAGCCGCTCGCCCGCGCGGACCTTGGCGGCGATTTCGTCGAACCGGGCGCTCTTCATCGTGCCTCCTTGATCTCACGGCCAGGTGCGCGGAACTTGCGTGCCGCAGGGGTGGTCTCGTCCGGGTCGCGCTCCACGGCCTCGCCGGCGCGGCGCTCGACGATGCGCGGCACGCGTCCGGCGGCGCGCACGAGCCCGACCAGCTCTCGCTCGCGGAGCAGCGCGAGGCGCCCCTGGTCGGCGTCGCCCTCGCCGAACAGGCGGAGAGAGAGCTTGCTGGTGACGACCCACTCGTCGGCGCCGAAGGCGAGCGCGACCTGCGCGAGGGGCAGCCCCACGGCCTCGACGTCGACGCGGATGGCGCCGCCCGGTCCCGCGAGCCGCGCCTCGGCGACGGCGCGACAGAACCCGTGGCCGTCCACGTGGGCCGCGCGCTCCTCGGCGCCGAAGGAGACCGGGGCGGGCTCGACCGGCGGATCGAGGTGCAGGCGCACGACGTCGCCGCGCTCGGCGCGTCGGAGCCGATCGGCGAGCGCGCCGAGCAAGAGGAGATCGAGGCGCGCCTCGTGCAGCGCGCGGGCGACTTGGCTCATGGGACTTCCTTCGCGGGGGTGCCCCACCGCGCGGTGCGTGGATCGTCGAGGCCGAGCTGGTCGAGGATGCGCCCGACGACGGAGTGCAACACGTCGTCGACGCCGCGCGGCCGGGCGTAGAACGACGGCATCGCCGGCAGCACGACGGCCCCTGCCCGCGCGACCGTGAGCAGGTTCTCGAGGTGGATCACCGAGAGCGGGGTCTCGCGGGGCACGAGCACGAGGCGGCGGCGCTCCTTGAGGATCACGTCGGCGGCGCGGGTCAGGAGGCTGTCGGAGGTGCCGTGCGCGATGCGGGCGACGGTCGACATCGAGCACGGCACGATCACCATGGAGTCCCACTTCGCGCTGCCGCTCGCGAACGGGGCGCGGTAGTCGCGGCCGCGGAACACGGGGATGTCGAGGGACCGCACGTGTTCTTCGAGGTCGCCTTCGAGCTCGGTGCTCCACACCTCCTGCGCGGTCGACGAGAGCACGACGGCGAGCTCGATCGGGCGTGTCTTCCGCGCAGCGACCAGCGCGGCGAGGGTCGCGCGGGCGTAGGGCGCCCCGGAGGCGCCGGTGATGCCGACGACGAGCTTCACGAGCCGCCTCTCGGCGCGTCGGCGACGAGCAGGGACGCGACCCCGAGGGGCGCGAGATCGACGCCGTGCACGTGCTGGAAGCCGAGGTCGCGCAGGGCCTGTTCGGCCTCGCCCCGCGTGAGGAACGACGCCATCGAGCGCGCGAGATAGGCGTAGGCGTCCCGGTCGTCGGCGACGATCTTGCCCGCGAGCGGCAGCACGCCGCGCGCGTAGACCGTGTGGAACGAGCGCGTCGCCGCGCCGAGCAGGCCGCCCGCGGGGCGGAAGAACTCGAGCACCACGAGGCGCCCGCCCGGCAGGAGGACCCTGCGGATCTCGGCGAGGCCCTTGCGCGGATCGGAGAGGTTGCGGAGCCCGAAGCCGCAGATGCAGCCCGCGAAGGTGGCCGCGGGGACGTCGAGCGCCATCGCGTCGCCCACCTCGACGCGCGCGTGGCGCACCTTGTGGCGACCGCGCGCCAGCATGTCGGCGGCGAAGTCGATGGCGCGCAGCGGTCGCTCCGGGAACCGCCGCTCGATCGCCTGGGAGAGATCGAGCGTGCCGGCGCAGAGGTCGAGCATCTCGCCAGGGGGCGCACCCTCGAGGGCGTCGACGGCCTCGCGGCGCCAGCGCTGGTCGAAGCCCGCCGAGAGCAGCCGGTTCAGCAGATCGTAGGTCGGGGCGATGCGCTGGAACATCTCCCGCACCGCTCCGGCGTGGGCCGACTCGTGCCCCGCCCGCTGCCCGACGCTCGCAATCGGCTCGCCCATGGTTGCCTCGACATCTTTCAAAACAATTTGAAAGATGAGTAGGGGCAGGCCCCGGCGCCGTCAACGGGGGCGCTCTCGCCCCGGTGGACACCGTGCGTGCGCGCAATGCGTCAGAGCTCGATCTTGAGGAGCTCTTTGACCTTGGCGATGACCTGCGGCGCCTGGATGGGCTTGGTGATGTAGGCGTTGGCGCCGAGGGAGAGCGCGCGCTGGCGGTCCTCGTGCGAGCCCTCGGTCGTGATGATCATGATCGGCGTGTCCTTGTGCGTCGGATCGCTCCGTACGCGCTTGACCAGCTTGAGGCCGTCCATGATCGGCATGTTGATGTCGGTGATGATGAGGTCGAACTTGGCGTTGGCGAGCTTGCGCATGCCGTCGATGCCGTCGTCCGCCTCGGTCACGCGCAGGTTCTTCACCCGCGCGAGCGCGAACACGAGGAGCTGCCGCATCATCGGTGAGTCTTCGACGATCAAGCAGGAGTACTGGGTCGTTCCGGTCGTCATGGTCCTCGAGCGTTCGGGAGAAGCTACGGTAGGTCGCGGAAGGCGTCGACGGAAGCGATCTCGAGGCCGTGGCGCGCGAAGAGGCGCGCCGCCGCCAGCGCTGCGCCGCCGTGCACGCCCAGCAGCTTGAACAGCTCGAAATCCACGTCGACGAACGACGCCTTCTGCTCGAACGTGCGCAAGATCACGATCACGCCGGCGCTGCGGTCGGCCGCGCGGAGCGGGACACAAGCGGCCGGCGCCTCGAGGGTGCCGGCGCGTGGGTCTCCCTCGGTCCACTGCGAGTGGCCGTCGGCGAACGCCTCGCCGATCGGTCCGACCCCGGAGTGCACGTGCGGCAGATCCTTGGGCGGCACCCCTTCGCTCACCACGGGCACGAGGGTGCCGTCGGCGTCGGGGACGTAGAGCGCGTAGGCCTCCGCGCCGACGAGCTGGGCGAGCAGCTCGCGGAGGTGCCGGACCACGCCGGAGAGCTCGAGGGTCGAGTGCAGCTGGAAGCTCGCGACGTAGAGGCTCGCGAGGCGCGCGTTCTCCTCTTCGATCTCGGCGAAGCGGCGCGAGAAGCGCTCGATGTCGCCGTGTGAGTTCCCGATGCGCGAGAGCAGGTCGCGCTTGTCGCGCTCGAGCTGGTCGATCCGCGACAGGAGATCGCGGATCGCGTCGTCGCTGGCGACCTGGGCGCGCAGCTGGGCGTTCTCGGACTCCAGGCGCAGCATGCGATCGCGCAGGCGCGCCTCCTCGCGGAGGAGCTCCTCGGTGAGCTCGGCGCCCTTCTTGAAGAAGGTCTGCACGAAGGCGTTGCGCTGCTCGAGGAGCCCTTCGGGGGGATCCTGCGACCCGCCCGCGGGCGCACCCGAAACCGTGTTCCCGGGCCCGGCGGCCTTGCCGGCCCCACTCCCCGGGACGTTCGTGTCCCGCGGCTCGCTGCTCATGGGGTCCGACCGTATCACGAAGATGGCTGGTGCGTTCGAGCGGCGAATCGCCGACAATGGTCGGGCGATGAGCGAGCGCCAGGGAGGCAAGCCCGTCCCCCGCCCCGGGGCCCCCGCGGCGCCCGCCGGGGCCGCGGGTCCTGCCGCCGGACCTCCTCGCCCTGCGAAGAAGGAGCCCGCGAAGGAGCCCGAGAAGGCGGCGCCTCGCAAGCGGCAGCGCGAGACGGCGGCCGATCGCGCCCGGCTCGGCTCGGTGATCGCGGGCACCTATCGCATCGACGAGATCATCGGCCGGGGCGCCATCGGCGCCGTGTTCGGCGGCATGCACCTGCGGCTCGAGCGTCGCGTCGCCATCAAGTTCGTCGACCCGACCCTCGTGGACGACCCGGAGATCCGCGCGCGCTTCAAGCGCGAGGCCAAGATCGCCGCGCAGATCGGCTCGAGCCACGCCGTCGAGGTGTTCGACTACGGCGTCGGCGAGGACGGCGCGCCCTACATCGTGATGGAGCGCCTCGACGGCGAAGACGTCCACCAGCGCCTCGTGCGCGAGGGCCGCTTCTCGCCCGACCGCGCGCTGCGCATCGCGAAGCAGGTCTGCCGCGCGCTCGGCGCCGCGCACGGCAACGGCATCGTCCACCGCGACCTCAAGCCCGAGAACGTCTACCTCGTCGAGCGCGACGGCCTCGTGGAGTTCGTGAAGGTGGTCGACTTCGGCCTCTCCACGTTCGTCTCGTCCGACGACACGCGGCTCACGCGCGCGGGCCAGAGCGTGGGCACGCCGCTGTACATGGCGCCGGAGCAGGCCGGCGCCACGCAGTTCGACGCGCGCGTCGACGTCTACTCCCTCGGCGTCCTCATCTTCGAGATGACGACGGGCCGCCTGCCCTTCGAGGCGGCCACGCTGCAGGCCCTGCTGGTGGCGCTCGCCACGCAGCCGCCGCGGTCGATCCGCTACTACTGCCCCGAGCTGCCGGTCGAGCTCGACGACCTCGTGCTGCGCTTCATCGCGCGCGACCCCCGCGTGCGACCCAAGACCGCGGCGGCCGCGCTCGCGGAGATCCTGGCGCTCGAGGAGCGCCTCGAGGGCAAGCGCGCGCAGGCCAGCGGCACGCAGAAGGTCGGGCGCAGCGTGGCCATCGACGGCCTCCCCGGCCAGCTCCCCGGCCCCTTCGTGGACGAGGTGTCCACCCACCTCGACGAGCTGCGGCGCACCGGCAAGCTCTCCACGTCGCAGATCATGAGCGAGCCGCCGCCTTCGTCGAGCGGCGCCGATCTCACGACCCCGATGGACCGAGTCTCGTTCGACCGGATGTCGGCCCCCGCGCCGGTGCCTGTTCGCTTGCACCAGGACCCGCCACCCGCCCGACCGAGCAAGACCCAGCGCGCGGAACCCCGGCCGAGTCAGTCGCGCACGGCGGCGGCCTCGCGGAGCGAGCGGACGAGCGAGCGTCCCGCCGCGTCGCCGAGCGTCCGTCGCATGCAGCGTGCCGAGCCCGACGAGGAGGTCGACGAGGACTCGGGCCTGTTCTACGGGCGCGTCGGCTCCAAGGACAGCCCGCGACCGATCCAGCTCAACCCGCAGCCGAGCAAGCCCAAGGAGCGGCGCCGCACGGCGAGCAAGGCGCCGCCCGCCGGCCCGCCGCGGTTCGTCCTCTACGGGGCGTTCGCGGTGTTCCTGGTCGTCGCCGTGCTCGTGGCGCTGAAGATCTTCCGGCCCTAGAGCAGGTTGGCGGCGATCTCGGCGAGCTCGCTACGCTCGCCCTTGGACAGCGTGATGTGCCCGGCGATGCGCTCGTTGCTGAACCGATCCGCGACGACCGACAGGCCGTTCGACGAGCTGTCGACGTACGGGTTGTCGATCTGGTGCGGGTCGCCCGTGAGCACGATCTTGGTGCCCTCGCCCGCGCGCGTGATGATGGTCTTGATCTCGTGCGGCGTGAGGTTCTGGGCCTCGTCCACGATCAGGTACTGGTGCGGCAGCGAGCGGCCGCGGATGTAGGTGAGCGGCTCGACCTGCACGAGCCCGCTCTCGAGGAGCTCGTGGAACGCGTGCCCCTCGCGCTTGCCCTGCGAGTAGAGGAACTCGAGGTTGTCGAAGATCGGCTGCATCCAGGGGTTGAGCTTCTCGTCGACGTCGCCCGGGAGGAACCCGATGTCGCGACCCATCGGCATGACCGGCCGCGAGACGAGCATGCGGGTGAACGTGCCCTCCTCGACCACCTTGCGGAGGCCGGCGGCGAGCGCGAGCAGGGTCTTGCCCGTGCCGGCCTTGCCGATGAGGGTGACGAGGCGGACGCCGTCGTCCAGCAGCAGATCGAGGGCGAACGCCTGCTCGCGGTTCTTGGGGCGGATGCCCATCACGCCCTCGCGCGGGACGCGGAGCGGGAGCACCTGCTTCTTGGAACTGTCGTAGCGGCCGAGCGCGGTGTGGGTGTGCGACTCGCTGTCGCGCAGCACGACCGAGGTGTTCGGCTTGAGGTTGTTGGACTTGGGGGTGAGGGCCCCGGACTGGAAGAACGCGTCGACCTCGCCCTTCTCGACCTCGAGATCGACGATCCCGCTCTCGAGGGTCTCCGGATCGACCTTGCTGTTCTCGTAGGTCTCCGCCGACATGCCGAGCGCGTCGGCCCGGATGCGGAGGTTGGTGTCCATCGTGACGAAGATGGTGGGCCGGCTCGGGTCGGCGTCGCGCACGTCGAGCGCGGTCTTGAGGATCGCGTGGTCCTGCGCGCTGTGGTCGAGGGCGACGGGGAGATCTTCGCGGCTCTTGGGCACGGCGACGCGGAGCGTGCCGAGGTGCTCCCCGAGGCTCACGCCCTCGGACAGGCGCTTGTCGCCGGACTCGCGCAGCTCGTCGAGGTAGCGCGCGACCTGGCGGCAGTTGCGGCCGCGCTCGGTGCCCTCGCGCTTGAACTGGTCGATCTCCTCGATGACGAAGATGGGGATGATGACGTCGTTGTCCTCGAACTTGTAGACCGCCTTCGGGTCGTGGATGAGGACGTTGGTGTCGAGGACGTAGTTCTTCTTCATCGTTGGCTTCGGGCGTGGCACCACCCGCGGACGGGCGGCCACGCAGCTGGGTGCGACGCGGCGGGGCACCACCCGTGCCCCCTGCTCCGACGGTTATCCCAATCCCGTCCGACCGTCGACCACGAACGGGCCTTTTGTTCGACCCACCCCGAGGCCGGGATCAGCCGACGGCCTGGTTGTCCTCGATGGCGTCTTCGCGCCGCGGACGGCGGTTGCACGCGAGGATGATCTTTCGCACGCGCACGGCGTCGGGGGTGATCTCGACGAGCTCGTCGCCGTCGATCCACTCCATGGCGGTCTCGATGGTGAGGCTCCGCGGCACGGCGAGCATCACGTTCTCGTCCTTGCCGTGGTTGCGCACGTTGGACAGCTTCTTCTCGCGGATGGCGTTGACGTCGGTGTCGTTCGGGCGGTTGTGCTCGCCGACGATCATCCCCTCGTAGACGTCGGCGCCCGGCGAGAGGAAGAACACGCCGCGCGGCTGCAGGTGGTGGAGCGCGTAGGGCGTGGTGACGCCCGGACGGTCGGAGACGATGGCGCCGGTGGGGCGCTTCATCATCGGGCCGCCCCAGGGCTCCCAGCCCTCGAACTGCGTGTTGAGGAGGCCGGTGCCGCGGGTCGAGGTGAGGAACTCGCCGCGGAACCCGATGAGGCCGCGCGAGGGCACGCGGAACTCGAGGCGGGCGCGCCCGAAGCCCGGGTTGCTCATGCGGATCATGCGGCCGCGACGCGGCCCGAGGCGCTCGGTGACGACCCCGATGAAGTTGTCGGGGACGTCGACGATGACGAGCTCGACGGGTTCGCAGATCTCGCCGTCGACCTCCTTGGTGACGACCTCGGGGTTGCTGATCTGCATCTCGTAGCCCTCGCGGCGCATCGTCTCGACGAGCACGGCGAGCTGGAGTTCTCCGCGGCCGAAGACCGCGAAGGTGTCGGGCGAGTCGGTCTCCTCGACGCGGATGGCGAGGTTGCGGCGGGTCTCCTTCATGAGGCGCTCGCGGAGCTGGCGGCTCGTGAGATACTTGGAGGCCTTGGACTTGCCGGCGAACGGCGAGGTGTTGACGCCGAGGCGGATCTTGATGGTGGGCTCCTCGACCGCGATGCGGGGGAGCGCCACGACGCCGTCGCCACGGCCGAGGGTGTCGCCGATCCAGACGTCCTCGAGGCCTGCGATGGCGATGATCTCGCCCGCTTCGGCGCGATCGACGGGCACGCGGCGCATGCCCTCGAACACCGAGAGGACCTTGATGTTGGCCTTGTTGACCTTGCCGTTGTCGCCCACGATGGTGACGATCTCGTTGGCCTGCACGCTGCCGCTCATGATGCGGCCGATGGCGAGCTTGCCCACGTAGTCGTCGTGGTCGAGGTTGCTGACGAGGATCTGCAGGGGGCCCTCGGGGTCGGCCGCGGGCGGCGGGACGCGCGCGAGGATGGTCTCGAACAGCGGCGTCAGATCCTTGAGCTCGTCCTCCATCTTGAGCTTGGCGGTGCCGTGCTTGCCGATGGCGTAGAGGACGGGGAAATCGGTCTGGGCGTCGCTCGCCTCGAGGTCACAGAAGAGGTCGAAGAGCTCGTTGAGCACCTCCGGCGGCCGCGCGTCCTGGCGGTCGATCTTGTTGATGACGGCGAGGATCGGGAACCCGCGCTCGAGGCACTTGCGGAGCACGAAGCGGGTCTGCGGGAGCGGGCCCTCGGCGGCGTCGACGAGGAGGATGGCGGCGTCGGCCATGGTGAGGATGCGCTCGACCTCTCCGCCGAAGTCGGAGTGTCCGGGCGTGTCGATGATGTTGATCTTGGTCTCGGTCAGCTTGCCGTCGTCGCCGCGGTGCTTCCAGCGGACGGACGTGTTCTTGGCCAGGATCGTGATGCCGCGCTCCTTCTCGAGGTCGTTGCTGTCCATCACGCGTTCGGCGACCACCTCGTTGTCGCGGAAGACGCCGCTCTGCTTGAGCATGGCGTCGACGAGGGTGGTCTTGCCGTGGTCGACGTGGGCGACGATGGCGACGTTGCGGAGGCGGGGAGCAGGCATTTGGGCCGCGCGGACTAGCACGCGGGTGCTGCAACGTCGAGCAACGTCGGAGCACTGCGTCGAACGCGTTCACATCGCGGCGCAGAAACCAAAACGGCCGACACCCCCGCGCGCAGCGCAGAGGTGTCGATCGTGTGTCCCGCTCAGCCCGGTGAGGGCCGACAAGGGACCCGAGCGAAACAGTTTCGCTCGGGACGCGCCCTCACGGGCGCGCAACCCGGCCGCAGGCCGGAGAACCAGAGCTCAGATGCACTTGCCGTCGAGGCAGACCTTGCCCGCGGTGCAGGGCTTGGGGGTCGCGGCGCTCAGATCGCACTCGGTGCCGAACGAGCCGGCCGTGCCGCAGACCTTCTTCGGGGTGCCGGCCGTCGTGGTGACGTCCTTGCAGACCGGGAAGTCCTTGAGCGTGGCGCAGTCCGTCGAGCCGGTGCAGGCGCGGTAGCAGTTGTGGTGCAAGCAGATGGAGCCCGCAGCGCACACGTCCTGCTCGCCGTCCTTCGTGCCGTCCTTGTCGCAGAAGAAGGCGGGGCGATCGTCGACGACGCAGCCCCCGGCGACGGACACCTGACCCGTGGGGCAGGCGCCGTTGGTGGCGGCGGGCGCGACGCAGCGGCCGGCGACGCAGGTGGAGCCCGTGGCGCACGCCTTGTCGACCGAGCAGGCGCCCGTGCCGCCCGTGCAGGCGCTGGTCTTGTCGTCGCAGGTGTAGCCGGTGGCGCAGGTGGCCGAGCACTTCGAGGCGCAGCGGCCATCGACGCAGGTGCCCGTCGCGCACTGGGTGGAGTCGCTGCAGAGGTCCTTCGGGGCCTTGCACACGCCGCCCAGGCAGAGCGAGCCCGCGCCGGTCTTGGCCGTGCAGTCCCCGTCCGCCACGCAGGCGTTCGGGTCGGTCGACTCGCAGCGCTTGCTGCCGCCGACGTCCTTGCAGGTGTAGCCGGTGATGCAGCCGGTCTTGGTGCAGTCGTCGGGCAGCGGGTTGGAGCAGCTCCACACGCCGGCCGAGAGCTCGGTGCAGGTCATCGGTGCCTTGCACGCCTTCTCGGCGGCGCGGCAGTCGTACGCCTGACACTTGAATTCGCCGGCTCCGACGTTGTTGCAGGTGTAGCCGACCGGACAGGCGGCGCCGCATCCGGAATCGGTGCCGGTGTCGACCGTGCCGGTGTCGTCGGTCGGGTAGCCCGAGTCGACGGGGTTGCACTTGGGATCGGCCGCACAGCTGTCGGCGTCGTAGATGGGACAGCCGGCCAGCACCGCCGAGAGGCCCAGGAGCAGGGAGACGCCGCTCAACAGGGCAACCCCTGTGGGACGACGAGGCGCCGGCTTCTTGGACGACAAGAGGGGCGACGAGGGACGCTGAGTCATCATGACCTCCGTTTGCGGTCAAAGGTTAGCAAGCGATGTGCCCGAGGGCCAATCGCGGAAAACGAGGGGTGCACTCCCCCGACCGTCACCGGCCATTCACACCTGGTGCGACGCGTTGGCGACGCTCCGCCCACCCAGGCCGTGCTCCAGACCCCCTCACCGACGACCGCCGGAGAAGTTCGCGCCGGGCACCCAGTCGGCCTATGCTGCCGCGCCGAGTGGACGTCACCTGCCCCCGCTGCCAGACGGACTACGAGTTCGACGACGCCCTCGTGTCCGAGCGTGGCACGACGGTGAAGTGCACGAACTGCGGGCACCAGTTCCGCGTGCACCGTCAGCGCTCGGGGGGCGCGGCGGTGACCAGCGGGCCCGAGGTGTGGAAGATCGAGCAGGCCTCGGGGACCCTCGAGCTGCGCAGCCTCGTCGAGCTGCAGCGCGCGATCCGCGCGGGCAAAGTGGTCCGCACCGATCTCCTGCGCAAGGGGGACGGGCCGGCGCGGCACGTCGGCGACATCCCCGAGCTGGAACCCTTCTTCCCGGTGCCGCGGCCCGAGCAGAGCGCACACACGTTGCCCCTGCCCGCGGTGGAGGTCTCGAAGCCTCCGGTCGCCCACACCCCTGCGTACGGCAAGCCGGGCGTCGAGGTGTCGGCGGTCGCATTCGCGCCGACCGCCAAGAGCACCCCCCCTCCTCGT
>Ga0154020_10004847_pt1 | contig 15991 bp, 8 predicted proteins | sample Klosneuvirus_201_FD_109709 | JGI IMG/M metagenome (GOLD analysis project Ga0154020, IMG submission 109709) | Active sludge microbial communities from wastewater, Klosterneuburg, Austria - Klosneuvirus_20160825_MG | ecosystem: Engineered > WWTP > Aerobic digester > Activated sludge | place...
AAGAAGCGCGAGAAAAGCTGTCCCGGGTGCGGCCTGCGAATCTGGGGCAGGCCTCAAGAATTCCGGGCATTGGGCCCGGAGATTTGTCGGTTCTTAGGATATATCTTGCTTCGCAGTAACGACTTACGCGATGCTATGATTTTCAAATGTTAGTCTGGAAAACTCTTGAACAACTGGTGAGGAAAACTACAGTCGTTTGCCTCGCTTAAGGGGAGATAACCTTTGAGCGACCCTCCAAGTTTTGCCCCAACCCCTCTTTGCCCGGGAGGGGTGCAGTACGAGAGCCCCGTGATTGCCCCGCGGGGCTCTCCCTATTTCCAACGGTCATAATAATGCATGTTGAGCGTGCTAAGCGTCAAACGTATGCGCGTTGAGCCCGTAAGATTGTGCGTTCGCAGCAATTATATTGCGCCGCCGCCATGTTACGTTTTGTAGCATCCGAATGCGGGCGCACATGTCCGTAATCGGCCTCGTTATCCGGACTTCAGACTCCGCTTATGGCTTGAACTGTGTCCATGCATCGCGTGGTCGCAATGCGTTTTCTCACGCGCGCATTTCAGCCAAGTGTGAGCGAAATTCCGAATGGAAGGTTGAAATGAAAAGCGTTTGACAGCACTGTGGCGCGCGCATAACTTGCACGCTTGGTTTTTATACGATGCAGTCAAATTTTGAGCGGTTGTTCTGACCGCTGACTTTGACCTCGGGACGCTGTTTTTGCGCCAGTGGCAAGTCGAGGAAGCGATGGCCAAGAGCATTCTGATTGTCTATTCCACCGGCGGCGGCAACACTCGCAATTCGGCCGAGGCCATTGCCGAAGGCGTCAAACAGGCCGGCGGCGACCTCAAGGGCGTCAAAAACGTCACTGAGATTGCCGTCGATGAACTCACCAAATACGACTGCCTGCTGATCGGTGAGCCCACCTGGGGCGACGGCGAGCACTACGACGATTACCTGCCCTTCGATGCCGCCATCAAAGAGAAGCTTGTTGCCGGAAAGAAACTTGCCGGCAAGCAGTGCGCCGCCTTTGCCGGCTGCGACCGCGCATACTCCATCTTCGGCAACGCCGTGGACATGATCGAAGATCGCCTCATGGAATGCGGCGCCGAGATCATGCAGCAGGGCATCAAGGTTGAACTTGAACACAACGAGCACTCGCTCGCTTTCTGCAAGAAATGGGGCCACGATTTCGTCAAGCGCGTCAATGGCGAGATGCCCAAGCAGCCCTACATCCCGCGCATGACCCATGACGACGCCGACCAAGTCAAGGACGTTGATCCCGCCTCGCGCAAAAAGGGCGCGGCTGGCGCCCCCGTGGCCGCCGGCGCGGTCAAGGCCGCCGTCACCAACGCCAGGCAACCCGGAACCGTGCGTGCCAAGCCTGAAGCCAAGGCCACGATGCTGCCCTACCGCGCGACGGTTGCGCCCGCGCGCACCTTCGAAAAGAAATTCGCGCCCAATGAACTCGCGCGCCGCCGCTTTGTGCAAGCCGGCACCTACGGCGGCATCGCTCTGATCTCGGCCGCCGTAGCCGCGTACTTTTTCCCCGGCGGCTGGCAGGTGGGGTTCTCGCGCAACGGCCCTTACTTCTCGATCGGCAGCAAGAACGTGCTCTTTGAACCCCCCACCGAGTTCAAGATCGGCACGGTGGACGAATACCAGGTGGGCAAGGTGGACGTGCGCTGGCAGACACGCTATCGCGTGTGGGTGGTGCGCGAGGCCAACAAGCTTTACGTGGGCCTGCTGGTGTGCACGCACCTCGGCTGCACGCCGGACTGGAAGGAAGCCGAGAACAAGTTCAAGTGCCCCTGCCACGGCTCGGGCTATTACCAGGACGGCGTGAACTTTGAAGGCCCCGCGCCGCGTCCCATGGAACACTGCGACGTGCGCATCGACCCCGCCGACGGCCAGATTGTCGTCAACAAGGGCAGGACTTACCGCTCCGACAAGGGCGAGTGGAGCCAGGGCGGCGCCGGCGGCGCTTATATCGCGCTTTAGTCTCACGTGCTGCGTGCTTCGTGTTTCGGGGCACGCCGGGATACATCGAGGTTGAGCACAGCACGAATCACGAAACACGAAGCACGGAGTTCTAGAAATGAGTCCAGAAGAACAGGCCCAGTCTGAAGCAACCAAGACCCAAGCAGGCGGCAACGGCAATGGCGCGCCCAAAATCAAGCGCGGCTTCCTGCCGCCTCTGCCGAAACTGGACCCCAAGGACAACGTTGTTTTCAAATCGATCTTCCGGCACAAGCTCGACCAGAGCCCGCGCAACCGCACGCTGGCCGTGGTTGGCAACGTGTTTTTGCACCTGCACCCGCCGACGATCAACCGCGACGCCGTGCGTTACAACTACACCTGGGGCATGGGCGGCCTGACGTTCTGGCTGTTCATCATTCTCACGATCACCGGCGTGTGGTTGATGTTCTATTACCGCCCCACCAAGGAATACGCCTACGCCGACATCATGTACCTCGCCAACGAAGTTCCCTTCGGCAAGATTCTGCGCAACATGCATCGCTGGGCCGCGCACTTGATGGTGATTTTCGTGTGGTTCCACATGCTGCGCGTATTCATGACGGGCAGTTACAAGCCGCCGCGCGAGTTCAATTGGTGCGTGGGCGTTATCTTGCTCAAATTCACTCTCTTGCTTTCGTTCACGGGCTATCTGCTGCCCGACGACCAGCTGGGCATGTGGGCCGTAACGGTGGGCACGAACATGGCGCGCGCCACGCCCGTTGTCGGCCACGAAGGCCCGCTGGGCCCGCAGATTGGCGCCAACGCTTTCAACGACGTGCGATTCGCGCTGATCGGCGGCTCGATCGTGGATGCAAACGCGATCTTGCGCGCCTACATCTGGCACTGCCTGGGTATCCCCATCGTGCTTTCGATATTCCTGGCGGTGCACTTCTGGCGCATCCGCAAGGACGGCAACATTTCGGGCCCGGCCCCGTTCAAGCTGCGCACCGACGCGGAAAAGGCCAAGCCGAAGCAAACGATGGTGAAGCTGGTGCACGAAGCGAACGCGGAAGTGTACGAAGGAAAATAGCAGCCGTGGTTCGGGGCTCGTGGTTCGTGGTTCGCAAAACACGAAACAACGGCCGCGGGCCACAAAGTTTGGACCACGAAACACGGACCACGAGCCACGAAAATGGAACATTTCTGGGTACAGCTTTCAAAGCCCGACAACATCCCGATGCCGATTCTGCTCGTGATGACCGTGGCGTATTTGTTCATCTCGTTCCGCCAGGCCTACCGCAACGACAAAATCATTGCGCGCCTTGAGGCCAACCCCGCGCTTGCGGCCAAGCATCACCGCAAGTGGGAGCCCTACCACAAGAGCTGGGCCAAGCGCCTGCACGTATGGCCTTATCTGTTGCGCATTGAGTTCATTGGCGCGCTGTTCGTGTTCATTTTCCTGCTGCTGTGGTCGATTGCCTTCAACGCGCCGCTCGAAGAGCCCGCCAACCCCGCGTTCACGCCCAATCCTTCCAAGGCGCCCTGGTACTTCCTGGGCCTTCAGGAATTGCTCGTCTATTTCGACCCCTGGATCGCGGGCGTGGTGTTGCCGGGCATGATCATTTCCGGCCTGATGGCGATTCCCTACGTTGACATCAACCCCTACGGCAACGGCTATTACACGTTCCGTCAGCGCTGGTTCTCGATCTCTGTCTTCATGTTCGGCTTCCTGTTCCTGTGGATTGTGCTCATCATCCTGGGCACCTACATCCGCGGCCCGGGCTGGCAGATCTTCCTGCCCTGGGAGTATTGGGATCCGCACCGCGTGATTTACGAAACCAACGTTGACGCCAGCGAGCTGCTGGCGGCATGGATGAACAAGCCGGACTGGGCGCGCGCCCCCACCACCGGCCCGTACCTTGAACGCCTGTTTCACCCCGCCACGATCATCGGCCTTGCCGTGCTCGTGGCGATGCTGGGTGCGCTTGGCGGAATGACCATTGGCTTCATGAAACTCGCCCTGCCCGACACCTGGAAAAAGATGGGTTTCATCCGCCAGCAGGTCGTGCTTGGCCACCTGGTGATCATGATCTTCACCTGCGTGAAAATCGCGCTGCGCCTCACGCCGGGCTTGAACATCAAATACATCTGGGTCTTGCCGGACATCATGAACATCTAGGAGGCTCGCGGTTCGCGGTTTGCAGCTCGCCGTAGGAGCGCAGATCCGAACCGCAGGATTGCTTTGCTGCATACCGCAAACCGCTAACCGCAGACTGCCCAATGACCAACCTCGCTCAAAAAAAACCCACCGACGAACCCGCTGATCCGATAGTTCAGCAGTCGTTGCTCACGCCCCTGACGATCACCGTGGCCGTGCTGGTAGCCGCGCTGGGCTGGATGGTGTTTGACGAGTTCTACATCAAGCAGCAATGGCGCCACCACTACCAGCCGAAGTACCTCGAAGTTGCGCACGATTACTGGACTGTCAAACAGGCCGAGGCCGAAGAGCGCGCCAGGCTGGGAGTGCTGCTCACGGACAAGCTTGCGGCGCTGGACCAGCGCTATGAAGGCTCGGTGCGTGCCGCGCAGGAGAACGCGCAGGAAATCATTGACGAAGCCAAGGCGGATTATGCCGCGCTCGAAAACACCGCGGAATTCGTGAAATGGGAAGACGACCTGATCAGGAAACTCAAGGCCGTTTCGCCGCCCTTGCCGGAAAAACTCGATGATGAAGACGCGCGCGACAGCGCCAAAAGCGCGCTGGATGAAATCAAGTCGCTCGACAAAGACATCCTCGAATATCTCACGGCGCGTTACCTCAATAAGGAAGAAGCCAGGCGCGCCGACGCCGAGAAAATCACGCTGCTCAAGGCGAAGCTGCCGCCCGCGGAAAAGCTGGCCATCGACGCCGCCGGCTGGCCCGGCAGCGAGGGCGCCTACGAAGCCGACATCCGCACTTACCTGGGTCGTGTGGCCACGATCAAGGGCATTGAATACCGCATGGCCCTGCGCCAGAAGGACTACGACGACATCGACGGCCTGGTGACGGATCCCCACGGCCTGCGCAACGAGCGCGCGATGTACCTGGCCGAGCTCTACCTCTATGACTCGGGCCGCGACAAGAGCATCATCAAGACCGAGGCGTTCCTCACGCGCGAAGAGCGCGTGATGCGCCGCGCCCCCGTGCAGCAGAAGCTGCGCGAAGAAATCAACGCGCTCAATAACGAGCGAGTGGCCTTTGAAGACCCGCGCCTCAACCAGCGCAAGGCCGTAGCCCGCCTCACTGCGGACCTCGAAGCCATCCGCAGCCGCATTGCCGGCCTGGGCACACAGAAGATCGACATCCAGCAACGCTTTGTGCAGAACCAGGGCGCCAACAACATCGTTGACCGTTGCGAAACCTGCCACTACGGCGCCGACAAGCCCGGCATGGGCCAGGGCGAACTGTGGCGCGTTTCCGGCGTATTCGTGGCCGCTGATTTCATGGACAAGCACAGTGAAACCGACTTCTTCAAGGAGCTGACCGAAGAAGAAAAGCTGCGCGCGGCTTTCGAGCTTGACGGCAAGGCGCGTGAGGATCTCGAGGGCGTGGAGTTCCCCACCTTCAAGGAACTGGCCGACCTCGCGGGCGCCTTTGATTACGCCTACGATAAAACCACCGACGAAGACGGCCTGACCGCCTTTGAAAACCGCTACGGCAAGGGCAAGAAGCTGGACCCCCGCGCCAAGGCCGGTTACGCGCTCATGGCGCTGGCGCGCGCCGAGCACTTCCTGCGCGGCGACCTGGGCCAGCTTGGCCAGGTGTCCGACGACCCGGCGAAGATCCTCAACAACGAGGCCTTCATCAAGCTTGCCGTGACAAAGCGTTTCCGCGTGCTGTTCCGCTATGCTTCGCGCACCTTCCGCACTTTCGTGCGCGACAACCTGCTGATGTTCGCCAGCCACCCGGATACGCACGGCCTGCTTGACATCCACAAGCCCAGCGAATTCGGCTGCACCACCTGCCACGAGGGCCAGGGCCGGCATATCTCCGGCGACGGCATGCTCACAGCCGTGGAAAAAGCGCACGGATACTATCACCACTCGCTGTGGCAGTTGTTCAAGGACGGCTACTACGAAGCCGGCTGCCAGATGTGCCACAACAAGGAAATTGAAATCGAGGGCGCGCCGCAGCTGCAGGCCGCGCGTGACCTCTTCCTGCGCAACGGCTGCTGGGGTTGCCACAAGTATGACGGCTTTGAGCCCCAGTCCGATGAGCGCATGCAGATATCAAAGGACCTGGGCGATTTGCGCCAGCGCGAGTTCGCTTCACTCACCGCGCTCGACAAGGCCCAGCGCCGCAAGAATGAACTGGGTGCCGCCGTCAATGCGGGCAGCGCCGATGCCGCGGCCGAGCGAGAATTCTTCCAGGATCTGCCAAAACTAATCCAGACGCGCAACTACGAGCTTTACGAACTGCAACGACAGATCGCCACGGCCGAGCGCCGCATCAAGGAGCTCGAAACCGAGGTCAAGCACGTCGCTCCCAACCTCGGGCAGCTTGCTGCCAAGATCGAGGACAAAGGCTGGATCGCACGCTGGGTGCGTTACCCCAAGGGCTTCAGGCCCAGCACCAAGATGCCGCATTTCTTCTACGGCCCCTTCAGCCACGAAACTGACGAAGACGGCAACGCCGTTGAGGACGAATTCGGCAACCACGTGCTCAACGCCGAAAACGTGCAGGCGCTCAAACTGATCACCGCCTACGTCTGGCAAGCCGCGCGCTGGACCAAGGAGCGCGGCAACGTGGCCACGCCCGGCGGCGGCGGAAGTTACGGCGTTCCCAATGACGCGGCTTCGATCAAACTGGGCCAAGACTTGTTTGATTCGCGCGGCTGCCAGGGCTGCCACACGGCCAAGCCGGATATTGCGCTGGGCAAGGACGGCAAATCAGCCGTGCCCGTGGGCAAATATCTGACCGCCGACGGCAAGCCCACGATGGATGTGAACGAGGCCGGGCGCGACAAAAACGGCCTGCTGCTGCACAACGAAGACGCCTACTCGTGGGCGGCCAACCTCTCGCGCGAGGGTGAAAAGAACAACCCCGATTACCTCGTGGAGTGGATATTGCAGCCTCGCAGCAAAGACCCGCATTCGGTGATGCCGAGCATCTGGTCGGCGGCCGTGGACTTCCCGCTCAGTGCGGCCAGCGTGCAGGCGCTTGAAGCGCGCATCAAGGCGGCCTTCGAGAAAGGCGGCGTGGCTGATTTCACCAAAACGGACTTCTACGCCCGCCCGGAAACCAGCTTCACGCCCGCCGAGCTCAAGCTCAGCGGCCCCGAGGTGGCCAAGCTGCGCCAGGACCTGACGATCGCCAAGAGCGTGCGCGAGGCCAAGCTGGTTGTTGCTTACCTCAAGAGCCTCGCCAGCCCGGACAAAGACAAGCTCAACGCCCCGCAGGCGGATATTTTCCGCCTCGACCGGAACAAGAAGGACAGCCCGGCCGACTATTCGTTCATGGAAAGCGACGGCGTGGTGGATGAAAGCATCATCAAGGAAATCGAGCTGCTGCCCAACGGCCAGAAGGACGCCGAAGGCCAGGATGCCGAGGCCCGCAGCCACAAGCTCAAGGGCTACGGCGAGTTCAAGAAGTGGATGGACGAAATGGCCAACGCCAAGGCGGACCTCGACAAGGCCCGCGCTGGCGCCAATGCCACGCTGCAGAACGGCGGCAACGTGGGCGCGTTTGCCGAGGAAATCGTCGCGGCGACGGCGCGCATCCGCCACGCACGCGAAATGCTCAACGGAACCTTTGCCGGCTTTGGCAAGAAGTTCGTCAGTTATTACGGCTGCGCTTCATGCCACAGCATCCCCGGCATGGAAGACGAAGGCAAAATCGGCACCGAGCTGACCTACGAAGGCAGCAAGCTGATCGAGCGCCTGGACTTCGGCCTGCACCACGAACGCCCGCAACCCGAGGATCCCAAGGCTGCGGGCCAGCCCGAGTTCGCCCCGCTCATGACCTATCATGGCGGGCGCAAGCTCGGCGGGCGCGGCTTTGAACTGCCCGCGCAGTTCAAGCGCGACTTCATATCGCACAAGCACGACTATGACACCAAGCTGGTTTGGTTCACTGGCAAGATCTACAGCCCGCGCCAGTACGACAAAGGCAAGCGCCGCAGCAACTGGTTTGAGCGCCTGCGCATGCCGCTGTTTGAACTCGACGACGAAGAGGCGCGCCTGATCGGCATGTTTATTGCCGGTTCGCGCGAGACCAAGCTGCCGCCCGAGAAGTTCCTGCACCAGCTCAAGGGCGACGCCAAGATCAAGGCCGACGGCTGGTGGCTGCTGCGCAAGTACAACTGCGTGGGCTGCCACGATATCGGCCGCCACGAGGCGCACATCCGCCGCGTAGCGCCATACAGCGGCGGCGAAAACGCCACGCTCAACACGCCGCCGCGGCTCAACGACGCCGGCCTGCGCCTGAATCCGTCGTGGCTCGTGGGCTGGCTGCAACACCCGAGCATGGTGCGCCACATGCAGCTTTCCGGCGACAGCAGCGGAAACGACCTCGGCCTGCGCATGCCCAACTTCGGTCTGACCGAGAGCGAAGCACGTACGATAGCCGCGTTCCTGGCCATTTACGCCAAGACGCCAATCTCGTACTCCACGCCGCCCAATCTGACGCTCTCGCAGGAAGAGCAGGACTTCGCCAAGGCGATGATCGCCAGCGAAGGCTGCAACAGTTGCCACGACTACCGTGAGGATGTTGACGGCTACCGCGTGCCCGGCGGCAAGGCGCCCAACCTGGGCAACGCGCAGGATCGCGTGCGCTTCCAGTGGGTGCACGGCTGGCTGACGGATCCGGACTTGATTCAGCCGCTCAACCGCATGACGCGCTTCTTCCGCCCCGGCCCCGACGGTCGCTCACTGTTCAACGACGATCCCAAGGTCGGCGGCAACGCGGTCTACGGCAAGATCCTCAACCTCGAGGGCACGGCACGCTGGCCGAAAGATCAGATGCCGCGCGACCCGGCTGGAATTCTGCGCGATTACGTCCTGTTCTACTATCCGAAGACACGCGAAGGCCAGGATGAGCTGCAGGAGCTGACACGCAAACACACCGAAGCCAAACCGAAGATTCCATAACGTGGGGGCAGCAACAGATTGAAGGACACGGAGACATCCATGAAGAAGAACACGAACGATTCGACGAACGCACAGCGCCGCGCATTCCTGAGCAAAGGGATCATGCTCGCCGGCGGCATCATGCTCACCCCGCTCTGGCTTGAAGGCTGCGGCGGCGGAGACAACCAGGGTTCTGGCCGCGCGCCCAAGAAGAAGAAGGGCCCGAGCACGCCCGCCGGTGATGGCGGCGGCGACAGCGGCACCCCCACGCCCGTGGCCGGCGAGTACAAGTGTGTGGACGCCTCGGAGCTCGGCAGCAAGCAGAGCGTCAAGATTACGGTCAATTACAAGGGCGAGCACATCGACTGGGCGGATCCCCGCCTCAAGAAAACCGGCCTGGCCGGCGACGACGGCGCGCGCGCCCAGGGCGACGCGGAAGTTGAAAAGTACTACCCCGAGGCCAGCCCGCTCGGCACCAAGTACGTCGTCGAAGAAAAAGTCCTCACGATCAAGGAAGGCGACAGCGTGCGCCTGTGCAACTGTGTGATCGTGCTTGACCCGCGCGGCCCGGCCAAAGTGGCCAAGAACCCGCGCAATAACGTGCACGTGCTCAACCAGTATTTCCGCTTCGAGCCGCGCGTTCACGACGTCGCCACGCGCGGCCACGTAACGTGGGAAAACAAGGACCCGGTCAGTCACGCCATCGCAACTCCCGGCATCTTCCCCACGAACCTGCCCAACATCGCCATTTCGGACCAGGGCACAGCCGCGCCAAGCAAGAGTGTTTCCACGAATACGGGCGAAGGCGCTTTGGGCTTCATCAAGAAGGGCTGGTACGGAGTGAACTGCTCGTTGCATGCATGGGAACTGGGCCGCATCTATGTTTCCGACCACGCCTACGCGGGCGTGAGCAGCAAGGCCAACAAGTGTGAGGTCGCTTTCGACAACGTGGCCGACGGCAGCTACGAGCTGCAGGTGTGGCACGAGACCGCCTCTGAGCCGATCCACAAGGAAATGATCGAGGTGAAGTCGGGCTTTGCGCCCAAGTCGATCGAACTGGCGAAGATTGCCTAGCGTCTGGCCGAAGACTCCTGCAATGGCGACAAATCGCCCTTGCCGGATCTCGGCATCCGAAACTCAGTAAACAGGAAAGTCTATGGCTGGAGCCATTCACGCACACGCCGATGTCGCCCACGAATCCAAGGACGCGCCAATCACTGCCGTCCTCGAACCGCTGGTGAACAAGAACATCGTTTACGCCTGGGTCTTCGCGGCGTTGTTCTGGGTCATCTGGGGCCCCTGGGCCGGTTTCTTCACCAGCCTGAAGTTCAACTTCCCCTGGCTGCTCGCCGACCAGTACTGGACGATGTACGGCGTCATGCGCATTTCCCACACGCAGTCCGTTTCCTACGGCTGGTTCTCGATGGGCACGATCGCCATGGCGCATTACATGGTGCCCAAGCTGTGCGGTCGCCCGATTTTCAAGCCGCTGTTTTCCTGGATCGGCGTGGCCTGCTGGAACGTGGGCATGATCATGGGCATCGGTGGCTTCCACATCGGCTTCAACCAGGGCCTGGAAATGGCCGAGATGAACATCATCGCCGACCTGTTCGTCGCCACGGGCCTGGTGTGCGTGCTCGTGAACCTGTTTTTGACCATCGCCAACCGCCGCGAACCCAAAATTTACGTCAGCCTCTGGTACCTGATGGCCGGCTTCACCTGGACGGCGCTGAACTACCTCACGGGCAACTTCCTTGCTCCGCTCACCACGGGCGCGAATTCCGCCGCACTCAACGGCTTCTTCCTGCATAACGTCGTGGGCCTTTGGGTCACGCCCATGGGTGTGGCTACGGCCTACTACCTGATGCCGGTGGTAACACGTAACCCGCTGTATTCGCACAAGCTTTCGATGATTGGTTTCTGGGCGCTGGCCTTCTTCTATCCGTTCACGGGCGCGCACCACTACCTGTTCAGCCCGATTCCGGACTGGGTCGAGACGATCGCAATCGTTTCATCAATGATGCTGATCGTGCCGGTCTGGACGGTGCTGGCCAATTTCTGGGGCACCATGCGCGGCCGCTGGGACTTGTTCGCCAACACGGTCACGATGAAGCTGCTGATCCTGGGCGCGGTCTATTACCTCACGACCTGCTTCCAGGGCCCCACGCAGGCGCTGCGCGCTTTGCAGCCCGTGGTGCATTTCACGGATTACGTGGTCGGCCACGCGCACCTGGCGCTCTTTGGCGTGTTCTCGCTCTGGACCATGGCGGCCTTCTACTACATCGTGCCCAAGCTGGCCGGGCGCGAGATTTACAGCGTAGGCATGGCGCGCGCCACGTTCTGGCTCACGTTCTTCGGCTTCCTGATCATGGCGCTGATTCTGTGGATTGCCGGCATCGTGCAGGGCCACCAGCTGATCAACAACGTGGACTGGCCCGATACGCTCGACACCAACGCGTTCTACTGGCACCTGCGCACTATCGGCGGCTTCCTGATGGATGTGGGCATGCTGTTCTTTGTCTACAACATCGTGGCGACCATGTACTGGGGCAAGCCCTCAGCAAACCCGCGGGTGGTGTAATTCTTGGTCCGTGTTTCGTGGTTCGTGGCCCGTAAAGGCCAACCGACTCGAAAAAACACGGAACACGAACCACGGACCACGAGCCACGCAGTCGGAAACACGAAACCATGAAAAAATACATTCTCTTTGCCGGCGTTGCTTTCTACTTCCTCACGTTCATGGCCATCGTGGGCGTGGCGTGGATTGACATTGAAGAATCGCCCGACTTTCACTTTGTCACCAACGTGATCACCGGCGAGCGCGTGCGCGTGTTTAACTACAGCGAACTCAGCTCGTTCCGCGAAATGGAATGGTCGCAGACCCTGCGCTACCCCATGGCCGCAGCCGACAAAGCCGAAAAGGAAGCCGAACGCAAGCCGCTCAACGACAAGCTCGCCGCCTGGGGCCAATACCAGGGCGCGCTTTACAACGTTTCTCTCGATGGCGAAAAAGTTGCCAACGCGCCCAACGTCGAGCGTGGCCAGGAGGAATACAAATCCGCCGCGTGCTGGCATTGCCACAGCCAGTTCGTGCGCCCCTTTGAATATGAAAACCGCCGCTGGGGCCCCACCGCCCAGATTGGCGAGGCCAGCTATGAGTCGCCCCACTTCTTTGCCACGCGCCGTGTGGGCCCTGATTTGCTGCGCGAGGGCGGCCTGCGCCCCGATGACTGGCACTACGCCCACTTCTTTAACCCGCGCTTCACCGTGCCGCAGAGCATCATGGCGCCCTTTGGCGGCATGAGCCATTTCTACGTGCCGTTGGCCGGCGCGCGCCGCGCCGAAATCCAGAAGGAAGTCGCCGACCGTTTCGCCGCCGACCCCAAGCGCGCAAGCGCCCAGAACTCCGGCGACGCTGAGCTCACCATGTTCCCCTTCCTCGCTGAAGTCGCCGAGGAATACAAAGACGAAGCCTGGGTCATCTACAAGGGCCGCAGCGGCCAGACCGACCAGGACATCAACGCCACCAGCAGCCCGGTCATCCGCGTTGCCCCGCGTCCGACACAGGCCACGATTGACCTTGTGGCCTACGTGCAGTCGCGCGGCATCAACATCGGCACTACTTCCGAACTGGTTCAGAAGTTCGGCGGCTGGAAAAACGGTTCCGATGACCCGGAAGTCGAAGCCGCGCTGAAATTCTTCCGCAAGAAGGGCTTTGCCGCGGGCAACTGGCGCCAGCAGCCGGCCGTGACCAAGCCCACGGGCGAGCCGGATTACGTGTTTGCGCCCGCAGTCAGCCTGGTGCTCGAGAAAGTCGTCGGCGGCAAGCAGCTTTCCGCCATTGAGCAGGACTACTTGCTCGACGTGGACACCGCGCGCTTCCGTTTGCGTGCGTGGCGCCAGAGCGTCAAGCGCGGCGCCGATATGTTCGGCAAGAAGTGCATCGGCTGCCACGGCGGCCTTGAAGACAACAGCTACGCCAACGAGCGCTACACCGACTACCTCGTGCTTTCGACTGATTCCGAGTTCCTTGAGGTTTCCAACCCCAAGTTCTACCAGGTGGGCAACGGCTTTGGCCCGGCCGCAAAGTTCCTCGTGCCCGAGCCGCGCAACCTTACGCTAAACGCGCCTCTCGCAGAAAAAGGCGCGGCCAGGCCCGACATCGGCTACACCACGATTTTCAAGTACCACAGCAACACGCGCAGCGACCTGCCGCTGCCGCGCGACCTGTTTCACCAGATTCGCAACGGCATGATGCCGTCCTCGATGCCGGCCTGGCCATTCCTGCAGGATTCGGAAGTGTGGGACCTGGTGAACTTCGTGATGTTCATCGGCCACAACAAGTCCGGCCGCGCCGCCGCCAAGGGCGATGGTCTTAGCGACGCGGAAATCGAAAACAGCGTGAAGGACTTCTATTCGTTGAGCGCAGTACGCACGAGCTTCTCGAACATCCAGTCCATCCCCGCCGTGCCCAAGAAGGACGAGGCCGGCAACGCCGTCACGATTGCCATGCTCGAACGCCGCGGCGAAGAACTCTACAAGAAGAAGCGCAACATCAAGAACAAGGACGGCAGCGAAGCCGCGTCACAGTGCATGGACTGCCACGGCAGCGAAGGTGACAGCTGGGCGGGCAAGCGCATGGACATCATGAACAAGATGGGTGTGCCGGCGCGCAACTTCTGGCAGGGCAACTTCAAGCTCGGTTCTTCGGCCGATGACATCTTCCTGACGCTCGTCAACGGCGTGGCGGGCACGCCCATGAACCCGCAGAACGCCAACCAGGCGTGGTCAGATCTCGATGCATGGGCGCTGACTTACTACGTGCGCAAAATGGCACGCATGGGCGTGACACGAATTGAAGGGAAGTAGCCGTTTTGCAGCCTTGAAGCGGGGCGGGGCTCTCGTGCGAGTGTCCTGCCCCGTTTGGCATTGGGAGCAATTCACAATTTACAATTCACAATAACTTCCATCGCAATCACCGGCGAACTGCGCTGACCTTGCCAAACATCGTGAATTGTCAATTGTTCATTGTGAATTGAAGCCAATGCTGCTGCAACTTGACCTGAATCCCGCTATGAGCCTGCTCGCCGTTGCCGGGGCGGGTGCGCTCTTTGGCATGGGCGGTGCCGCCCACTGCGCGGGAATGTGCGGCGGCTTTCCGCTCGCCCTCTCTGCTTTGCCCGGCGGCGTGGGCGTGCGCGCTTTTCGCGTGGCGCTGTACAACTTCGGGCGCGGCTTCACCTACATTTTCCTGGCCATGATCGCGGGCGCGCTTGGCCTTTACTTCGGGCGCGCGCTGGAGCTTGGTGCGGCCGGCAGCGTGCTGGCGCGGGTGCTTTCCGTGGCGCTGGGCATCACGATTATTCTCGTGGGCCTGTGGCTGCTGGGCGTGCCGCTGCCGTTTTGGAATCGCGTGCGCTCAAGCTTTCTGGCTGATCAGGTCGTGCTCTTGACGCGCTCGCTGACCAAAAGCCAGTCCGCACTCGCGCCCTTTGTGCTCGGGCTGGTCAACGGGCTTTTGCCCTGCCCGCTGGTTTACGTGATGCTGACAAGCGCCTTTGTCGCAGCCGCGCGCTTTGAGAATTTGTGGGTGGCGCTCGCGGTCAGCGCGGGTTTTGCGTTGGGCACAATGCCGATCATGCTCAGCATCGGCACCTTTGGCGCGGCTGTGGGGGCGGGTTCGAGGCGCAAGCTGCTGCGCCTGGCGGCAGTGCTGATGCTGCTGATGGGCGTGATCACGATCGCGCGCGGCATTCCGGCCTTCGACCCCTGGTTTCACTTAGGCATGGGGCACGAACATTGAGCGGGCGTTGTTCACAGAATGGGCAGGATGACAGACGGTACATCCCGCTGAGAGCGTATGCCGGAGACTGACACCCAGACTTCGATTCACCTTTGCGGCCATTGCGGCCTGCCGGTGGCGGCGTCGGGCCATCAGGGCGAGGTTGCGGGCGTTTGGCAGCGTTTTTGTTGCTATGGCTGCTATCTGTGCCAGCGCATCATCGGTGAAAAAGGCGAGGCCGGGCTGACCAGCTGGCTTCTGGCGCAACTGGGCCTTTCGTGGTTCTTCGCCATGGACATCATGATGATCGCCGTGGCCCGCTACACGGGCGGCTTTGAGGGCGTTGATCCCTCCACGGTGCGTTTCTTTGAATGGACGGAGTTCGGCCTGGCCACGCCAATTGTGTTCATGCTCGGCGTGCCCTACCTTTGGCGCTCGTTCAAGAGCCTTTCGCGCGGCAGCGTCAACGCCGACGTCCTGATCGCGCTGGGCGCCATTGCCAGCTATGCATTTTCAACCTGGCAGCTGCTCACGCAGGACAACCCGATTCTCTATTACGACAGCGGCACGATGATCCTCGTGTTCGTGAACTTTGGGCGCTACATCGAAGCCGCGGCGCGGCGCCGCACGGCAAGCGGCATTCGTGAGCTTTCAGCCGCCGAGCTGGGCAAAGCGCGGCGCAAGAGTGCCGGCGCGATCACCGAAGTGGCGGCGGGCGAGCTTGCCGTGGGCGACGAAATCGTGCTTGAGCCCGGCGCCACGCTGCCCGCCGACGGCGTGATCACGCGCGGCCACTCGCAGATCCCCGAGGCGCTGATCACCGGCGAAGAACGCCCCGTGCCCAAGAACTTGGGCGACAGCGTGCTGGCGGGCACAATCAACGGCGACGCCGAAATCGAGGTGCGCGTGACGGCTGTCGGCACCGACACCGTGCGCTCGCGTATCGTGCAGCTCACCAAGCAGGCGCTGCTTCATCGCACGGCCTTTGAAAGCGCCGTGGACAAAGTCTCGCGCGCGTTCGTGCCACTGGTGATCGTGCTCGCGATTGGCTCCGCAGCGTGGTGGACGTGGCGCGGCGATGCGGGTCAGGGTGCACTTGTGGCGCTTTCCATATTGGTTGTGGCCTGCCCGTGCGCGCTCGGGCTCGCC
>Ga0154020_10004848_pt1 | contig 15990 bp, 17 predicted proteins | sample Klosneuvirus_201_FD_109709 | JGI IMG/M metagenome (GOLD analysis project Ga0154020, IMG submission 109709) | Active sludge microbial communities from wastewater, Klosterneuburg, Austria - Klosneuvirus_20160825_MG | ecosystem: Engineered > WWTP > Aerobic digester > Activated sludge | place...
ACCCGGGTGGAGGTGAGGAACTCGACGCGGCCGCTCTCGCGCACGCCCTCGAGCAGTGACAGGTGTACATCGACGCGATGGATCACCGCGTATGGGTTGCCAAAGCGCGCCCGAAAGGCTTCGCCAGTGGGGATGCGCCCGACTTCGTACTCATCGATCGCGTCGTGCATCACCATGCAGTCGGTATAGACCGCACGGCCTCGTGCGCGCTCCCCGACGCCCAGCGCGTCGAGCGCAGCGAACGCGTTCGGCCCGAGCTGGATGCCCGCGCCGATCTCGCCGATCTCGGCCGCCTGCTCCAGCACCTTGACGGCGTAGCCGCAACGCACCAGCGCCAGCGCGGCGGCCAGGCCGCCGATGCCGCCACCGGCCACGAGTACGGGCAGAGCCTGGGAAGCGGCTGGCATCGATGTCACCTCGCTGGTTCGGATAAATCGTTTGTGTACTGATAATAAGTGTGATGGCAAAATCCCACCATCCCTGTCAGGCTTTGCCACCCCATGCCGCCCACCGCCGACGTCGCGCCCGCCATCGACCTCGAGGCCCTGCCCGGCTTCCAGGTGCGTCGCCTGCACCAGATCGCGGTGGCCATCTTTCTGCAGGAGGCGGCCGACACCGGCATCACGCCGGTACAGTTCGGCGCGCTGCAAGGCATCGCCAACCAGCCCGGCATCGACCAGCGTACGCTGGCCCGCTCGATCGGCCTGGACACATCCACGTTGGCCGGCGTGATCGACAGGCTGGAGTCACGCGCGCTCGTGCAGCGCAGCGCCAGCCCTCACGATCGCCGTGTGCGGCTGCTCACGCTCACCCCCGCGGGGCATGAACTGCTGGCCGAATTGGTGCCCGCCATGCAGCGCGCGCAACTGCGCATCCTCGCGCCGCTTCCGGCTGCGCAAAGGCGAGAGTTCATGCGCATGCTGAGCACGCTGGTGGGTGCCAACAACGAGTGGAGCCGCGCGCCCAGCGAACCCGCTTGACGCTGCGGACGTGACGCTGCGGTCCGGACCAAGCGCGCGGGGCGAGCCCGCGCGCCGGATTGAAGCCCAGGCGTTCAGTCGACCTGCACGCTGCGCCCGCTGGGAGCACCGGGCTGCGACTTGGGCAACTCGATGCGCAAGACGCCGTTGCGATAGGTGGCGCGCGCTTCCTCGCTCTTGACCGCCGCGGTCAGCGGCACGCTGCGCTGGAAGCTGCCGTAGGCGCACTGCAGCACGCGCCAGCGTCCTTCGGTGGACTCGCGCTCGAATCGCTTCTCGCCGCGGACCACCAGCACATCACCCTGCACCTGCACGTCGAAATCCGACTTCTCCATGCCCGGCGCCTCGATGCGCACGACCAGCCGCTGCTCGTCCTCGAACACGTCGCCGCCGAGCATGGCCCAGCGCTGGCCGGACAGGTACAGCGCATCGTCGATCTCGTTGCGCGCCGGGAGGCGTGTGTCGTCGTGCGGCTTGAAGCGGGTGAGCGCCCCGGCCGCCGAGCGGCGCAGGCGATCCCAGCCCTCGCCCATCGACTCCTTCAGGGCATCAAGACTGTGGCGGATGTCATCCAGATTCATGACTCATGCTCCTTCACCGGTTGGGCGTGGTTGGGGCGGCCTGATGCGCGACTCGCAGCCGCGCACCAAGCCGCTCACTTCACCTGAACGCTGATCTTGCGCGGTTGTGCATGGTCGGCCTTGGGAATGCGCACCCGCAGCACGCCCTGGGCGAGCTCGGCACCCACCTTGTCGGCGTCGAGCTCCTTGCTCAGCGTGAACAACCGGCGGTAGCGCGACAGCGTCACCTCGGCATGGGTGGCCTCCATGCCGACCGGCACGGGCAGCACCACCTCGGCCTCGATGGCGAGCTGGTCGCCCTCGACGCGCAGGTCGAGCTTGTCTCGCGGCACGCCCGGCATGTCGACGTACAGCGTGATGCCGGAGGCATCCTCAATCACATCCACGGGGGGCAACAGGGCGGGCTCCTGGCGAGCCTGGCCGGTCGCGGCTTGGGTTTGAGTATTGACGGCGGTCATCGTGTCACTCCTGGCGGTAGCGGGGGGTCACTGCACTTCAATGCGGCGCGGCTGGGCCGACGCGCGGCGCTGAATGCCCACATGCAGCACGCCATCGGCGTACTGGGCAGTCACGGCGCCGGGGTCGATGTCGTCGGGCAGGTTCACCACCCGGCGGAAGCGCCCCGAGTAGCGCTCGTTCATGTGCAGCGTGGTCTTGTCGTCCTTGGTCGGCAGGTCGGCCTTGCGCTCCCCGGAAAGGGTGAGCACGCCGCGATCGAGGTTGACGTCGATCGTGCTCGGGTCCAACCCGGGGGCGAACGCGTAGACCTCGACGGACGTCGGCGTGCTGCCGACGTTCAGTGCCGGGTAGCCGCCGCGGCCCAGGCCGCGGATGCTGGGTGAGTAGTCGAACGCGCCCTGCATCTCGCGCTGCAGGCGATCGAGCTCGGCAAACATGTCACGTGGAAACAGGCTTCGATACAGCATCATCCATCCTCCGTACGATTCAAGGGGCGGAAGGCGCGACCAATTGAACTGCCACGGGCTTCGGGCTTCGCGCTTGGTAGCGGCCCTGAGCGCTCATGCCTTCCTGTGCATTGAATTCGGGGCGGCGGCCACAAACTTCAAGAGCAAGGATGTACGCGTGGCGATGAAACCCGACTCCGACGCTCAGTCGAACGTGGACGCCTGGCTGCTGGCATCGTCGGCCGTTCCGTTCATCCCTCCGGCGTTACCCCGCGGTGGTGCGCGGCATGGAGGCCAGGCGGGGCCAGACATCCGCCTGCGCTGAGTCCGACCGGCTTGGCCTGGCCGCAGCCCACCTCAGCCCGTGCAGAAGCGCCGGCTCTCCGCGGCGTCCACCCGCAGGCGCTGCCCGATGTAGTGGCTCAGCATGCCCGCTACCACGCGCTGCGAGCCCGCCGGCAGCAACGGGCCCAGGTCGGCCGCCCAGCCGGCGGCGCAGTCGGCGGGGGCCGCGGGGCCGGCGGCACACTCCAGCAGCCGGCCAAAGGCCAGGCGGTAGCGGCCAAACTCCTGCCGACTCATCAACGGGCCGTGGCCGGGCAGGATGCGCTCGTAGGGCAAGGCGTCCAGCCGGGCCAGCGCGGCGCGCCACTGCTCAGCGCAGGCGGTGTCGAAGAAGGGCACCGGCAGGGTTACGAAATCACCCACGGCCAGGATGCCGCTGGCGCGGTCGAGCACCCACACATCGCCACCGCTGACACCCGTTTCCACCCCCACCTGCACGCGGCGGCCGGCAGGCGCCAGGTCCTGCGGGGCGCCGGCGATGAGCTCATCGGGGCGCAACGCTTCGCGTACCGCGTAAAGCGCCAGGTCGATGTCGACAATGCGCCGGGTGGTGGCGTCGGTGGCGGGGTCGGCCAGCAGGCCCTTGAGCTCAACCTCCGACGCCGGCATGCGCGTGGCCACCGCATCTCGCACGGCCGCGCTGGCCAGCACGCGCAGGCCGGGCGTGGCAGCACGCAAGGCAGCGTTGCCGCCCAGGTGGTCCAGATGCCAGTGCGTGTTGATCACCACGCGCAGCGGCTGCGCGCGCTGCTGCGCCCAGGCGAGCACGGCCGCACTGTGTTCGGCATGGCGACCGGTGTCCACCACCACCAAGCCTTTAGGGCCCTGCAGCAGCAGACTGTTGCCATCGGGCTGGCGACCGCGCTCAAAAGTCCCCGGCAGCAGCCAGGCACCGTCGGCCAGCGGCACGATGCTGGCCTCGCGGCCCGCGGCCGACAACCGCTCGCCGCTGCAGCACAGCAGCGCCAGGGCCAGCAGGCAGGTGGCTTGGGGCAGGCGTGGGCTCATGGCGGGGCTCACATCCGTGGCGTCGGCGTGGTCAGCAGCGGCAATGCAGTTCCGGCCAGCCAGGCCTGCACCAGCGCCCGTGGGTCGCTCTGCTGCGAAGCCAGCCACACCCACTCGGGCGGCATGACCTGCGTGCCCGGCGGGCTGCGCGGCACCACCTGCGCCAGTGCGGCCACCAGGGCCGCCACCTTGACCGCCCGCACCGGCTGTTCTCGCTGCGGCACCATTACCTGCAACTGCTCGAGCACGAGATCGGCCAGGCCCTGCAGACCCGAGCGCTCGCCGGCGTCCGGCTTGCGGGCGGTGCGCACGATCACCACATGGTCGAAGCCCAGCGCCGCCACAGCTTGCTCATCCAGTGAGGCCAGCCCGGCTTTCAGGGCCTGCGGCAACATGGCCGAGGTGTGCGGCATCACCACCACCAGGTGCCGCACGCCCAGCGAATGCAGCGTCGTGGCCAAGGGCAGCAAGTCGCCCGGCTGCGGCTGCCAGAAGGCGGCCTCGCGCCCGTTGGCATGGCGCACCACGTCGAACACCACCACCGCCAGCGGCAGCCGCGCGTCGCCGGCTTCGGGCAGCGTATCCACCATCTGGGTGTGCAGGCCCGCCGCCGTGGCATGGAACTCCTGCGTCACCAGCACCCGCAGCGGCGAAACCGCCCGCGCCCCCAGCAGCGCCTCCAGCACCGCCGAGCCCAGCGCCCCACCGCCGCCGGCCAGCCACGCGCCGTGACCTCGCACCGGCTTCTTGCGCGCACCGCCATGCCCTGCTCGAAGGGCTTCGTGGATCAGGTTCATCGGGCGATTCTGCCGTGGCGGCAGGCCATGACGGGCGGGCAGCCGTTGTGCGCACCGCGCTCTGTCCTGCGCGCCCTCTCAGCGCCTGCCGGTGATCCTCGCCGGCAGGCTCTTGAGGTGCAGGTGCAACGCAGCCAAGTCGGTGTCGTCGAGTTGCGCGAGGCTCTCAAAGGGCATGACGGCCACTTGGCTGCCATCTCTGCGGCGGCCCGTCTTGAACATCGATCCGAAATCAGCCAACGTTGCGTAGCGCGCCATCACGCCACCGGCGACTGCGGTCAGGTTGGGTGCTGGCGGAGTGCCCGGTGGCATCCCCGGAATCGGGCCACCGCTGAGGTTCTGCCCGTGACAGCCGACACAGGTCTGCGCCACGTAGCCGCCCCACTGCGCGGTAACTGCAGGCGTCTGCGCAGGCGATGGCAGAACGCCGGGTTCCAGACGATCCGGGGCCAGCGGGATGACGCCCACCCCGATCAGGGCCCGCATCAGCCAACCGAGCTGGTGCCGCTCGCCGAGGCTGGTTTGCGCTGGTAGGCCAGCGGCATGGGCCGCCACGGCTGCAAGGTCGGCATCGCTCATGCGCTGAAAGTCGACACTGGGCATCATCAGCAGCGCTCGACCATCCTTGCCCAGGCCGTGACGCACCGCCCGCACCCAGTCATCGCTGCGATAGCCGTCGATGGCACTGCCGGCTCCCGGTGCGATATGCGAGCTGCGCAACACGTTGCTGCCGCTGGACCACATCACCTTGCCGGCCCCGCCCTCGCCATGGCAGCCTGCGCAGCCGAACCTGGCGTACAGATAGCGGGCCTGCTGCGGCGTTGCGGTGCTCACCGGCAGCGACTGCGGCGGCACCTGCACCGCGTGGCGCTGGCCCAAGCGGTAGGTGCCGCGCCACACGGCGGCAGCCAAGACCAGACCCAGCAGCAGAAGTGCGCCGATCAACACCCAAATGAACCTGCGAATCCAGATTGCCATGTCCACCTACCTCAACTGTCGACCCAGCAAGTGTCGGCAGCTGCCATCGGGCTGGCTTCGCCCGAAAGAGCCATCGGGAAACTACCAACCGCTCAGCGGCTCTCGGTAGCGTGGTGCCAAGCGGCCGCCTGTCCACGCGAACGCAGGTCAAGCTTGTCGAGGATGTTGGCGACATGTCGCTTGACCGTGTGGGGCGACAGCCCCAGGCTCCTGGCGATCTGCTTGTTGCTGACGCCCTGCGCGATGAACTGCAGCACTTCGAGCTCACGCGGGCTCAGGCCCGCAGGCGCCGCTTCAGCCGGGGGCGGCGTCGCCGCGCGTTCTGCGGCGACGTGCCAGGATGACAGCAAAGCCTGTGCGCGTCCGTCGAGCCGTCCCTGCCAGTCGTTGGCGGCCAGGATGTGCATCACGGCCGGGCCAGCCAGGACGGCCGGGCCTGCTTCACGGTGGGCGTGGTCCGCGCTGAGCAGAGGCCGCATCGTGGCAACCGCGGCCTCGAGCTGGCCGTCGTGGGTTTGAGTGGCGGCCAGGCGCAGCCGCAGTTCAGCAGCCAGGCCACGTCCGGCCAGCCGGTGGAGTTCGGGCAGGAGTTCGCCCCAAGCGCCCCTGGCCCGCGACCCATGGCCCTGTGTCACGTGCCAGGCCCCCAGCGCAACTTGATGAAGCAGCCGCTGCAGACGGGGCTCGCCGGGCGGTCCAGGAGCATCAGCGATGAGTCCGCGCAGGGCGACCGCATCACCCAGCACCATGGCGATGCGCACCCGGCGCTCCAGGGCCAATTCCGCTCGGCGCTCATCGCCCAGCGCCGGCAGCGCTTGTGCCGGCAACGTCTCGATGGATGCCTGCACAGAACGCCAGGCCAGTTCGTCGTGCCCCCAGATCGCATGCAGCAGCGCGCGCAACAGATGGGCTTCCTGCAGGACCGGTGGGTAGTGGTCGTTCCACCGCGCATCATCCTCCGCGCGTTCGAGCGCACCCAGCGCCCGCCTCGTGTCACCAGCACCCAAGGCGGCCCAGGCGTGCAGCATATTTGCCCAGGCGCGTAACGGCGTCGGCTCGTCGCCGGTGCACTTGTGCATCAGTGCAGCCATCTGTTGGAAGACCTCGACCGTGCCCGGTAGCAGCATCAGGTTCGTCGCCGGAATCGCCTGGTACCAGGCGTCCGCCGTACCGATGCGGTCGGCGAGCTGCGCGACCTCGGCCAGGCAACGGCTGGCGTCCGCGCCATCGGCACTGCGCGGTATGCCCAGCTGCGTAACGCGCAGCAGGAGCCGCGGCAATGCCGGAAGGGGCCGATCCCGCAACCGGGCCATCGCCTCGGCACACTCGGTATCGCGGTGTGTCGAGTCGAGGGCCACCACGCGGTAGGCCTGGAGCAGGTCGTCGAGACCGGCGTCCGACTCGCAAATTCGAACCCGCGGTACACGGTCGAGCACCCGCAGCATGCGATCGAAGTCCCAATCGGCCCAGGCCAGTTGCGCCTGCACCACCGCCAGATGCGGCCATGTCAGTCGAGCCGACTCGTCGAAACCGAGCAGCGCTTGCGCCACCCGTCCACTCCCACCGTCGGTGATCAATGCCCCACTCGACGCAGCGAGCTCGGCCGCGGCGTCTTCGCAGGCACCTGCTTCCAGCAGCCAGGTCACACGCTGCAGCGGGTCGCGCTCGCCCAAGGCGGCGCGACGCAGCAGCTCGGGCACCAACCGAGGCTCCGCGCGCTCGAGCTGGTGTCGCAGCGCGCGGCGGAACAAGTCGTGCAGCCGCAGCGTGCCGCGATCGTCTACCTCGCTGACGAACAGCCCTCGGCGACGGATTTGCGCCAGATGGCCCGCCGCATTGGCATCTGCGCAGACGGCTTGCGCTCGGCCCGCATCGAGTTCAGGCAGCACCGACGATCGCAACATGAAACGGCGCAACTCCGCAGGTAGCCGATCCACCACTTCGACCGCGACGAATTCGAACAGGCGCTCATCGGCCGCGGCCGACGGCAGCCCCTGCTCGCTCGCTGCAAACGCCAATTGCAGTGCCGCCGGCCAGCCCTGAACGGCCTGTGCCAAGCCGGGCAATTGGCGGGTGTCTGTCCAGCCCGCCATCTGCGCCCACGACACCACCTCGTCCTCGGCGAAGGCGAGGTCCGCACGGTCGAACTCGACCACCTCCCGGCGCGCACGCCGAAGGGCCAGACCCAGGCCCGGGAGTGGCTCGTCACGGGTGCCCAGGGCCAGTCGCCAATGTCCGGGCAGGCGATCCAGGAAAGCACCCAGCCAGTCGGTGGCACGCGGGTCGTCGCACAACTGCCAGTCGTCGATCACGATCAGTGCGGCTGAGGGGCCGCTGGCATCGAGTGCCAGCGCTAACGCATCAGCCAGACCGGCCAAGTCATGTCCTTGGGCCGCCTGCGCCACCAGCACTGGCGGGGCGACGCGCCACGGCAAATCGAACTTCTCGAGCGCCGCGATCAGTGCCTCGACGAGCAGCCCCAGGCCATCGCGCGCGTCAACGCTGACCCACGCCGAAGCGCCTCCGGGCCACTGAAGGGCCAGTTCGGCAAGTACGCTGGTCTTGCCGCAACCGGCCGGCGCACACACGAGAGCCAGCCGATGCTCTGCCAACGCGGCGTGCATACGCGCGCACAACGCGGGCCGCGGCAACTGGGCACCGGCACCACGCGGGATCTGGGTCTTCGATCGGCGGAGCACCATGACGGCCGATTGTGCGTGGTTCGCACTGCCGCTTCATCGTGAGGCGCGCCCGCTACCACCCAGCAGCGTCGCGACTTCCTGCTGTTCAACCCGAGGACGCTGCCCGTAGCGATCGGACTTCACCGCAAGGTCGAACGGGCGCCGTCCCGTGCGGTCCCGGGCGTTCGGGTCGAGGCCATGGGCCACGAGCCATCGGATCTGCGCCACACGCGCGAATGGCGCGGCCAGGTGCAAGGCCGTGCTGCCTTCGTCATCGGTTGCGCGGATGTTGGCGCCATGCTTGGCCAGCAGCTCCATCGCCGCGACGTTGCCGTAGAACGCGGCTTCGAGGAACGGCGTTTGGCCGGAACCGCTGCGCGCCTCGAGCGGGGCACCGAACTCGATCAGACCGCCCAGGAGATCGAGCGTGGCCGCGCGCTGGACGGCCAGGTGCATTGCCGTGCGACCGTCGGCCCCGCGGGCCGCGGCATGGGCCGGCGTCACGGCATCCATCAGGCGGGTCAGATGGCGGACGTCGTCATCGGTCGCATTGCCAGCCAGCAGAACCAGCAGCGCGTCCTCGGGCAGCGGCACGCCCGCGCCCAGCATATGGTCGGCCACCGGCAGCAAATGGCGCTCGCCCAGCACATGCGACATGGGTGCCTGCCCCGCGCGGTCGCGCACCTGCGCCTTCGCCCCGCGCGCCACCAGCAGGTCGAACACGGCAATCAGCCGCTGCGCGGCGTCGCTGTCGCTGCGGTAGTGGGCGCTGGCCATGGCCTCGGCCAGCGGTGTGCGACCGGCGTCGTTGCGCGCGTCCACGGGCGCGCCGGCATCAAGCAGGCGCCGCAGCACATCGATGTCACCCCAGGTCACCGCCGCTGTGTGCAGTACCGTCGTTCCGAGCCACGACGCCACCTTCAGATCCGGGCGCCTGGCCAGAAGAGCTTTCAACCCGGTGGCATCGCGGCGCATCAGGGCTTCGCTCACCGCCGCTGCTGGCGTGGCTGCCTCGCGACGCATCGCGTCGAGCCTGGCATCGGCCGCCGCCTGGGCGCGCGCAGCCTCCTCGCGCTGCCGCGCACTCTCAGCTTGCGCCCACTGGTCGAGGTACGCCCGCACGCTGCCCCGGTCCGACTGCGCCAGGGGCTGCAAAACGACGGTGGTCCCGGCCACTTTCCATGTCAGTGCGCGATGGCGCGACACCCCGCCTACCCGGCTGTGGCGCTCGTATTCCTCGGTCTCGGCGGGCGGGCCGTACTGCGCCTCGAAGTGCTGCTGCACGCGCGTGAAGTCTTCCGGGCGGAACTCGAGTTCGATCTCGACGACGCGCCCCTGCGCTTCAGTCAGGTAGTGCACGCTCAAGCTTGGCGACACCGACTGCAACCGGCGCGGCAATGCCACAGTGCGCTCACCACGCGGGCCCTGGCGCGAGCACGGCTGAGCGGCGTCGGTCCAGCGCGTGTCGGCTCCCGCGCAGGGGCGCAGCTGCGCCTCGAGCGGCTCGCCCAACCGGATGCCAAGGAAGATCGGCGCCGTGGCGCCGGGGCCGGCCTGTGCACACATGCTCGACACTCCGATCAGGAAACACAATGCAGCCTTGCCGCCGTACATGAACAGCCTCGCCATCTGCAGATCGCCATCGGCCCACCCGCGCCTCACGGGTGCGGTGGGAGCCGCCCGATCTTACGCAGCCGGCCCGCACCGACAGGAGGATCACCATGAAAGTACTGCTGCTCACGGTGCTCGGGGCGCTCGTCGTCGCCGCCGCTGTTGCCGCCATCTGGCTGAAGCTGCGGGAGCCGACACCACAGGAAAAGCTGGCGGCGCTGGAACAGGAAGTGGGCCCCAGCGGCGGCATCGTCCTGCGCCAGGAACTCCAGGGCCAGCCCAAGGCATTCCTGCTGCAAGACTGCAAGCTGTACATGCTGGACGCCAGCGGACCCGGCAAGGTGACCCGCACCCAGGTGCTACAGCCTGGCTTCTATCCGTGGTTCACCGCATGCACCGGGCAATCGATCCGCTTCGAGGCAGGCTATCTGCGGGTGGAACTCAGCAACATGGCCTTCGGTGCCGGCGGCGGCAACCTCAGCGGCGGCTCCTATCGCAGCCTCGACGGCCTGGCCTGGGAAAAGCACACGGCCAAGGGCTGGCTGGCTGTCGACGAAGCACAGGATTAGGCATGAGCGGATTGAACTACCGCGGCTTCGACCATGCCGCGCTGGCTGTAGCCCTCGCTGTACTGGCAAGCTCAAGCTCGACTGCTGCACCGCGCGCGCACGATGGCACCGAACCCATTGCCCGCCCCAGTGGGCTGACGCCCATACGCTGGATCGTCATCGAGGAAAACGCTGCCAAGGCCAAATCCGCCGCCGCTGGCGTTGACTGCACGAAGTTCGTGCTGACGCAGGCGCAGGCGGCGCGGCACCTGCGTCGGGCTCGACGAATCGACGAACACGACTTCAACCACATGATCACGTGGCTGCCCTGCTACGCGGCGGGGCGCGTCGGCTTCACGAGCGGAAGCCATGCGTCCTGGTCGATCCGCGAGGACGGTGCCGCCTGGCTGCGCTTCGACAGCGGCGATGAAGTGTTCCTCTACTGCCCGCATTGCCCACTGCCACGCACCGGGTCTTGGCTCGTTGACTGATCGCGAGTGATTGGACTCGTCTCGCGACCCGGAACCGTCTGGCGCAACCCGGCCGAGCCCGGCGCTCACGGCGGGCCATTCGATAACGACGACCAACAGGCTCTCGCAAGCGGTCATGTCGACACGGTCTGCCGCATCACCTCGCGCAGCCAGACCTGGGCCGCGTCGGCGTGGGCGCGCACATGCCAGGCCAAGGCGATCGAGAAGCCCGGCACCTCCAGCGGCACGGGTAGCGCCACCAGCGGGCCGGCCCAGCGCCGCGCCAGACGCGCGGGCACGGTGGCGTTGATGTCAGACGAGCGGCTGACGTTGGCCGCTTACGTCGGTCAGTCTTTCGCTCGGAGCAGTTCAACGCTACATTCCGTATGCGTGAGGCTCCCGTGGGAGGCTGTTGTGCGTAAGAACCTGTTCGTGATTGCGCTACTGGCGTTTGCTTCCACGGGTCACGCCGGCCCGCGGGAGGACGCCCTCCGTGTGGTTGAGCAGTGGTCGAAAGCATTTGCTGACGCAGATGTCGACGGGATCACCGGGCTCTACTCCTCGAACGCCCTCTTCTATGGAACGCTCGACAAGTCGCTGACAACTCAGCCAGCCGACATCAGGAAGTACTTCGAACGGGCTCTGTTCAGCGGCCGTCCTCGGACCGCCGTGCTGCGCGAGCACTCGGTCAGTGTGCTCTCTGACGAGGTTGTGGTGATTGCGGGTCTGGACACGGTTACCGGCACCCGAGATGGGCAGGTCGTCAGCGCCCCCGGACGTGTCAGCTTCGTGATCCAGAAGCAACCAGCCGGCTGGAAGATCGTTCACTTCCACAGGTCTCCTGTGCCGAACTGACCGATGGGTACCTGCGCGGGTGCTGCCCAATGTCGATAGGCGGCAAGCGCATCCTGATCATCGGCGGCAGCTGCGGCATGGGCTTGGCCACCGGCATGCTGCTGGACATCGACGGCGGCGCCCGTACACCCCTGTGAGCACGCCCATGAACGTACTGCTCGTCCTCGCCCACCCCGAGCGCCGCAGCTTCAATGGCGCCATGTTCGACACCGCCCAGGCCGCTCTGCGCGAAGCCGGCCACACCGTGGTCACCAGCGACCTGTACAGCATGGGCTACAACCCGGTCTCGGGCCGGCATAACTTCGCCAGCGTCAAGGACGCCGACTACCTGAAGCTGCAGATCGAGGAGATGTGGGCCACCGAGACCCACGGCTTCGCATCCGACGTCGAAGCCGAGATCGCAAAGGTCGAGGCCGCCGATCTGATGATCTGGCAATTTCCGCTGTGGTGGTTCGGTCCACCGGCCATCCTCAAGGGCTGGGTCGATCGCACGTTCGCCATGGGCCGCACCTATGGCAACGGGCACATCTACGACACCGGCACCTTCAAGGGCAAGCGCGCGCTGCTCTCGCTGACCACCGGTGGGCCGGAGGCTGCCTACGTGAAGGACGGCTTCAACGGCGATCTCGCGGCCATCCTCAAACCCATGCACCGCGGCATGTTGAACTTCACCGGCTTCTCGGTGCTACGGCCGCACGTCGTCTACGGCCCGGTGCGGGTGGACGATGCGCAGCGCCAGACCTGGCTGGCGCAATGGGCACAGCGGCTGCGCACCATCGCCACCGAGGACCCTATCGACGTTGGCCGCTACTGATCGGATCGGGCCGCCGGCGCGCACGGTCGAGCAACTCGATCACGCCGTCCAGCGCATCCACCTGGGCCGCAACGGCTTGCGGCCGCACACCACCATAGCCGCCGCTGAACCAGACAAAGGCGCTGCCGGCGGCTTGTGCGCAGGCGGCGTCCAGCGCACTGTCGCCGATCAACCAGGCCTGCGCCGGGCTCACGCCCAGTTGCGCCAGCACCTGCGTCAGCGGCTGGCCGCTGGGCTTGAGCGCGACGGCATTGCCGGCGTGCACCACCGCGTCGAACAGGGAATGCCAGCCCTGCGCTTCGAACAGCGCCTGCAACACCGGGCCCGCAGCGTTCGAGCAAACGGCCAGCCGGCACCCCGCGGCGCGCGCCTGATCGAGCATCGCCGAGGCCCCGTCGAAACAGCGCGCCTGGCGGGGTGCCAGCACCAGGTAGCGCTGCAGCAACTGGGACAGGCTGGCGCGTTCGCAGCCACCCGGCGGCATCGGCCCGGCAGTGCGCAGGGCGGTGCTCAGCAGACCCTGCAGGCCCAGGCTCAGGTGTTCACGAACGGTGGCTTCGCTCCAGGGCGGCAGCCCGCTGGCAGCCAAGACCTCGTTGAGCGCCTGGCGCATCGGCCGCAGCGTATCGATCAGCGTGCCATCGACGTCGAACACCAGCACCTGCGGCAGCGGCAGCGGCCGCTCAGAGATCGAAGCGCCGGCTGTCATCGAGGAAGTCGTGGCTATGCACCAGCGTCTGGCGGGAGTCGGCCAGTACCACCGCATAAGCCGGCGGCTCAAAGCTGCCCGGGATGGCATCGCGGCGACTCAGGTCCAGTGCCACCTGGTGGTTGGTCGCGCGCAGTGTGGAGAACGCTACGCCGTTCCAGCTGCCGCTGATGGGTCGGTGCACATGGCCGAAGAACAGGTGGCGCACACGCTCGAGGTGCGGCGCCAGCACCTCGGTAAGCGCAGCTGCATCATGCAGCCCGATCGCATCCATGGTCGGTAGACCGACGTCGAACGGCGGGTGATGCATCGCAATCCACAGCGGCGCATCTCCACTGTCGTGCAGCCGGTCGGCCAGCCATTGGCAGCGGCGCGGGCAGTACACCCCGTGCGGCACCCCGGGCTCGTTGGTGTCGAGCGTCAGCAGCAGGCCCTGCGCGAAGGGCAGCGCCTGCTGCACGAAGCCGGCCCCGTCAACCGGCGTGGTCGTGAACTGCCGGCAGAACGCCACACGGTCGTCGTGATTGCCGATCATCAAGTGAACCGGCATGGGCAGCGCCGCCAACGTGTCCTGAAGCGCGCCGTAGGCCGCCGGCTCGCCCAGGTGAGCGAGGTCGCCCGTGACGATGCAGAACGCTGCATCGCCATGCTCGGTTGCCATGCTGCGCACCGCTGCCTGCAGCCGCTGATGCGGGTCGCTGCCGTAGAGCAGCTGACCCGGCGGCACGAGGTGGGTGTCGGTCAGGTGCAGGAGCTTCGTCCAGGCCATGCTCAGTCCCAGCGCCCGCCGCGCGGCAGCAGTTGCTGCACGTCGGCGGTCATGTCCTTGAGCACGGCTCGCGAGTCCGCGGCCCGCTTGCCCGAGACGATGGTCTGCAGGTGGTCCTTGATGACGTCGGTGATCTTCAAGCCGTTCTCGCCCGGGAAGGCGTACCAGCGCGTCAGCAGCGGCAGTTGCTTCACCGCGGTGTAGTTGTTCGGGTTCTGGACGTAGAAGTCCTTCAGATAGATCTCGTTGGCCACCTTGTTGGGCGGCATGTAGCCGGTGGTGCGCGCCACGATGGCCGCTCCGATCGGGCCGGTCCAGAACTTCAGCACCTCCCAGGCGGCCTGCCGCTTCTTCGGATCCTGGGTGACGATGACACCCAGGTTGCCACCGGCAGGCAGGCGGCCGGTGCCCTCCTTCACGTCGGGAAAGGCGTGCGTCTTCAAGGCGAACTTGCCGCCCACCATCCCAGTGACCTTGGCCAGGTCGGACGTTGAGGTGACATGGATGCCCGTCTTGCCGGCGGCGAAGGCCGCACGCGCATCGGGCTGCGACAGGTTGGGCATCTTGGCGTCCTGAACCAGGCGCGCATAGAGATCGATGGCGAACTGACCGGCCGGGCCATCGAAGGCCACCTTCTTCTCGTCGGCGCTGAGCATGCTGCCGCCCTGGCTGAGCACCGGCGCCTGCCACAGCCAGTTGCCAGTGATGTCCCAGGCCATGGTGACGCCGTTGACATCGGTGCCCAGCGCACGGATGCGGTTGGCCAGTGCAATCACGCCGTCCCAGGTGGTGGGCAGCTTGTCAGGGTCGCCGCCGGCGCGCTTGACGAGGTCGAGGTTGTAGTACGTGATGGGCAGCGATATCGCGAACGGCAGCGCATAGACCTTGCCGTTCTGCGTGCCGATGTCGAACATGGCCTGGTGGAAGCCCTGCACGCCGAAATTCTTCTCGGACTTGATGAAGCCATCGAGCGGCACCGCGATCTTGCGGTCGACCAGGATGCGGACGCGGTTCAGGCCCTGGAAGGTGATGTCGGGCGTCTGGCGGGTGATGGCCTCGCGCAGCACCTTCTGCGTGCCCTCCTCGTAGCTCTCGTAGGGCGCGCGAAAGCTCACCTTGATGTCGGGCTGCAGCTTCGCGAACTCGGCGGCGATCTGCTTGTTGGTCTCGTCGAACAGCTCGCCATAGGGGTACTGAATGACGACTTCGGTGGGCGCGGCGTGGGCGAGTGCGGCGGTCAGGGCCAGCAGGCCAGCGGCCAGGGTGTGCAGCGTGGGTTTCATGGGGATCGGCTCCGGTGCGTGGGGGAACAAGGAGGGGTGGCGGCGCTCACTTCATGCCGGTGAGCGTGATGCCTTCGATGAAGCGGCGTTGCGCCAGCAGGAATGCGGCCACCAGCGGCGTGATCACCACCAGTGCGGCGGCCATCAGCGCGCCGTAGTTCGTGCCGGCTTCCTGGTTGCGGAACTGCGCCACGCCCAGCGGCGGCGTCAGCAGTTCAGGGCTGTTGATGACGATCAGCGGCCAGAAGTAGTCGTTCCAGTGCGCCACGACCGAGAAGATGCCGAAGGCCGTCACTGCCGGCCAGGCGGTGGGCAACATCACACGCCAGACGATGCCCAGCTCCGAGAGCCCGTCGATGCGCGCGGCGTCGATCAGGTCGTTGGGCACGGTCTTGAAGAACTGACGCAGCAAGAAGACGCCGAACACCGACAGCGTCCACGGCGCAATCAGCGCGGCATAGCTGTCGAGCAGGCCCAGCGTGTGCAGCAGCAGGAACACCGGCACCGCCACCGCGTGCTGCGGCACCAGCAGCCCCAGCAGCACCAGCGCCATCAGCGTCTCGCGGCCGCGGAAGTCGAGCTTGGCCAGCGCATAGGCCGCCGGCAGCGCCACCAGCAGCTGCAGCACGTAGATGCTGGCCGTGACGATCAGGCCA
>Ga0154020_10004849_pt1 | contig 15989 bp, 11 predicted proteins | sample Klosneuvirus_201_FD_109709 | JGI IMG/M metagenome (GOLD analysis project Ga0154020, IMG submission 109709) | Active sludge microbial communities from wastewater, Klosterneuburg, Austria - Klosneuvirus_20160825_MG | ecosystem: Engineered > WWTP > Aerobic digester > Activated sludge | place...
ACAGGATGCGCCAGAAGTGTCTACGAGGCTCGCTGCGCTCGCGGGCCATGAACCCTGCGCTCCTCGGCGCCTCCCACGCACGCCGTGCGCCGCCCGAACGTCCCTTTGCAGGCAGCAGCCGTGGCGCACGTTCGAGCGCCACCCTCGTGCCCGAGCGGCAGGCGACGCCACCGGGCATCGCCTGCCGCGATCGCCACAAGCCGTCGAGAGTCGAAGGCAGCCACTCGCGAACGTCTGCAACGTGCCGAAAGCCGACGCCGCGCCAGCGTCCCAGGATCTCGCGCCCTGCAGCGCCGTGGAGTCAACTGAATGATTGAAGTCATCCTCTGCGACGACCATGCGTTGATCCGTCGCGGCATCCGCGACACGCTGTCCGACGCGCCCGACATCCGTGTCGTCGGCGAGGCCGGCGACTACGGCGAACTGCGCGCGCTGATGCGCACGCTGCTGCAGGACCCCGCGCGCGAGCCCGGCCGCAACGGCGCCTGCGACGTGCTGGTGCTCGACATCAACCTGCCCGGCCGCAGCGGCCTGGACGCGCTGCATGCGCTGAAGGACGAAGGCTCGCCGGTGAAGGTGCTGGTGGTCAGCATGTACCCGGAAGACCAGTACGCGATCCGCGCGCTGCGTGCCGGCGCCTACGGCTACGTCAACAAGGGCGGCGACCCGCAGCTGCTGGTGCAGGCCGTGCGCACGGTGGCGCAGGGGCGCAAGTACGTCACGCCCGAGATCGCGCAGATGCTGGTGGAAAGCCTGACCACGCCGGCCACCGAGAACGCCCACAACAAGCTCAGCGACCGCGAGCTGCAGACGCTGGTGATGATCGCCAGCGGCAAGCGCCTGTCCGACATCGCCGAAGAGCTGATGCTGAGCCCGAAGACGGTGTCGGTCTACCGCGCGCGCGTGCTCGAGAAGCTGCAGCTCGCGAACAACGCCGAGCTGACGGTGTATGCCATCCGCAGCGGACTGGTGGGGCAGTAGCGCCGGCGGCGGTGCCGGTGGCGTGCGCGCCGTGCCGGCGGTGCATGAACTCGACGACCCCGTCGGCATGCGGCAGGCCGGCGCCGAACTGCTGTCGCTGGCGCTCATCGACAGCCGCAACCACCTGCTGGCCCTGCTGGCGCAGGACGAGGGCGCCGCGGCGCTGAGGCTGGCGGCGCGGGCCGGCTGGTTCCAGGAATTCTGGATCGCCCGCCACGTGCAGCGCGGCCGCGGCGAGGCGGGCGCCGCGGACGCGCCGCGGCTGGCCGGCATCGAGCCGCACATCGACGACTGGCGTTCGCCCGCGGGCGACCTGCCGGCGCCCGGTGCGCTGCGCGACTACCTCGCGGCCACGCTGGAGCTCACGCTGGACCTGCTGGCGGCGCTGCCAACCGCGGCGCAGCACGACGACGCGCTGTACCACTACCGCAACAGCCTGCTGCACGAAGACCGCCTGTGCGAGGCGCTGGCGCTGCGGCTCAACGACGGCGCCCCCCCGGCGCGGGCCGACCGCGCGCCGCTGCTGCTGCCGGCGCAGCGCTGGTGGCTGGGCACGCCGCGGGGGACCGGCGGCCTGGTGCCCTGCAACGAACGCTGGGCCTTCGAGGTGGTGGTGCCCGAGTTCGAGATCGACGCCCTGCCCGTGAACTGGGCCCGCTACGTCGAGTTCGCCGACGACGGCGGCTACGACCGCCGCGAACTGTGGACCGACGCCGGCTGGGCCTGGCTGCAGGCACAGGGCCGGCGCGCGCCGGGCCGGGTGGAGCAGCTGCAGGGGGCCGTGCTGGTGATGCGCGGGCAGGGCCGCACCGCGGCGCTGCAGCGGGCCAGCGCGGCGCAGCCGGCGCTGCACGTCAGCCGCCACGAGGCCGAAGCCTGGTGCCGCTGGGCCGGGCGCCGCCTGCCCACCGAGCCCGAATGGGAAATCGCGGCCGCTGGCGGCCCGCGCCAGGGTTTTGTCTGGGGCGATGTCTTCGAGTGGGTGGCCGGCAGCGCGCGCGCCTGGCCCGGCGCCGGCGCGCCGCCGGCCGCTGCGCTGGACGCCATGCCGGCCGGCACGGGCTTCGGCGTGCTGCGTGGGGCGTCCTTCGCCACGCGGGCCCGCTGGCGCCACCCCAAGGCCCGGCGCTTCGCTGCGCCGGAGCGCTGCGACCTGTACTGCGGCTTCCGCAGCTGCGCACCCTGAGCGCGGCGGCCAGCGCGTGCGGCCAGCGCGTGCGGCCCGGCCGGCGCGGCGCTGGTTACGATGCGCACTCGACGTCACCCGGGGTATGCAGATGGCCACAGCGGCGGGTTTCCGGCTTCCCAGTCTCTGCCTGCCCCGGCCCGGCATCGACCTGTCGACGTGGGCCGTCGTCGCCTGCGACCAGTACACCGCCGAGCCGGCCTACTGGCAAGCCGTGGCCGACGCGGTGGGCGACGCGCCGTCGACGCTGCACCTCGTCTTCCCCGAGGTCCACCTGGGCGCGGCCGACGCCGCGGCGCGCATCGCCCGCATCCAGGACACGATGCGGCGTTATCTGGCGCAAGGCCTGCTGCGCGACCACGCCGGCGCCGTGCTCGTCGAACGCACCGTCTCGGGGGCGACGCGGCGCGGGCTGATGCTGGAGATCGACCTCGAGCACTACGACCACGCCGCCACGTCGACCAGCCTCGTGCGCCCCACCGAAGGCACCATCGTCGAACGGCTGGCACCGCGCATCGCCGTGCGCAGCGGGGCCGAGCTTGAACTGCCGCACGTCCTGGTGCTGATCGACGACCCGGGCTGCACCGTGATCGAGCCCATCGCCGCCGCACGCGACACACGGTCGCCACTGTACGCCGCCGAACTCATGCTCGGCGGCGGCCATGTCGCCGGCCACGCGGTGCCCGACGCCGCGATGGCGCAGGCGCTGCGGGCGCTGCAGGCGCTGGGCGAGCCGCAGGCCTTCGAGGCGCGCTACGGCGTGCCCGCCGGCACGCCGCCGATGCGCTTCGCCGTGGGCGACGGCAACCACTCGCTGGCCACCGCCAAGGCCATCTGGGAACGGCAGAAGGCCACGGTGGGCCCGGCCCACCCCAGCCGCTGGGCGCTGGTGGAGGTCGAGAACATCCACGACCCCGCGCTCGTCTTCGCGCCCATCCACCGGCTGCTCTTCGGCGTCCGGGCCGACCTGCGCGCGGCGCTGGCGCAGGCTTTCGGGGCGCGGCTGCGCTGCACCGACATGCCCTCGGCCGCGGCGATGCGCGCCGCCCTGCAGGGGCTCGACGGCCCGCGCCAGGCGGCGGGCCTCGTCGGCCCGGGCGCGCGCTGCAGCGTGATCGAGATCACCGACCCACCGTCGACCCTGGCCGTGGGCACGCTGCAGCCCGTCATCGACAGCTTCGTCGCGCAGGGCGGTGCCGCCGCGATCGACTACGTGCACGGCGACGACGTGCTGGAACGCCTGGCGCAGCAGCCCGGCCACGTCGGCCTGCACCTGCCGACGGTGGCCAAGGGTGCGCTGCTGAAGCGCGTGGTGCACGAAGGCCCGCTGCCGCGCAAGACCTTCTCGATGGGCGAGGCGCACGAAAAGCGCTACTACGTCGAGGCGCGGCGCATCCGCGCGGCCGGCGGGCCGCCTGCGGGCGGCCGGCCAGGCTGAGGCCGCCGCGGTCGCGCGTGGGGCGTCAGCCCGGCGGCCGTGCCGCGGCGGTTTCGGGGCCGCCGGCGGCCGGGCCGCCCTGCAGCCAGGTTTCCAGCGCGCCGGCCGGCATCGGCCGTGCGAACAGGTAACCCTGGGCCTCGTGGCAACCCATCTCGCGCAGCGCGTCGCGCTGGGCTTGGGTTTCGACGCCTTCGGCGATGACCTGCATGTCCAGGCCGCGGCCGAGTTCGATGACCATGCGCGCGATGGTGCCGCGCAGCGCGCCGCTGCCGATCTCGTGCACGAAGGCGCGGTCGATCTTCAGGCGGTCGGCGCCCAGCTGGCGCAGCAGGCTCAGCGACGAAAAGCCGGTGCCGAAGTCGTCGATGGCCACCGAGACCCCGGTGCGCCTGACCTCGGCCAGCACGCTCATCATCAGCTCGAAGTCCTCGGCGGCCATCGACTCGGTGATCTCGAGCTCGACCGCGTGCGCCTCGACACCGGTTTCGCGCAGCGCACGCGCCAGCATGTCGACGAAGCCCGGGTCGCGGAACTGCGCCTGCGAGACGTTGACCGCCATGCGCAGGCCGGCGTGGCCCTGGTCGTGCAGGCGCTTGAGCTGGTGGCACGCGCTGCGCAGCACGAACTCGCCGATGGGCACGATCAGGCGCGACTGCTCGGCCAGCGGGATGAACTGGTCGGGCGGCACGAACTGGCCTTCATCGGTGCGCCAGCGCAGCAGCGCCTCGGTGCCCAGCGTGCGGCCGTCGGCCAGCGACACCAGCGGCTGGTAGACGACGAACAGGCGCCCGGCCTCGAAGGCCTCGCGCAGGCCGCGCAGCAGCCGCATGCGTTCACGCGCGTCGGTGCCCATGGCGGCGGTGAAGTAGTGCGCCGCGCCGCGGTGGCGTTGCTTGGCCTGCTTCAGCGCGATGTGGGCGTCCTTCAGCAGCTCGGCGCCCTGCGGCGACGCGGCGCCCAGCCGCACCAGCCCGCTGGTGGCCGAGATGCGCAGGCCCTGCCCCTGCACCGCCAGCGGTGCGGCCAGCGCAGCGGCCAGGCGCGCGGGGTTGACCACGGCGTCGGGGCCGAGCAGGCCGAAGCTGTCGGCGGCCACGCGCGCCATCACCACGCCCGGCCCCAGGTGTTCGCCCAGCCGCGTGCCCAGCGCCTGCAGCAGCGCGTCGCCGAAGCCGTGGCCCAGGGTCTGGTTGATGCCGGCGAAGTCGTCGACGTCGACCACCGCCATCGTCACGCCGGCGGGTTCACGCAGGTGGGTGTCGATGAGCTCGATGAAGCGGTTGCGGTTGGGGATGTGCAGCAGCGGGTCGAGGTAGGCCAGCGCCTGCAGCTGGTGGTAGAGCAGCACGTTCTCGAAGCCGACCGACATGCTGGCGCAGAAGACCTCCAGCAGGTGGCGTTCCAGGCCGCCCAGGCGCGGCGCGTCGACGTAGGCGGCCATGCCGCGGCCACCCGACGACGCGAAGTACAGCGCCAGTTCGGGCCCGAACTGGCTGGCGCGCGCCTCCAGGCAGCGCTGCAGCGCCTGCCGCACGTGCGGCACGTCGACCTCGTGCAGCGGCCGGTGCATCAGTGCGGCGTAGTCGCCCGCCGCGGCGATGATGCGTGCGGTGTCGTCCTCGGGCGTGGCGGCCTGGGCGCACACCAGGCCTTCGCGGCGGATCTCCAGCAGCGCGCACAGCTGGATGATCACGCCCTCGGCAAACCGCTGCAGGCCGTGCAGCTTGCTCAGCTCGGTGCTGGCCTGCACGACGACCTGCAGCCCGCGCCGCGTCTGCTGCAGCGCCACGATCTGGCGGTAGGAGCGGATGGCCGCCGTGAGGCTGGTGAACAGGCGCACACGCGTCAGTTCCGACTTGGTGCGGTAGTCGTTGATGTCGCAGCTGCGCACGGTTTCCAGCTCGGGCGCGTAACCCGGCTGGCCGGTGCGCAGGATGATGCGCAGCGCGTCGCGGCCGAGTTCGCCGCGCGCCTGCTGCACCAGGCGCAGGCCGGCGTCGGGGGTCTCCATCACCACGTCGAGCAGCGCCACCGCGATGTCGGCGTGCGCGGCCAGCAGCGCATGCGCGGCGGCGGCGCTGGTGGCGTGCAGGAAGCGGATGTGCCGCCCTTCGACGATGACGTCGCGCATCGCCAGCTCGGTGGCGTGGTGCACGTCGTCGTCGTCGTCGACGACCAGCACCTTCCAGGTCTCGCCGTCCGGCGTCGGGCCGGGCAGGTCGTCGATGAGCGGGACGAAGGCGGGGTCGGATGCAGCGGCGCTGCCGGCGTCGCCGTTCATGCGGCCGCCGGCAGCGTGAAGTGGAAACGGGCGCCCGCACCGGGCCGGCCCTCGGCCCAGACGCGGCCGCCGTGGCGTTCGACGATGCGCTGCACGATGGTCAGGCCGATGCCCGAGCCCTCGAACCGCGCCCCGTGCAGGCGCGAGAAGGGCCGGAACAGGTCGGCCGCGCGCTGCGGGTCGAAGCCCACGCCGTTGTCTTGCACCGTCACCGTCCAGCCGCCGCCGCGGTGCTCGGCCTGCACCACGATCGTCGGCGTGGCCGCGTCGCGCGTGAATTTCAGCGCATTGGCCAGCAGGTTCACGAACACCTGCCGCAACAGCACGGCGTCGCAGTCCAGCGCGGGCAGGGCACCCACCGTCACCGCCGCCAGGCGCTCGGCCGGGTGGTCGATGGCCAGCGTCTGCAGCGCCTGCTGCACCACCTCGCCCAGCGCCGCCGGGCTGCGCTGCAGGCTGTCCTTGGAGACGCGGGCCAGCGTCAGCAGCTCGTCGACGAGTTCGGCCAGGTGGCGGGTCTGCTGCTGCATCAGCGCCAGCCAGCGCCGCAGCTCGGCGGGGTCGGCGCGCCCGAGCTCGCTCTCGATCATCTGCGACAGCCCCGTCAGGCCGTGCAGGGGCCCGCGCAGGTCGTGCGAGACCATGCCGTTGAAGGTGTCGAGCTCCTTCAGCGCCCGCTGCAGTTCGAGCGTGCGCTGCTCGACGCAGCTGTCCACCGAGGCGCGGGCCAGCCGCAGTTCGCGCTCGGCGTGCAGCCGCCGCTCGCTCTCGGCGCGCTCGGCCGCACGGGCTTCGGTCAGCGCGGCATTGAGCTGCGCCAGTTCGTCGCGCTGCTGCTTCAGGTCGCGCAGCTGCGCGTAGGCGCGGATGGCCGACGTCAGGCTGCTGAACAGGCGCACGCGGGTCAGCTCGGACTTCGTGCGGTAGTCGTTGATGTCGAAGGCGCGCAGCGTCTCGATCTCGGGCGCGTAACCCGGCTGGCCGGTGCGCAGCACGATGCGCAGCGCGCTGCGGCCCAGCCCCTGGCGGATCTGCCGCACCAGCCACAGGCCGGCGTCGGGTGTTTCCATCACCACGTCCAGCAGCACGACGGCGATGTCGTCGTGCGCCGCCACCATGGCCAGTGCCGCGGCGGCCGTGTGGGCGTGCAGGAAGTGCAGCGGCCGGCCCTCGATGGCGACGTCGCGCAGCGCCAGTTCGGTGGCGATGTGCACGTCGTCGTCGTCGTCGACGATCAGCACCTGCCAGGGCGTGGCGCCCTCTGCGCGCAGCGGCGCGGCCGAGGTGTCCTCGAACGTCAGCAAGGGATCGGCGGCGTCCGGCGGGTCAGCCGTTGCGGGCATGGCGGGGCGGGCGGAAGTCGGCTCGCGGGCATCGTAGCGGAAGGTCACGCCGCCTGCGGACGGTTTTTCCGTCGCCGGGCCGTCAGCCCGTCACGGCGCTGCCGCCGGCGGCGGTGGCCGGGGCCCGGCACGGCAGCTCGATGTGGAAGCGCGTGCCGCGGCCCGGTGCGCTCTGCACGCTGATGCGGCCGCCCAGCAGCCCGGTGACCAGCGTGTAGACGATGTGCAGCCCCAGGCCCGAGCCGCCCTGGCCGAGCTGGGTGGTGAAGAAGGGGTCGAAGATCTGGCGCAGGTGTTCGGGCGCGATGCCGCGCCCGTCGTCCTCGACCCACAGGCCGACGCGGTCGCCGCCCAGCGCCTCGGCGCCGATGAGCACGCGGCCGCCCGCCCCGCCCTCGAAGGCGTGCACGACGGCGTTGTTGACGAGATTGATCAGCACCTGCCCGAGCGGCCCGGGGAAGCTGTCCATGCGCAGCCCGGGCGGCGTGTCGTCGACCAGCGTCACGCCGCCGCGGCGCAGCGTGGGCCGCAGCGCCGCGGCGATCTCCTGCACCACCTCGGCCAGTTCGAAACCGCGCCGCTGGTAGCTGGACTGGTCGACGGCGATCTGCTTGAAGCTGCCGATCAGCTCGGCAGCGCGTTGCAGGTTGCGTTCCAGCACCTCGGCAGCCTCGCGCGTGCCGTCCAGGAAAGCCTGCAGCGCCGAGCGCCGCAGCCCGCCGGCGATGGCGGCCTCGAATTCCCGCTGGCGGCCGGCCAGCGTGCTGGCCACCATCACGGCGTTGCCGATGGGCGTGTTCAGCTCGTGCGCGATCCCGGCCACCAGCGAACCCAGCGCCGCCATCTTCTCGTTGCGCACCAGTTCGTCCTGCGCCTGGCGCAGCGTGGCCAGGGCCGCCTCGAGGTCGCGCGTGCGTTCCTGCACCCGTGCGTCGAGCGTGGCGTTGAGCTGCTGCAGCGCCGCCTCGGCGCGCAGCCTTTCGGTGATGTCCTGCAGCGTCAGCTGCAGGTAGCGGCGCGCGCCGAGCGGAAAACTCAGCAGCTGGACCTCGGCGTCCCAGGGCTCGCCGTCGGGCCGGCGGTGGCGCCAGCGGAAGACGGTGGCGCCGGCCCGGTGGGCGTCGTCGACGTGGCGCCGGATGGCCACGTCCGACGGTGTGCCGTCGGCCTGCAGCGCCGCCGACACCGCCGACGGCGGCGTGGCCAGCGTCTGCTCCAGCGCGCCGTGGCCGTACAGGCGCACGGCCGCCGCGTTGCAGTCGATGAAGGCGCGCGCCTGGTCGTCCATCACCACGATGGGCACCGGTGAACTCTCGAAGACACGGCGCCGGAAGGCTTCGCTGGCGGCCAGCGCGGCCTGCTTGCGCGCCACCTGCAGCAGCAGCAGCACGATGAAGCCGCCGAACAGGCCCACCAGCGCCACCAGCGCGCCGCTCAGCACGCGGTCGCGTTCCTGGCCGGCCCGCAGCGGGGCGAGCACCGCTTCCTCGGCCAGGCCGATGACGGTGAAGAGCCCGTAGTCGTCCATGCGGCGCCAGGCGTAGATGCGTGTCGTCTGGTCGAAGGCGCCGGGCAGGTGGAACACGCCCTGCGCCGGCGCGCCGGGCGCCAGCAGCGGGCGGTCGCGCGGCACGGCCTTGCCCATGACCTGCACGGCGTCCTGGCTGCGCGCCATGTAGCTGCCGTCGCCGTGCAGCAGCGAGACGATGTCCTTGTCCGACAGCGCCAGCGCCGCCAGCTTGCGCGACAGGTAGCTTTCGGACACCGAGACGTTCACCGTGCCGGCGAAGGCGCCGTCCTGCAGCAGCGGGCGGTTGACGACGAAGGTCCAGGCCCGGCCCAGGCGCGACAGCACCGGCTTGCCGATCACGAGGCGGTCGCCGCCGTTCAGGTGCGCCTTGAAGTGGTCGCGGTCGGCGACGAAGGTGGCCTGCTGCACGCCCAGGCTGTTGTAGACGATGCGGCCCTGGGCATCGGCCACCGAGACGTGGGTCACCGCACCCGGTGGCAGCGCCGAGAGCATGGCGCGCGCCGTGGCGTCGAAACGCCCGGGGTCGCCGCGCCACTCGCGGCGCATCTGCTGCAGCGCGAGGTCGATGCTGCTGAGCAGGCCCGCCACCTGGCCGGCCATCGCGTCGGCGAGCTGCAGGCTGCGCTGCTCGGCCTGGCGCACCACCTGCGCGCGCAGCTGGGCCTGCGAGCGCCCGCCCTGCCACCACACCAGCGTGGCCAGCGACGCCGTCAGCAGCGCCACCAGCGCGGCCAGCAGCCAGAAGCGCCCCGCGGCCGGGGGTGTCGTGCGCAGCGGGTGGTCCGTTCCGGCCATGGGGTCTCAGGCGCTGGCGGCCGCAGCGGCCACGCGCGGCAGATCGATCTGCACGCGCGTGCCGCGGCCGGGCGTGCTCTGCACGTCGATGCGACCGCCCAGCAGCCCGGTGACCAGCGTGTAGACGATGTGCATGCCCAGGCCCGAGCCGCCCTGGCCGAGCCGCGTCGTGAAGAAGGGGTCGAAAACCTGGCGCAGGTGTTCCGGGGGGATGCCGCGCCCGTCGTCGGCCACCCACAGGCGCACGTGGCCGGGGTCCAGCGCCGCGGCGCCGATGCGCACGCGGCCCGCCGCGCCGCCGTCGAAGGCATGCACGACGGCGTTGTTGACGAGGTTGATCAGCACCTGGCCCAGCGGCCCCGGGTAGCTGTCGAACACCAGCCCGGTCGGCGTCTCGTCGACCAGCACGACGCGGCTGCGGCGCAGCGTCGGGCTGAGGGCCAGCGCGATCTCCTGCACGACCTCGGCTGCTTCGAAGCGGCGCCGCTGGTAGCTGGACTGGTCGACCGCGATCTGCTTGAAGCTGCCGATCAGTTCGGCGGCGCGGTGCAGGTTGCGTTCGAGCACTGCCGTGATCTCGCGCGTGCTGCCCAGGAAGGCGTCCAGCGTCGAACGCCGCAGGCCGCCGGCCAGCGCGGCCTCGAATTCCTGCTGGCGCCCGGCCAGCGTGCTGGACACCATCACGGCATTGCCCACCGGCGTGTTCAGCTCGTGCGCCAGGCCCGCCACCAGCGCGCCCAGCGCGGCCAGCTTCTCGCGCCGCACCAGCTCGTCCTGCGCCTGCTGCAGGTGGGCCAGCGCGGCTTCGAGCTCGCGCGTGCGTTCCTGCACGCGGGCGTCGAGCGTGGCGTTGAGCTGCTGCAGTTCGGTTTCGGCGCGCTTGCGCTCGGTGATGTCGAGGAAGGACGCCAGCATGCCGATGGGCCGGCCTCCGGCCTCGGTGGCCAGCGTGGCCCAGGTGGCGACGTCGAAGCGGCTGCCGTCGCGGCGCCGGCCGACGAGTTCACCGCGCCAGGTGCCCGCGCCCTGCCGCAGCGCGGCCACCACGGCCAGGGACTGCGCGGGGTCGGCCCAGAAGCTGTCCACCGGCCGGCCCAGCGCCTGCCCCGGGTCGTCCAGGCCCCACAGCGCGACGAAGGCGTCGTTGACGTAGTTCAGGCGGCCCTGCAGGTCGGACATGGCCACCGCGTTGAGCGAGGTGCGCAGCGCGCTGTCGCGCAGCAGCAGCGCCTGTTCGGCCGCCTTGCGCTGGGTGATGTCGAGCACCGTGCCCAGCATCGTGACGGGCTGGCCCGGTGCCTCGCCGGGCACGACGCTGGCGCGGCCGTGCAGGTGGCGCAGTTCGCCCGCCGGGGTGAGCACGCGGTACTCCAGGTCGTAGGGCCGCACGCCGGCCAGCGCGTCGGCTTGGGCGCGGTCGATGGCCGCGCGGTCCTCGGGGTGGATGAGCGCCATGAAGTTGGCGGCGTTGACGACGAAGTGCGCCGGGTCCACGCCGAAGAGGCGGTAGGTCTCGTCGGACCACTGGCCCTCGTCGCTGTCGCCGTGCCAGCGCCAGCTGCCCAGCCGCGCCAGGTGCTGGGCCTGCAGCAGCACGGTTTCGCGTTCGCGCAGCAGGTCTTCGGCGCGCCGGCGGGCGGTGACGTCGACGAGGTAGGCGAGATGGTGTTCGGCGCCGCCGATCTGGATGCGCGCCGCGTGCAGCGAGACCACACGCTCGTCACCGGCACGTGTGCGCAGCGGCCATTCCAGCGGACGGGCCTGGCCGGCACCGGGCGGGTCGCCCCAGTCGTGCTCGGGCGCGGCGCCGGCCCACAGGCCCAGCGCGGCCGGGCTGCGCCCCAGCACCTCGTTGCGCGGCCAGCCGGTCAGGCGCGACCACTGCGCGTTGACGTCCACCAGCGTGCCTTCGGCCGCACGCGTCACCGCGATGGCCACCGGGCTGTCCTGGAAGAACTGGGTCAGCAGGGTCTGGTTGCGCCGGCGCACCTCTTCGGATTCCTCGGCGCCGTAGCTTTCCCAGAGCTTCAGCACCGCCCGCCCCGGCGCCGACTGGAAGGCGAACATCAGGAAGGGGCGTCCCAGCCGCGTGCCCGGCGGCACGAAGGCGGTGGTGGGCATGGCGCGGCCGTGGCGGGCGACGTCCAGCAGCTGCGCGGGGATGGGGGTGCCGGCCATGCCGACGATGACTTCGAGCAGGCGCCGGCCATAGAAGGCCGGGTCGGCCACCGTGATGTGGCGCTGCGCGGCGGCATCGGCGCGCACGAAGACCAGTTCGGCGTCGCCCTGCAGTTCAAATTCCATCGTGCACATCGGCCCGCCGGCGACGTCGATCACCGACTGCAGGCGCTGCTGCGTTTCGGCCAGCGCCCGACGCAACACCTGGATCTCGTCGTCTTGTGTCACGGGGCGGCGGGGGTGCGCGTGGAAGACGGGGCACTGTAGCGCAGCGGCGCAGCGCGGCGCCGGCCGCTGGCCCGGCCCTTCAGCCGCCGCCGCGCTGGGTGTAGAGGTCGAAGTAGCGCATGAACGCGCGCCGTGCGTCGGCGGGCACGCCGTCGAAGCGGAAGCGTGCCGCCAGCCGCGGCACGCTCAGCAGCGCGATGCGGCGTGGTGGCAGCACCGTCCATTCGAGGTGCAGCGAGCCCGCGCCACCGGCGAAGGTGACCACGGCGCGCCCGGGTGCCGGCAGCGCCAGCGTGTGCGGGCCCACGGCGCCGGGCAGGCAGCGCTGCCATTCTGCTTCGGTGCAGCCCTGTTCGCGTTCGAAGGCGACGGGCACCTCGGGCGTCGGGCCCAAGACCTCAGCCACCGGCGATCGGCGGCCAGATGGCCAGCACATCGCCTGCGGCCAGCGTGCGTGTACCACGGTCTTCGGGCGCCACGTAGACGCCGTTGACGAGCACCAGGTGCACCAGCTTCGGCGGCAGCGCGAAGGGCGCGATGACGTCCAGGATGCTGGCGCCCGGCGCCACGTCCAGCGTCATCGCATTGCCCTGGCGCTTGTCGACGGGCAGGTGCTCGCCCAGGCTGGCGTAGAGCTTGAAGGTGATCTGCATGCGGTGCCGGGGCGTGTCTTCGGCGGCGCTCAGGCCGGCACCAGCGCGTGCGTGTGCTGCGCCTGCGCGCAGGCCAGGTAGGCTTCCATCAGCAGCGTCGGGTCGGCCAGCAGCCTGTCCTTCCACGCCCCCAGCTTCACCTGGCCTTCGACCAGGCCGCGCATCACGCCGACGTGGTTGGTCCAGCCGATGGCGTTGCAGCCCACCAGCACGTCGCCGCTGAACTGCAGGCTGAGGTGGCGGCCTTGCGCCTCGTCGGTGAGCTCGACGTGCTGGCCGCCGGGCAGGCCGTCCCACAGGCCGAAGCTGGCGCTGATGAGGCCCAAAGTGTCGAGCACGTTGATCTGCGTCACGCCGCGCAGTGCGGTCGGCTTGCCGGCCATGTTCAGCGCCGCCACGCGCGCCTGCTCGGCGGCGTTGGGCTGGATGGCGCTGACGATGGTCTTGCCCGACACCTTGTCGAAGGCCTCGGCGCAGTCGCCCGCGGCGTAGATGCCGGGCGCGCTGGTCTGCAGGTGTTCGTCGGTCAGCACGCCCAGCAGGCAGCGCACGCCGCTGCCTTCCAGGAAGCCGATGTTGGGCTTGACGCCGGTGGCGCTGATGACGAGGTCGGCCTCGATCACCGCGCCGGTGGACAGCCGCACCTTCATCACCGGCGTGGTGTCGCGTTCGATAGCGTCGACACGCGCACCGGTGTGCACCGCCACGCCCTTCTTCTCGCACCAGGCCTTGATCATGCCGCCGGCGGTGGGGCCCATCATGCGCGGCACCATGCGGTCGCCCATCTCGACGACGCTGAGCTTCACGCCGCGCGCGGCCAGCGATTCCATGATGATGCAGCCGATGAAACCCGCGCCCATCTGCAGCACGCGCGCGCCGGGCCGGGCCAGCGCGGCGATGGCGCGTGCATCGGCCAGCGTCCAGCAGGCGTGCACGCCGGGGCCGGCGATGCCCGGGATGGGCGGCGTGGCCGAGCTGGACCCGGTGGCGATGAGCAGGCGGTCGAAGCCGTGCACGCCGCCGTCGTCCATCGTGACCGTCTTCGCCGCCGTGTCGACACGCACGGCGCGGTTGCGCTTGAGCTGGATGCCCAGGCTTTCATAGTGGTTCGGCGCGTGGCGCAGGTGCGTGCCGGCTTCGCCGATGCTGCCGTGCAGCAGGTAGGGGATGGCCATGCGCGAGTAGGGCGCTTCGGGCTCGTCGCCGACGAGGTAGACCTCGTCGCGCGGGGCATGCTTGCGCAGCGTCTCGGCGGCGATGACGCCGGCCGGGCCGGCGCCGAGGATGATGTGTCGCATGGGTGTCCTCAAACGCGTCCTCAAACAGAAAGGGCGGTCCGAGAACCGCCCTGGGTGGCCAGGCCGCCGGCCTACAGGCCTAGGCGTTCACGCGTGTCGGCCTTGAGCTGGCCGTCGGCGTCCCAGCCGCGCAGTGCGTAGTACTTGGGCAGCATCTCGGGCAGCTTGTTGACCAGGCCCTTGGCCGGGCCGGTCTTGGCGGGTTCGTTCAGCAGGCGCGGCGGCAGGTTGTCGTCCTTGCTCGTGAAGCCGGCGCGGTTGTTGAAGTCGCGCTCCATGTTCCAGATGCGTTCGCCGATCTTGCTGAGGTTCTCGAGCGTGAACTCGGGCCCGCAGGCCGCGGCCACCTGCGGCTGCACGTCGGCCAGGCCCCAGGCGAAGCTGGTGAAGATGCAGATGCCGGCCGAGTCGAAGGCGGCGGTGGCGTCCTGGAAGGCGATCACGAGTTCGGGCTTGCCGTCGGCCGTCAGCGGGTCGGTCTTCACCGGGATGCCCAGCACCTCGGAAGCCACCGTGTAGCCGCGCAGGTGGCAGGCGCCGCGGTTGCTGGTGGCGTAAGCCAGGCCCATGCCCTGGATGCCGCGGCTGTCGTAGGCCGGGAACTCCAGGCCCTTGACGCTCATGCTCAGTTCGGGGTGGCCGTACTTGGCGGTGAGGCGCTTGGAGCCCAGGCCGATCTCCTTGCCAAAACCTTCGCCCTTGGCGGTGATCTCGGCGAAGTAGGTCAGCGCCTGCGCGCTGCCGAAGCTGGCATCGATGCCCATCTGCTCCTTCGTCAGCAGGCCCATGCCGTAGAGCTCCATCACGGCGCCGACGGTGGCGCCGAAGGTGATGGGGTCCATGCCGTGCTCGTTGCACATCACGTTGGCGTACTGCAGCGCGTCGAGGTCGTTCACGCCGTTGGCGGCGCCCAGGGCCCAGGCCGCCTCGTATTCCAGGCCGCCCGAGGCGCCCCAGTACTGCGGCTGGTTTTTCACCGTGTAGTGGTTCTGGTCGATCTTCTGGATGCGGCCGCAGGCGATGGTGCAGCCGAAGCAGGCCTGGTTGGTGACCAGCGGCTTCTTGCCGTCGGTGGCGCGCGGCGTGGCCATCGCTTCGGCCGAGATGTCCTTCGCGCCTTCGAAGGCCACGTCACGGTGGTTGCGCGTGGGCAGCGCGCCCATCTCGTTGATGACGTTCATCAGCACCTGGGTGCCGTAGGTGGGCAGGCCCTGGCCGGTGACGGCGTTGTCGTGCAGGATCTTCTTCTTCTCGGCCGTCACCTTCATGAACGCTTTCGCGTCATGCAGGTTGCCGACACCCTTGGTGCCGCGCACGGCCAGCGCCTTGAGGTTCTTGCTGCCCATCACCGCGCCCACGCCCGAACGCCCGGCGGCGCGGTGCAGGTCGTTGACGACGGCGGCAAAGAGCACCTGGTTCTCGCCTGCGGCACCGATGCTGGAAATGCGCAGCAGCGGGTCCTGGTGGTCCTTCTTCAGCTGCTCTTCGGTGTGCCAGACCGAGCCGCCCCAGAGGTGGCCGGCGTCACGCAGCTCGGCCACGTCGTCGTTGATGTAGAGGTACACCGGCTTGGGCGACTTGCCCTCGAAGATGACCATGTCCCAGCCGGCCATCTTCAGCTCGGCGCCCCAGTAGCCGCCGCTGTTGCTGCAGGCGATGGCGCCGGTGAGCGGGCCCTTGGTGACGACGGTGTAGCGGCCGCCGGTGCTGGCCATGGTGCCGGTCAGCGGGCCGGTGGCCCAGATGATCTTGTTGTCGGCGGCCAGCGGGTCGACCCGGGGGTCGAGCTCTTCCGTGAGGTATTTCGACGCCAGCCCGCGCGAGCCCAGGTATTCCTTCGCCCACGCCATGTTCAGCGCTTCGGACTTGACGGTGCCGGCACTCAGGTCGACACGGAGGATCTTTCCAGCCCAGGACATCGGTGGCTCCTTAAACGCTTTGCTGGTTGCCCAGCTTGTTGGCCCAGGCCTGCATCTTGTCCAGGCCCGTCCAGTTGGCGTCGATGTAGGTGATGGCGCCGGTGGGGCAGGCGTCGGCGCAGGCGGGTTCGCCGCCGCACAGATCGCATTTCTGA
>Ga0154020_10004850_pt1 | contig 15989 bp, 21 predicted proteins | sample Klosneuvirus_201_FD_109709 | JGI IMG/M metagenome (GOLD analysis project Ga0154020, IMG submission 109709) | Active sludge microbial communities from wastewater, Klosterneuburg, Austria - Klosneuvirus_20160825_MG | ecosystem: Engineered > WWTP > Aerobic digester > Activated sludge | place...
AGAGAGCTATAAAAGAATTCCGACCAGAGGCCAGAGATCTAGAACCGCTTGAACTTCGCGGCCGTATCGATCAAATCGATGTGGCCGAGCATCTGCGCGCGGCAGCAGTAGCGCTCAAGGCCAAGATCATCCATGACCTTCTTCGCGTCCTCGCCCTTCGCAGTGCGCTCAGAATACTCTTTCCAGAGCTGGCCAATGGGTTTACCGCAGCTGAAGCACCGGATGGGGATGATCATGGTTGTTCTCGCCTCGTAGGATTAGGAAAAGAAGGAAAGTCGAAAAACTAACGGTAAGACTTCTGCGTCTTGGAACGTGCCTGGCCGTGGCTGTTTGGCTTGGCCGATTCCTTGCGACGCACGTCTGCAACCATCAGTTGACGATCGTACTCGAGGAACATCGGGCGCAGGTTCTCATCAACCGTTGCCAACGCACGAGCGATAGCCAGTCGTGCAGCATCTGCTTGCCCCATCGAACCGCCGCCGCTCGTCGTGACCGTAATCGCGTAGCGGGTAGCGAGTGCGCCAGAGAGTTGCACGGGTTCAAGCACGCGGGCGCGCGTGAGCATGTTGCCGTAGTGTACAAGCAAGACACCGTTGACGTGCACGGTGTGCTTGTCAGCTGGCGTGAGCGTCGCGCGTGCGATTGCTCGCTTGCGCTTGCCACTCGCATGGATGACCTTTGTGATCGCCTTACTCATTCCACTTGCCTCCAAGCTCTTTTGAGATGTCGCCCATCAACATCCAACGCGTGGTGGGCAACTTGCTGACATCCGCTTCTGGGAAGCGAATGGCTGGCACATCGCGCAACTCAACCGGTACGCCGATGTAGCACATCGTACGGCGGAGCGCATCGCGGCCGCGCTCGACTTTGTTTGGGAGCATACCGCGAATGATGCGGCGCACCAAACGGTCCGGCTGGCGGTGCATGAACGGACCGAGCGCAGGAGAACCGCGCTGGTACGTCTGCTTGTACTCCGCAAGGAGGTTACTCTTGCGACCGCTCATCGCGGCTTTCTCGCAATTGATGATCTTGACATCCTTACCGTGGAGTGCAGCGCGAGCGGCCTGGGTCGCGAGGCGACCAACAAGCTGGTGCGTTGCATCAATCACAAGGACGGTGCGCGGCGCAGGTGCCGACTTCTTCGCTTTCGTGGTCGGCTTATCCAAGGATCCTCACCTTTGCAGCTTTCGGGTTGGCCTTGACGAGCTCAGCGATGCTGAGTGCCTTGCCGCTCTTGTCAATCTTCGCGCGCGCTCCGTCACTAAACGAGAACGCGGCAACCGTGATCTTCTTCGTGAGATCGCCTTCACCAAGTACCTTGCCCGGAACGATGACGGTCTCGCCATCTGTCGCGGTTGCGTCGAGCTTGAATACGTTGACCGTGCGGCGATTACGCGTGGGCTTCTCAAGGTCATCGGCGATGCGCTTCCAGAGTGCGACATTCTGCTCGATAGCAGTCTTACGCAGCTCTTGGATGAGGGCCGTGATGGTGGTGTTCTTCATGGTTGTTCACTCGTGATTATTGTTTTGAGGTATATGGGATGCGGGAGACAGGGTTCGAACCTGCGCAGACACAAGGCCACCAGCACCTCAAGCTGGCCCGTTTGACCACTCCGGCACTCCCGCGTTTTGATTGTTCACTGGACACTTCCAAGGAGGGTGTCGAACTCCTTGAGTTGCTTGGTATACGCCTCGAGAGACGCTTCGACCATCTCGGCAGGTGGGACCTGGCCCCATGCCTCGACACGCAGCAAGTAGTCCGTCTCCGACGCATCGGCGGCGATGTCCTTGCTGTTCTCGTGAGCGGTCTTTGCACCCGACGTTGGGATGCGTTTGAAAAACGAGTGACCGGCGCTCCACTTCGCGTGTGCGCGACCGGTGCCCAAGACCGCCGTCGCGATGAGACGGAGTTCTTGGCCCTCAAGGAGCTTGGTGATTGGCATATCTGGAAAGACCGGCTTAACCTTCGGGTCGTTTGAGACGAACTCGCGCGCGTAGACCACACCGGGCCCCTTTGCTTCGAGCGTGAGCTTGCAACTCGACTGCGCGAGGTACTCCTGCGAGTCAACCTCTTCTTTGCCCGGAAGCACGTAGCCCTTGATGTCGGTCGTCAAAGGAACAAGGCCGAGGCGGTGTGCGACGATCTCGTCGTACAACACGCTGTCGTTCTTGCTGATCTCAACCGTCTCAATCGCCATCACAGGGACTTCAGTCAGGAGGAGACGGCGCACGGTGTTCACGTACCAGTCTGGCGCGTCCGCTACCTCGACTTCGAGGATGTTTCCTTTGCCCTTGTGCTTGGTGAGCTTCATGGTGATGACCTTAGACGCGGCGACCGCGCTTGCCGCCCTTCTTGCGACAGCCCCCGTGCGGGATGGGGGTGACGTCCTCGATGAGGCCGATCTTCAAGCCGCGGCGAGACAATGCGCGGATCGCTGCTTGTGCGCCTGGTCCTGGGTTCATCGGGCCGTTGTGTCCGCCCGGTGCGGCGACGCGCACGTGGATACCCGAGATGCCTTTGTCCAAGCACATCTCAGCAAGCTTCGCGGCCGCGTTCATCGCGGTCGTTGGCGAACTCTCAAGGCGGTGGCTCTTGACCATCTGACCACCGGAGACGAGACCGATGGTCTCGCTACCCGTGACGTCCGTGACGTGGAGGATGGTGTTGTTGTAGGAGCTGTAAATGTGGCATACACCCCAGCGGATTGCGTCGCGGCGAGGTGCGGGTGCGACAACGGGCGCGGTCTGCTCAGCAGCAGCGCTCGCGAGGTTGGACGTCGCGGCTTCCTCGGTTGCGTGGGTTGTGGTCATAGTATTCACTTGTCCTCTGCGGTTTCGACGAGGTCAGCGACCGACGCATCAGCGGCGGAGCTCTTCATCTCTTCGGGGTCCGCAATCGTCTTGATGTCGAACGCGACGAGTTCATTGCTCTCAACACCACGGCGTTTGTCCTTCGCGCGGCGCTTTGCTTGTGTGCGCGCGGCGACTTCCGGGTCGAACGCTTCTGCGTGCTCAGGGGCCAAGTATGGGCTGCCCGAAGCGAAGGAGACGGTCGATTCCTCATCCGCAAGGACGAGGTAGGAGGGTGAGGTGACTTTCTTGCCGCCAACAAGCACGTGCTCGTGCGTGATGAGCTGTCGAGCGTGCACGACGGTGCGTGACATCTTGCGGCGGTACACGACCGTTTGCAAGCGGCGGTTCATGACATCGCGCAACTGGAGGCTGAGGATCTCATCCACGCCGGCGTTTGACTTGATGAGTCCGAGGCGGACCATGCGCTCACGCATCTGGTCTCGCTCTTTGTTCGCTTGTGCGTCCACACGGGTGAGGAGCTTCTTCGCCTGACCCTTGAAGCCCTTAAGGACGGACTCCATTTTCCAAATCTCCTTCTTGTTGCCAGTGCCGTAGCGGGAACGAATCTCTTTTTCGAGCTTGATACGCGTGGCGTTCCACGGGTGCATCGGCGTGCTATACTTTTTCTTGAAGCGCTTGATATCTCCCATAGTGAATCACTTCTTTGAAGGAGCCCCTTGGGGCGGTTCGCGGGTGCGGACAACTTTCTTGCCCGAGCCGCCGCGCTTCTTGTTGGAACGGAAGTTGCTCTTCGTGCGCTGGCCGCGGACCGTGAGGTGCTCGGCGTGGCGGAGTCCCTTGTATGAGCGGATCTTACGCATGCGCTTGATGTCGTTGTCGCGCTCGAACGTGACATCGGAGCCAATGAGGTGCTTGTCTTCACCCGTCTCTGGGTCCTTGCGGCGGTTCATGAGCCATTCAGGAATGGAGAACTTCTGAGGCGTACGGATAACTTCGTTCAGGCGAGCTTCCTCTGCATCAGTCAAATCGCCTGCCTTGCGCTCCGGGTCGATGCCGGAAACGAGGCAAATCGCGTGTGAGAACATGCGGCTGACGCCTTTGATGCGACACAGTGCGATACGGATCTTGCGCTCTCCTGCAAGGTCGGTGTTCGCGACGCGGATGATGTATCGGGTTGCTGCCATATGGGTTGTGCCTTGTGTAGCGTCGTCGTGTGGCGTCGAGAAGTCCCCGAAAGGGGTTCGTCCTCAACGCTCTTCACTCGGACGGGTATGAGATGAGGGATTCCCAAGTGGTTTAAAAAGGTTTGGGTGTGGTTCAGACATCATACCAAGAGGTGTCGATGTCCAAAGGCAAGTCAGGATGCCACTCAATGAGTCTGTGACCAATAAGGTACGCTCTGAGGCCGCGTTCGGGAGAGAGACGAAATACGTCGGTGGCGCCGAACACTTCTTTGAGCCAGGCGCGCTTCTTTTTTTGATGACGTTTCTCGATGCGTGAGAAAATTGGCGACGTCATATCCTCAACGACCTTCACTAAGTCTCCCGTCGACAGATCATACCAGTTGAGGTGACGCGGGGCAGTCGGGGTGATGAGCAGATGATGGCGGCCGGGCGTGTTGTGCAGATCATCATCGGAGAGTTGGCGGGAGTAGATTTCCGTCAAAACGTCGTCGATGGTTGCTGCAGGGCCAAGATACGAGAAGAGTCCTTCCTCGAGATCCTGCGTCGCCTGGGTGATAAGCAGTTCTGCATCTTCACCAAGTGACGCACGCAAACGTGTTGCAGTCACCGCCGGGTGCGTGTGGCACAGGACTGTCCGGTATGAGGAATCATCAAGCAATGTATGCAACAGTACGGCCTCATAGGCAGGCACATCTTCGATCGAAACGCCGCCGTTGCCACCGAAGCCACCGTCCGTCAATACATCCGCGTAAAAAACACCATCCTCAACGATGCCGTAGAGCCATTTCGCATTCTCTGAACGATCGATGCGCTGCGCGACGTCGAGTGATTCATTCGTCGCATACATCGCCAGGTCCGGGCTCAAGCGAACTTCTCGAATAGGCACATCAAGTGCCTTCTGTATGAGGAGTTCGATACACATCGTCCAATGGGAACGACAGAAGAATATAAACTTTGTCAAAATAACCACTTATTAGTAGTTATATTGAGAAACCCTTATAAACCCTCCACAGCTCACACGCACAATGGACCTTCCCACCGCGTTCATCACGCGCCGCATCGGTCAAGGAGCAACCGGCACCATCTACCGCATCGGAAATGGACACGCGGTAAAGGTTCTCTCGGCGGAGTATATTGCACAGCACCTCCTCCCCAAAGCGAACAGCGCAGAAGAAGTATCTGCTATGTGCCGTCTGCAACTCGGATGGGAGCATGAGGTTGCGAGCGGCTTGCGCGCCGCAGGCGTCGAGAGCGCCGTGAAGACCTACGGCGTCCACGAAGTTCGGTTGCGCTGGTTTGATACTCACATGCGCGCGGCGAATCGCCTCGCACTCGTGATGGACTATGTGCCGGGCCTTCCTCTCAGCCAGCTCGATGAGATTAATGCGCCCGTCGCGCTTTCTCGCCTCGGTGCCGAACTCCAAAAAGCGCGGTGCGCAGGATATATTCCCGATGAAGAAGCCGACGATCTTACAGAAAACGCACTCTTTGATAATCGCACGTCGCGTCTCACCTTAGTCGATTTCTCGCTGTGGTCGAGTATCAATCCGTACCGACCGCATAACGGCACGCAACAACTCACATCTCGTGGAGAATTGTAAGAACTACTTCTTCTTGCGTGGGGAAGGCACGTCGTCGCGATGGTGGTGGCGCAACACATAGAGCGCGCCGCCTAAGACGAGCAACACGACAAGGAACGCAAGCAATCCTAAGAGAAGTTTTGTGCCTGGCGCGGCTTGGGGCGCAATATCTTGGGGCGAGGGCGTGATGTCCGCAATCAAAAGAATCTGCTGCGCGTCATCGCGAGACTGCACCGTGAACGTGAAGGATTGCTTTCCCGACCATGCAGGGTCGCTCCAGATGCGCAGTGCTCCGTCGCGCGCTTCACCGGCTGGAATCACGATAACGCCACCAGGGTAGACCTCGCCGTACCCCCAGCGCTCAATGCCGTCGATGGACAGCACGTACGCGCGACTCTCCGCTTCGTTATTTTGAATCGTGAACGGATATAATGCGCCTTCAACCGCGTTCACATCCTGCGCTTCAATGATGTCAACCGTGGTGCGGCCAGCGTTCGGAGTGGTCTCACCACACAAGCCGCTCGCTACAACCGCGACGCGCACGGGTTGACTGAACACTTCCGTCTGGCGCACACCGTACTGGTGCTCAACAATAGCGACGATGTCGGTGGCGCGCGTAGGTGCACAGTCGGGTAAACGCGTCACAAGCTCTACCGTCGCGATGCGGCCAGCGTCAAGCACACCAATCTTGTCGGTAGCAAAGAGGCCGAGTCGTGGGACGTCCAAGCGAACAGTAAGATCCTTGACCGCGTACGGGCGGTTGTTCATGACTTGGACAGTCGCGACGAGGGATCGGCCTTGCATAGGTGTTTCCGGCTCAATACGGACTTGGGAGATGAGGATATCGCACGCGTCACCGATGCTGTTGTGATCGACGTCCGACTGATCTTGATTGTGCGTGAACGCGCAGTTGTCAGCGATGTCGGGGACTTTATCGCAGTCCGTGTCGTCGAACTGACCGTCTTCCGTGAGCATGACACAGCCGCGGTAACCGGGGTCGCCGGGATAGACGGCATGGACGGGAATCGCTACGAGCGCGACGGCGAGAATCAGCGCGAGGAACGTTTTGCCGTGCATATGGTTCGCTTCCGTGAGGTCGGTTTAAATATGTTTAGTGGGCGTTGCTCAAAGACGGAGTTCGAGCGGGTGCAGTACACCGCCATCAAGCTCTTTAAGTTTCTTAAAAGCAACGTACCAGTTTTTGAGCGCATCCGGTTCAAAATCAATGCCAGTGCCAGCTAAACGAATGTAATTATAATGTAATGAAACGACGGTATAATCCGTAATCTTCACCAAATCGGATGATGTACCAGCCCACTCAATGAGCGTGCTTCGAAATTCTTCAGGGTTTGACGATGGTGACAACGACATCACAGCCTCTATTGGACGGAATTGAAACATAGAATAATCGAACAGATGGCGATCTATCGAATCGAGATACGTTATTGTCGCAATCGGCAAAACATCCTGGTCAGTCATCTTGATAGTTGGGTTTCCTTCTTCATCGAATGTGATAAGCGTCATAATCATCTCTCCTCAGTTCAATCCGTATCAAACGTCCACGTGATGCCGCCACGTACGCTCAGGCCGTCGTGGTCGACCTTGAGCGTGTTTGGTCGTGCTGGCGTGCCGATGTTGTCCCACGTCTCGCTGTTGTGCGCCCACTTTCCTTGCAGGTACGCGTCGAGTTTGTCGAAACGATAACCAAGCCCCACCGTGAGGTTCAGGTACTCGCTCGTCTTCGTGAGTTCTCGGCCATTCGCTGGGCTCGTGTAGAGCGTCTCGACGTTCGGCGCGCCCCGGATCTGCAAGTCGAGGTATGCGCGGTCACCCAGTGATTTGCGCGCGTCAAGGGAGAATTCTGGATACGCAAGTTCCATGTCGGTGGTGGACTCGTACGCAGAGTTGCCAAATGACAGTTTCTTGTCGAGGATTGGTTGCGCGACGACGCCTGCACGGAGCACCGCGAAGTTCTGTGATGCAAAACCACCATCTGCAGTTGCAGTCACATTCACACCGAGGAAGCCGTACCCGTTACCCTGGCGTGAGTCCTCACCCCAAAAGTTCGTGTACGTGCGGACATCCTTGATACCAACAGCGGCGCTGATGCCGGGTGAAATGTTCGAGCGGAAGAGTTTGCGGTCCACATGAATTTCCCCGTTGAATGCGCGCAACGCTTGACCGGCCTGGTCGTCCCCTTGCGTGACTGCGACCTGAGCGTCGACTTTGGTTTTCGCACCAAGAGAACGGTAGCGTGCAGCGATGCTCTTCGTATCGAAGTCAAGGGGAGTATATGTCGTGCCGATGGAGTCGGATGCCGTGTACTGGTCCACGCCACCGCCGATAAGCACATTAAGTTCGCGGTGCACGGGCAATTGCTCGATGTTCTGTGCGTGAAGGCGACGGTCTCGCCAGCTCTTCTCTTTATTGTCCGTGTCGGATTTGCATCCTGGATCGTACGGGAAATCATACTGACCGTCACCGTCGTTGTCTTTGCCGTCGGAGCACTGCGGCGCTGTCGCAGGAGGTGGCGTGTTGCGGTCGGCAGGGAGTCCTGTGATGGCAACACCCATTCTATCGTGAGATCTCTGCTCAGGAACCGCTACGCGTTGTGGCGCGCGATAGACAGTGATGGGGAAGCGCACGCTCACATCTTTGTCCACATTGTCTACCGTATCGAAGCATTTCGTTTTCGTCCAATACATGACTGTTGCTTCATTCACGCCACTCGGGAACTCTCGCCCGTCGATCATACGATCCTGCGCAGCGTTCAAGAGCGGCGAATCCGCACTCAAAGATGAGATGCCGGACGTGTATTGCGCAACGTAATCAAGTTGATTGTTGTCGATTTTTCGCTCCAGTTCTGCTTTCCTTTTTTGATTCAAGTCTGCAAAAACGGATTCTCTGTCCTCCGCGACGAACTCGACCATATCGTCGGGTGCGAGCGGGACGCGGTACGGTTTTCCAAGAGGTACGAGTGGATCGTCCGTCTCCATAGCAACGAGATTGTAGCGGACGTCACCGCCAAGCCACGTGGTGTATGTGTTCGTTGTTCCGTCAGGGAGAACCTCATTACGGCGAATCTCTTGGTCGGGGATGGAGCACGTGGTCGGCAATTTGTTGATGTTACCAGACTCATCTGCCCTTGCAACCGAACCAATGCCAAGCGCGAGAGCGCCGGCAAGGAGAGTGTTACGAAGCGTTCGTCGGAAGTTCATACCTAGGGGGTGCACGACACAGTTTAAGAGGGTTTCTTAAAATATCCACTATCGAGTAGGTATTGTCGAAGAGTGTTGTGATGAGGCAACGACGGGAGTTTTATAAATCAACGACGACGAGGCAGGGGAGAAAGAGCGTGGGACAGTGACATACGACATCATCATCGGCCGGTCCAAGTCGGACAAGGAGAAGCTTGGTGCTGATGGGACAATCTTTTTGGGCAAGCATTACGTCACGATGGGCCAAACGGTCGCACTCTCCAACAGCGTCTACATGGATATGATGCGCAGTCACGTTGTTTTTGTGTGCGGTAAAAGAGGTGGGGGGAAATGCGTGGACGGCGATACGCTCATCACACTTCACGACGGTTCTCGCATCCCGATCAAGGATTTGGAAGACGTCGACAAGGACACCATTGCGCTCAACAAAGATTTGAAAGTATCAAAACAAGGGAAAGAAGGGTTTTACAAACGCACCGTCGATACGATGCTGCACGTGAAACTCCGTAGCGGCAAGGAGATTAAGCTCACGCCGGAGCACCCGCTTCTGACAATAGGCGGATGGAAAGAAGCGCAAGACCTCATGATAGGTAGCCGTATCGCGACCCCGCGCACGATGCCGTTCTTTGGTGAGCAACCAGTGCCTGAGCACGAACTCAAACTCCTCGCGTACTTGATTGCTGAAGGAAACGTCACGACGAAGAAAATCGGATTCTCAAATATCGACCCGATGATCGTACAGGATTTCAAGGATGTCGTACATACACTCGACCCTGAGCTTTCAATGAAACCGGAAAAACCTGGTGCGTATCGTGTCGCAAGAACCGACGGGAAAGGGCATTCTGGCAACGCACTCCTCAACTATGTGCGAAACGTCGACATGTTCGGCAAAGGCGCGTACGAGAAGAGCGTTCCCCAAAACGTGTTCACAGCAACAAAATCCAACACGGCGCTCTTCCTCAACCGCCTATTTAGCTGCGACGGCACCATCTACTATGATACAAACAGGAAATCGTGGCGTATCAGCTACGCATCCGCATCACGACAACTCATCGACGACGTCCAAAGCTTGCTCTTGAAATTCGGCATCCTCGCACGCATCCGCCAGAAGCTCGTGCGACTCAACGGAAAGAAGTTCTTCTCCTATGAGCTTGAGGTATCTGCGGCCCACCTTCCAACGTTCCTGCAAGAGATCGGGTTCTTTGGCAAAAAAACCGAACGGCAACGCCAAGCACTCAGAGAAACACCGTCGACAAGAAATCCCAATATCGACACCATACCCAAAGACCTCTGGGAGAGCTACCAACCAGAGTGTTGGGCAGATATCGGTCGCGCGATGGGCTACGCGCATCCGAAAGCAATGCGAGAACGTATGCGATACGCACCAGGACGTGAGATGCTCGCACAAATAGCGATAGCGGACCACCGTGAAGACATTCTCAAGATCGCACAATCAGATATCTTCTGGGATGAGATCGCAAGTGTCAAGAAACTCACCGGCACGTTTGAAGTGTACGACATCACCGTCCCCGAGCACCATAACTTTATCGCGAATGATATTATCGTGCACAACAGCTACACGATGGGCGTCATCGCTGAAGGCATGGCAGATATGCCACTTGCCATTCGCCAGAACCTCAGCATCGTCATGCTTGACACGATGGGCATCTATTGGACGATGAAATATCCAAATAGAAAAGAGAAAGATATCCTCGAGAAATGGAATCTCGCGCCAAAGGCATGCGACATCACAATCTACACACCAACAGGCTACTACGACAAAGCGAAAGAAGAAGGCATTCCCACCGACGCACCGTTCTCGATTCGACCTGATGAATTAACGGGTAGCGATTGGGTCACCACCTTCGGAATTCCCGAAAATAGCGCGACGTCTGTCTTAATCGAACGCGTCATCCACGATCTCAAAGAAACAGAACAGCCATTTAGCATCGAAGATATTCTCGCGGCCGTTATGCGCAGTGACGCAGAGAAGACGGTAAAGGATGATGTAACAAACCGCTACCGCAACGCGCAAGGCTGGGGTGTGTTCGACCGTGACGGGACACCGCTTGCAGAGCTTGCGAAACCCGGTCGCATTACGGTGCTTGACCTCTCCGCGTACTCGTCGGCAGAACACGGCTGGGCAATCAAAGCACTCGTGACCGGCATCGTGAGCCAGAAATTATTTACAGAACGTATGGCTGCGCGTAAAGACGAAGAATTCCGCCAATTGAAGCGCGATGTTGAATTCCTTTCCGAAGACGATGATCTCGCGCAACAGTTACCACTCGTATGGCTCGTGATTGATGAAGCGCACGAATTCCTCCCGAACGTCGGTAAAACCCTCGCAACCGATCCACTCGTCACTATCTTGCGCGAAGGACGACAACCCGGTATCTCACTGATTTTAGCATCACAACAACCAGGGAAGATTCACACAGACGTGATGACGCAAGCAGATATCTTCATCAGCCACCGCATCACCTCAAAACTCGATACGGACGCGCTTGGCGCACTCATGCAATCCTACCTGCGCACAGGATTGGATAAAGCACTTGACGGCTTACCGCGTTCCAGCGGCGCAGCACTTATCCTCGACGACACGAACGAACGCATGTTCCCCATTCAGATTCGTCCGCGCTTCACGTGGCACGGCGGCGAGTCCCCAACGGCGCTCAAAAAAGAGAGAAAGCTGTTCGAGTTCTAGAAGGAAACATAGAAATACCCCCTCAAGGACAAACGCACATGGTCAACTACGCTCTCACACTCCTTGCAATCGCGTACGCATGCGTCGGTGTCGTCGCGACGGTTGGATACTGGCCAACCATCAAAGACTTACTTGCACACAAACCAAGCGCAAACGTCGCATCCTATGTTATCTGGACCGCCTGTGCAAGCACCACATTCCTCTATAGTCTGTTCATCTTGCAAGATACTCTTTTTCGATTTGTGTCTGGTTTGAATTTTCTCTCGTGTGCAGCCATCCTTATCTTAAGTCTACGATCCGGTATTCGACACAGAACGAAAAAGAAGCGTTAAAATAGTACTGACAAACAGCAACACATATGGCAGGTGTTCTTCTACAGCTTCTCGCAATCGCGTATGCAATTGATGGTATCGTCTCGACAATCGCGTACTGGCCAACCATCAAAGACCTTCTCAATCGCACACCGAGTGCGAACACCACATCATATGTTATCTGGACGATAACTGCCACCATCACGTTCCTCTACAGCATCTTCATCCTCTCAGACGGACTATTTCGATTCGTTTCAGGTATGAACTTTCTCGCCTGTGCGCTTATTTTCATACTCCGCATGCGACTCAACGTTCGACAGAAGAAAACGAAAAAACGCAAACCACGTTAAGAATGGCGCTCAACACTTAATCGTGTACCGTTGTCACGACACCAGTCTGACGAGGGATTTCGATGTGACGGTAGCGGTAATCGCCTTCGAGCTCACCAACTATCTTCATGGCGACAGGGGCAGGGTCGAGGAATCCATCCATCGAAATCCCCGTATCATCCCAGAACTTCGTCTTCATGCCACCAGGACCTGCCACCAGCGTCTTGCCGATGCGTGTATCAAGCGATAACGATTTCGCAAGCATCCCAAGACCAGCTTTCGATGCAGCGTACATCGGCTCATTCTCGCGAGCGATGCGCTGCGTCGTCGATGTAATAACAAGGAGCGTATCAATCTTTCCTTGCGCGAGTAACAATTCTTTCGTAAAGATAGCCGGCGCAACGATACCGACACTCATCTGATCCTCAATCTGCGCCAACGATAACGAATCAATTTTCCCAAGTTGCACAGCGCCAGCACAATACGCAAGCAGTGAAATCTTCGGTAGCTTCTCAATGAGTCCGTGAATGTTGCTCTGCAGCGGACTAGCACTACCTGATAGATGAAGCGAATGAAAGAGCATGCGCTTATCCGACGGATCCGTACGGCCGGTGATGTGCACGTCGTAACGAGACACGAGGTTCTTCGCAATCTCGTAACCAAGACCAGAACTGCCACCGACGACTAATGCGATAGGAAGGGACGTCATGTTTGAAAGAAGAGTGAGAGAAGATTATAACGCTATCGAATCATACCAGCCCGTACACTTTCAAATGATCGCCATGGAACGCGCCGCGGAACTCCGTGTGGCGACCGAAGCGGCGGAACTCTGTCTCGGGTTTGTCGAGCAACGTTGAGATTTTCTCCAGATTCAAGAACACGAAGCGCACGAGATCCGTCTCCGTCGCAATACCGCGCACCACAGCCCCATCAGCCACCGGCAATCGCCTGATACTCTTATCAAGTGCGAATCGCGTCGCTTCAAATGCCCCCGTACCGGGCTCAAGCGCACGAACGTACTTGCGCATGAAGGCCTCAAGTTCTCGCAAGCGCGGTTTTCCTTGCTGCTCATAGAATTGCATGACGATATCGTACTCGGTGAAGATACCTTGCACAGTCTGGGGGGCAGTGAGTTTGTCGACGATAAGAATGCAGCCAACGTTGCGCTTGTGCATGCGCTCGCGTGCGTGCGCGAACGTCTCTTTCATGGTCGCAAACAACAGGTCTTTACTCATGAACGCATCAAGCGCGAGGTCTTTATGCATGGGGTACGTACGGAAATGTTTCGCAATGACCCGCAAGAGATCGTTTTGTGTGACCACACCCAAGAGCTTCCCGTTGTTGGCAACCACGAGACGGCGGAAATGCTTCTCCTTCATCATCCTGACCGCGTCCACGAGCGGCATCGACGGTACGACTGTCACAACGCCAGGCGTCATAATGTCGCGCACGCGCATCTTAAAAGAATCCCCGGTGACGGGCACCTTGTGCAAGTAATCGCGTTCTGTCACGATCCCAGCAAGCTTCTCGCCATCCATCACGACCAAGCATGAGATCGCTTCCGCAACCATTTTCGTTGCGGCACCGACCACCGTCTCATCCGGGCGCACAGTAATGAGGTAGTGCGACATAATATCGCCTACCGTCAACGTCCGTACGTCCGCTATCGCACGGCGTACCTTACGTCGACGCCACGACCGGATGATACTGCGAAACACCATTGCGCTCTACTCACGACGCGACGACGTCTTCTGCTTTCACCGTGTTATAGGTGATGTCGCGGTATTCGTAACCACCGATGACTGCGGGCGGGTCCTTTGAGAGGTCCAATACGGCCGCGCGGTGCATGACGCCGTAGAAGGGGTCGATATACGCTTCGAACGTTTTGCCATTCTCTTCCCAACGTACGACCGTCACCTGACGGCTGTTGAACGTGACGCCACCGGTACGCTCGCCGTACACAACACGGTCTCCCCACTGGGTCGGGAGCTCGATGTCATAGCGTGCGAAATCAACAGTCGCTGCGCGGTTTTCTTTTTTGCAGCTCGAAAGCTCGATGCAATATGCTTCAGCAGTCTTCGCAGTGAAATCAACGTAAACGGTGTCGGCAGTCCAACCGTTCATGTCTATTGCGGATGCAGGAATCACTTTCGCTTTATCGCCACGGACGTAGTACTTCGCCCATGCACCCATGTCGGGGAGCGTCGCGACGTCAAAAGAGACGCTCTTCACCGCGCTTTGCTTTTCGACCATGTCGCGGAGATCTGCATTCTCACGGCGGAGAATCGGAGTGTCATCGTCTTCTGTTGCGACAACCGATGGTCCGATCTCACCGAGTTTCTGCTCCGGCGGTGCAGTCTGTGCTGGTGCGCACGCGATGAGGACCACCGCGGCGATGATAATGAGTGCAAGAAGATATGAACGCATACGATTCCCTCCTTTGTACGGTGTATTAGTGTCGGCGCTTGTGCGGGCCGAGGATGCGCAGGTGTTCCTCATCCGTTCCAGCGTTGGTGATGCTCACCATGCTTGCCATGAACAAGACGATAGATAATGCCATGAACGCGGCACCCCACTTCTGGCTGACATCAGGATAGACGAACAGCCAACTCACGAAGAAGCCGATCACGCTTGCGATCATCCATTCGTGTGGCAGTGGAGCCGGTTCGAAAGCCATTATCGACACCTCTTTCTCGTCGGACATTGGAGGCGGTTGTTTATAAGGGTTGTGGGGGTTGAGCGTTCGAGCGTACCGTCCGTGCAGAAGGATTCTTATACGCCAAGCAGCCAGGCACAGCTCATGAAGCACTCGTTTTCCACGACCGCACTGCTCATCTTCCTCTTCGTCGCGGCGCAGATTATCGGCTTGAGTCTCATCGCGATGTCACAAGAGGTGCACGTCACACCATCCGGTCAAGAGGTGTCCTACAGTGCGACCGCGCTTGGCGAACGTCCACAGACAGAAGGCGCTACGAGTTTGCTCATGATAGCCATTGGTGTCGGCGTCGGTACTATGCTTGCGCTCTTACTCATCAAGCTCGGTGCTCGTGTCGCGTGGAAGATCTGGTTTCTTGCTGCGTCTTGGATAGCGCTCTCACTCGCACTGGGCGTCCTCATCCCCAGAGGAATAGCAATTACACTCGCAGCAGCGCTTGCCGCCTGGAAAGTGTTCAAGCCAAATCCGATTATCCACAATCTTACGGAAATCCTCGTGTACGGCGGTATCGCAGTCTTGCTCGTGCCATTATTTGACATCGTCTGGGTGATTGCACTCCTCGTTCTCATTAGCATCTATGATTGGATAGCGGTGCACCGAACAGGCCATATGGTGACACTCGCAAAAGGGCAAGCGGCAAGTGAAGTTTTCGCCGGGCTTGCAGTACCAACCGGGAACGCACAGCAAAGAGGAAACGCATCCCCAAGCACCATCACCGCTCGAGCACCCTCGCCAGCACGGTATGCTGCAACGAAGACTGTAAAAAAAGACCTCGGTACCGTCGGGGGAACAGCAGTCCTCGGTGGCGGGGATATCGCATTTCCGCTCGTGTTCGCGGGCGTCGTACTCCAATGGCTCATCGAATCACGCGGTCTCCTCCCAGTACACGCGCTTGGCGCAGCACTCATCATCCCACTGGGTGCGACAGTAGCGTTGAGTTGGTTATTCGCAGTCGCAAAGAAAGGCAAGTTCTATCCTGCAATGCCACCCATCACCGCCGGGTGCCTCATTGGTCTCGGCATCATAGCGCTGCTCTTCTAAGGAGCGCGACGGTCGGCACGAAAGCGATGCGGAGCATCGAGTGCAAGCATCTCTTGTGCAAACGTGGCGATATCTTGATCAGCACGTGC
>Ga0154020_10004851_pt1 | contig 15989 bp, 18 predicted proteins | sample Klosneuvirus_201_FD_109709 | JGI IMG/M metagenome (GOLD analysis project Ga0154020, IMG submission 109709) | Active sludge microbial communities from wastewater, Klosterneuburg, Austria - Klosneuvirus_20160825_MG | ecosystem: Engineered > WWTP > Aerobic digester > Activated sludge | place...
CACAGGTTACTACTTGTGGCTTTTTTATTTAATTTTGCGCCCTATGAAAGCCGAGCAACTCTTATTTGAATCTGTGAGATCAGGTCTTAAAACCCTGTATGGTCTTGATACCAACGCCATCAGTTTTCAGAAAACACGAAAAGAGTTTGAAGGGGATTTTACTTTAGTCACTTTTCCTTATACCAAGGAAACAAAAAAGTCGCCTGAACAATTGGCCAACGAGCTTGGTGCTTATGTACTTGAAAACAACACCCAGGTTCATGCCTTTAATGTTGTAAAAGGATTTTTGAATATTTCTTTATCGGCTGGCTTTTGGCTGAATTTTTTTGATTCAGTGAAATCAAATTCAACATTTGGATTTCAAAAACCCAAGTCCACCGGCAAAACCATCATGGTGGAGTACTCCTCTCCAAACACCAATAAACCTTTGCATTTAGGGCACGTCAGAAATATTTTGCTTGGATATTCAGTCGCCAGGATATTAGACGCAAACGGACATACGGTTATCAAAACCAATTTGGTGAACGACCGGGGCATACACATCTGCAAAAGCATGCTGGCCTGGGAAAAATTCGGAAAAGGAGAAACCCCGCAAAGCAGCGGTTTGAAAGGCGATCATTTGGTGGGTAAATATTATGTAGAGTTCGACAAAGCCTACAAAAAAGAGATTGCACAGCTGGTGGAGCAGGGCACAAGCAAGGAAGTTGCCGAGAAAGAAGCCCCGCTGATGAAAGAATGTCAGGAAATGCTCAGGCTTTGGGAAAAAGGAGATGACAAGGTGTTGAAACTCTGGAACACCATGAATGGCTGGGTATACGAAGGATTTGATGTTACTTACAAAAGTCTCGGCGTTGATTTTGACAAGATTTATTACGAAAGCAACACCTATTTGAGAGGGAAGGAAGTGGTGCAACAAGGACTTGAAAAGGGGTTGTTTTATAAAAAAGAAAATGGCTCTATTGCCATTGATCTGAGTGCAGATGGCCTGGATGAAAAAATCATTCTCAGGGGTGATGGCACCAGCGTTTACATTACACAGGACATGGGCACTGCGGTGGAGCGTTTTCAGGATTACCCTAAACTGAATCAAATTGTTTATACCGTTGGAAACGAACAAGATTACCACTTTAAGGCTTTATTCAAGATTCTTGAAAAGCTGAATTACAGTTGGGCTAAGGAATGTTACCACCTCAGCTACGGCATGGTGGAATTGCCTGAGGGAAAAATGAAAAGCCGGGAGGGCACCGTAGTGGATGCCGACGACCTCATTGAAGTGATGTATAACACGGCTAAAACCACAACCGAAGAACTCGGTAAGGTGGATGATTTTTCGGATGAAGAATTGGACGCACTCTACAAAACCGTGAGCATGGGGGCCCTCAAGTATTTTATTTTAAAAGTGGATCCAAGAAAAAAAATGCTCTTCGATCCAAAGGAAAGCATTGATTTCAATGGACACACTGGTCCTTTTATTCAATACACACACGCACGCATCAAGTCGGTGATCCGCAAATCCAATGAAAACGATGCAACTTACACTGTGTCGGACATTCACCCATTGGAGAGGGAAATTTTGCGTGGCATTTACGATTTTGAAGCCGTGATGGAGGAGGCTGGAAAAACCTATTCACCGGCTTTGATTGCAAACTACGCCTACGAACTCACTAAACTCTTTAACCGCTTTTATCACGACTTAAGTATCCTTAAAGAGGAAGATGCTAATAAACGCAAGTTTCGTCTGGCCTTGTCGTCAAGCTGCGCACAGGTGTTGAGCAAAGCCATGGATGTTTTAGGAATTCAAGTGCCGGAAAGAATGTAAAAACAAAAACGCCATCCTTTTGAAATGGCGTTTTTAATTTCTTAGGAGTTGAGTTCAGGTGGGTTCACTTGAGGTGTTTCAATCTTTTTCACTTCCGGTTCTTCGGGTTTATCAAAAGGACGTTTCCCAAAAATATCTTCCAGGTCTTCTTTAAAGATCACTTCCTTCTCCAATAATTTTTCTGCGAGCGTGGTGAGTTTTTCTTTGTTGTTAAGCAGAATACGCTTGGTTTTTGCGTAAGCCACATCCGTCATCTTTTTCACTTCCTCATCAATGGTTCTGGCAGTGGTTTCACTGTACGGTTTGCTGAAGGAATATTCGCTTTGTCCTGAACTGTCGTAATAAGAGATGTTTCCTATTTTTTCATTTAAACCATAATACACTATGCTGGCGTAAGCTTGTTTGGTGATTTTTTCCAAATCACTTAATGCGCCCGTGCTTACCCTTCCAAACACAATTTCTTCAGCTGCCCGTCCGCCTAAGGCTGCACACATTTCATCCATAATCTGGTCAACCGTAGTAATCTGCCGTTCTTCAGGCAAATACCAGGCAGCACCCAGTGATTTTCCGCGGGGCACGATGGTCACTTTCACAAGCGGACTGGCGTGTTCCAACATCCAGCTCACCGTAGCGTGACCGGCTTCGTGGAAAGCGATGACACGTTTTTCCTGAGGGGTAATGATTTTGTTTTTCTTTTCCAAACCGGCAATGATACGATCAACGGCATCCAGAAAATCTTGACGCTGCACTACTTTTTTGTTTGAACGCGCGGCAATTAATGCGGCTTCGTTACAAATGTTAGCAATATCGGCACCACTGAAACCCGGAGTTTGTTTGGCCATAAAATCAATTTCAACACTCTCATCAATTTTAATTTTGCGCAAGTGCACTTTGAAGATCTCTTTTCTTTCGTTCAGATCAGGCATATCCACGTATATCTGACGGTCGAAACGTCCGGCGCGCATTAGGGCGCGGTCGAGAATATCGGCGCGGTTGGTGGCAGCTAAAATGATGACACCGCTGTTGGTGCCAAAGCCGTCCATTTCGGTGAGCAATTGATTGAGGGTGTTTTCACGTTCATCATTCGCACCGGCGGAGATGCTTTTTCCACGGGCACGACCAATGGCGTCAATTTCATCTATAAAAATAATGCAAGGCGCTTTTTCTTTGGCCTGACGGAAAAGGTCACGCACACGGGATGCGCCAACACCTACAAACATTTCCACAAAATCAGAACCACTCAGTGAAAAGAAAGGCACTTTAGCTTCGCCTGCCACGGCTTTTGCCAATAAGGTTTTACCGGTACCAGGAGGACCAACCAATAAAGCCCCTTTTGGAATTTTTGCTCCAAGATCCGTGTATTTTTTAGGGTTCTTTAAAAAGTCAACGATTTCCATTACTTCCATTTTGGCGCCGTCTAATCCAGCCACATCGTTGAACGTGATGTTCACGTGAGTGTCCTTGTCAAATAAAGTGGCTTTAGATTTTCCGATGTTGAAGATCTGGCCTGGGCCTCCGCCTGAGCCTCCGCTCATGCGGCGCATCATAAAAATCCAGATGGCCACCATGATGAGAATAGGCAATAACCAGGTCAGTTGATCGCTCATCCAATTGGTTTCCTCAACACTTCTTGCAAAAACCTGCTTGTCTTTTGGTATCCCGGCCTCGTTCTGCACTTTTTCAATGCCGGATAGAAAATTATCTATAGAAGGAATGGTGATAAAAAAGTGTGGACCTTTAAAATTTTTGTCAGGGAAAAGAGAAACACCTTTTTCATTTTTATAACGATCACATTGGTAAGCGCTATCTGGGTTGATGGTGATCCTGGCAATGGTTTTGTTCACGATTACGACATCTTTCACGTCCCCTTTTGAAAGCATTTCCTGGTAAAATTTACCCTGACTCACTTCAATTAAACGGGAATTAAAATTGTTGCCGTAGAACACAAAAAACAACAAAACGCCCACTACTGCAGCGTAGATCCAATAAAAGTTATTTCCACTGCCTCCGCCTTTGTTGCTGCCCATAGGGTTTTGTTTCCCGAATTTTTCCTTCATGCGCTCAAATTGGCGCTTGCGCTCCTCCTCTGGACTGGGGCCGCTGCTTTTGTTGGTGCTATTATTATCTATGGGTTCTTTAGTTTCTTCGCTCATGTGTTTGTTGTATCGGTAGTTTTAGTTGATGTTAGTGATCTCGGCGTCGCCCCAAAGCCCTTCAAGATTATAGTGTTCGCGAAACTCTCGTTGAAACACATGTGCCACAATATTGATGTAATCAATCAGGATCCATTCTCCGTTTTGTTGTCCTTCCGTGTGAAAGGCTCTTTCTCCATTCAGTTTTTCAACGGTTTCTTCAATAGAATCGGCAATGGAGTTGACGTGGGTGTTGCTATCGGCGTCGCAGATGACAAAATAATCACTGACCCTGTTTTCAATGTTTTTTAAGTTTAAAACGGTGATGTTTTTGGCTTTACGTTCCTTCATGCCTTCCACAATAGCATCCAACAGGTCAATGGTTTGTTTTGTGGTGGCTTTCTTTTTTGGACGTTTCGCCCCCGTTTTACGCTGTTTATCAAGGTTGGCCAGCACATTGGCTTCTTTGGTTTCCTTCTCTTTTTCAAGCGCAGAAGTCGCTTTGTTTGATAGTTTACTGACTGTTTTTTTAACAGGGGCGCTGGATTTTTTGCGACTTGATGCAGCGGTTTTTTTTGGAAGGGATTTTGTTAGCTTTTTAATGGCCATATGGGGGGTGTTAGGTGCTGGAGATTTGAATTTTTATTAGGTTTACAGCAAATAGCAAATTTAAGGTATTTGACCCAATGCTGACAGGATTTATAGGGAGAAATCTCATTTTTTTACCTAATGTGGATAGCACCAATTCCTATGCCATGCAGCTGTTAAAGAACGTTAAGCCCAAGGAGGGGACCGTGGTCTACGCTGGTGCGCAAACACAGGGCCGTGGTCAACGCGCCAAGGTCTGGGACTCAGAGCCTGGGCGCAACATCACCATGTCGGTGATTTTGTTTCCGTCCTTTCTTGAGCTTAAAAATCAACGGTTTTTATACCAAATCACCGCTTTGGCTTGTTATGACACAATTGCGGCAAATCTTGATAAAAGCCAATTTGACATAAAAATAAAATGGCCGAATGACATACTCGTCAATTCTAAAAAAGTGAGCGGTATACTCATTGAGAACAACCTGATCGAAAACAAACTGCTGAGCTCTGTACTTGGCATTGGAATGAACGTGAATCAGAAAAAATTTGAACAACAACCAAATGCCACCTCGTTAAGCTTACTAAGCGGAAGGGATTTTGAACCAAATGAGCTGATGAGCCAGGTGTGTAATGCCCTGGTGAAGTATTACAAGCTTTTAAAAGGAGGAAAAACGGAGCAGATTCAGGGCCTTTATCAAAAGCTATTGTTTGGTGTTGACGAGTGGAGGGAGTTTGCGGTCAATGGAAAAAACACGGTATTAAAAGTGAGCGGTACCGGACCTACAGGATTGTTGTTGCTGGAGGACTTAGAAGGAAAACAAAGGGAAGTGGACGCTCAGGAAGTGCGCTGGATTTTTTGAAGCGCCAAATCATGCAATGCGGATGAAAGTTCTGGATACTTAAATGCAAAACCAGCCGAGCGGATCCTATCGTTTTTTACCCGGCAACCTTTATCTATCAGTGAGGCGCGTTCGCCCATCAACAGCCTTAGAAAAAAGGAAGGTACATTTGGCAGTAGGACCTTTCGTTTCAGGCTTTTTGCCATGCTAAGAGTAAAACCAGATAAGCGGAGTGGTTCAGAAGCCGTGGCATTGTAACTTCCTTTCATGTTGGAGTTTTCAACTGCAAAAACGAATAAATCCACAAGGTCCTGAATGTGTATCCATGAAATGTAGTTTTTTCCGCTTCCAATCACCGCTGCCAATCCTGCTTTCATCCAGGGGCGAAGTTTTGCGTACATGCCACCTTGTTTACTGAGCACGATGCCTATGCGCAAGATTACTAAACGCGTTTGACCGAGAAGAAATTTTTCATAGGTCGCTTCCCAGTCCTTACACACCAGAGCAAGAAAGTCGTTGCCAGCTGGCCTGGTTTCATCACAGCATTCATCTTCACAGCCATTTCCGTAATACCCGATTGCAGAGGCGCCACAAATCGATTTTAGAGTAATGTTATGCTTTTGCATGGTTTCCAGGAGGAATTCCGTGCTGTTTATTCTTGAAGTGTAAATCTCCTCTTTGTTTTTTTTGTTCCAGGGTTTTTCGGCTATGTTGCTGCCGCTTAAATTAATCAGGTGGTCAAGGGTTTCAAAAGCTTTTAGATCGATGCACTTCTTTGAAGGGTCCCAAAGAAAGACCTGTACGTTTTTTTCCTGAACCGGGTTTCTGCACAGCCAACTTACACGATGCCCCTTGTGGAGAAGTTCTGCTGTTAAAGCCCTGCCCAACATGCCGTTTCCTCCGCTAATCAGTATCTTTGCCATATTTCTTTAACACTTTAAATTAGTAAAAGTTTATGGTTTACGATATTCACATATTTGTTTGCACCAACGAGCGCAAAAACAATGAAAAAAGAAGTTGTGGGGAGGCGCATGGCCTGGACCTGGTGGCAGAATTTAAAAAACAACTCAAGGATCTGAAGGTCAATCTTAAAACACGCGCCAACCGCAGCGGTTGCCTTGGTATTTGTGATTTTGGACCTACCGTGGCCATTTACCCTGACGGCACCTTTTACGTGGACGTGAAAAAGGAAGATGTAAAAGAAATCATTGAATCGCATATTCTCCAAAAAAAACCTGTGCAGCGTTTGTTGCTTAAACAAAATGGATAAGGTTGAAATAAGGGCCAGTCTTTTACAACAGGAATTGTTTGAACTGTTTCGTCTTCAATTGAAGAAAGATTTTGAGGTCTCGGGCTGTGACGTTGATTTTATTGAAAACCTTCCGGTTAACTTTGATCGACTTAGAGACGAGATCAGCGCACAGATAAAAAAAACGGGAAAGCACAGTGCTTCAAAATTACCTGAACTGCTTTACAGGATCGATGTGAGTGAACAACAGATCAAACGTTTTTCAGAAGAGCATCCTGCCGAAATTTGGGAAGACCTTGTGTCGGAATTGATCATAAAACGCATACTTCAAAAAGTGATCTTAAAAAAAACATATAGCAAAAAATGAAACTCATAATCAGAGAAGGCACTGAAAACGACATCGCCTCGGCCTTAAAACTTGTGCATGAGTTGGCGCGTTATGAAAAGGCGCCTGATGAAGTTGAAGTAAACGCGGAACAGATGAAGGAATGGGGATTTGGAGAGAATCCCTTGTTCAGGTTTTTTGTTGCTGAAGAGGGTGGGAACGTACTGGGTATCGCTCTGTACTACTACAAATATTCTACCTGGAAGGGCAAATGCATTTTTTTGGAAGATATTATTGTTACTGAGACCCAGCGAAAAAAAAATATTGGAAGCAAATTGTTTGAGCAGGTGGTGCAGGTGGCAAAGCGTGAAGGAGTGAAACGCCTTGAATGGCAAGTATTGAGCTGGAACGAGCCGGCGATAGCTTTTTATAAAAAGTACAAGTCAAATTTTGATGAGGAATGGCTGAACTGCAAATTGACCTACGCGCAAATTCAATCCATGTAAACCTGATCTGAGTTCACCAGGCATTTCGGAATGTACCAGCCTTTGTTCAATTCTTCGGGGCTCAAAATGCGGGCGTCGCATTTCAGCAATTGGCCTTGGCGATTTCGTTTCAGAATAAGGGCTTTGCCACTGAGTATGGTCTGAATCACCTTTTCCTTTAGCTCCTCAAGCGAAAGCGCATTTGTGGTTTCCTTTAAACCAAAAGCCACTTCATTGTTATGCAGGTCCATGACCATTGAAAGGCTGTCGTGTCTATGTTCATAATTTGTTTCCCCCTTTAAAAACTGCCTGTAGTTTTTATTTTCATGCGCTTTGCCCAGTTTTCGAAGTTTTTTTGTTTTCACTTTTTGATGAAAGGCCGCCATAAAAAACACATGGCGGAAGGCATCCAGTTTACCACCATTGCTAAAACTATCTAATCTTGTTTTTATTTCTTTTTGGTTGTAAATGGCCTGACAGGTTTTATTGATCTTTTTGATTTTAGCTGCGGCAAAGGGATGCGAAAATGCCCAAAGTGCAACCGGATCAAACACCCCTTTCCTCTGCGCAGGCAATTTAATCGACAAAATAAGGGCAATGGTCAATAGACAATATTTACACATATCGACGGTAAAAAAACAATCGTCTAAAAATAAGCACAATTAACAATGATTTGTTGGTACTCTCGTCTAAATTCCAATAATCGCGGCACTTTTCGTATTAACTTTGAGATGTGGACCTTAAGAACGACTTCTTATCAATCTTGCTGAATAAAGCAGGAAAACAAAGTGTAGAAAGCATCAATGACCTTAGAGATAAGGAATTTAGTGGATTAAAATTGAGCCCTGAAGAACGTTTTGCACTTTCTAATTACGACCGTTACCGCATTGCCGTGTTAAATGCACAAAGCGATAAGGAAAAATTCCATTACAAATACCGCCAACTTCAGGTGATTGCCAATCTTAGCGACTGGCGTGAATTCATTGGCCGGGAATTCTCCCGGCAGTAAGCAGAATCCATCTTTCTGAATGGATTTTTATCGCTATTTTTACCATCAATTCTAAAACTACATGAACGTGATGACGCTTGGGCAATTTATTATTGAAAAACAAGCCGATTTTCCCTATGCAAAGGGAGAATTGTCGAGATTATTAAGAGACATTGGCATTGCCGCTAAAATTGTTAACCGTGAAGTAAGCAAGGCTGGCCTTGTTGAAATATTGGGTGAGACCGGGGAGACCAACATACAGGGTGAGCGTGTAAAAAAACTGGATGTGTATGCCAACGATCAATTTATTGCTGCTCTAAAAGCCGGTGGTGAAGTGTGCGCCATAGCCAGCGAGGAGAACGAAGACATTATTCCTATTGATACCGAAATATCCAAAAACGCGAAATACGTGGTGGCTATGGACCCGCTTGACGGTTCATCCAATATCGACGTAAACGTTTCGGTGGGCACCATTTTTTCCATCTACCGTCGCGTGACATTAAAAGGGCCTGGCACCATTGAAGATTTTATGCAAAGAGGCACTGAGCAAGTGGCCTCCGGATACATTATTTATGGTTCGAGCTGTATGCTGGTTTACACTACTGGCAAAGGGGTGAATGGATTTACACTCGACCCGTCAATAGGTGAATTTTGTCTTTCTCATCCCAACATGCAAACTCCTAAAAAGGGCGTGTATTATTCGGTCAATGAAGGGAACTACCTGCATTTTCCTGAAGGTGTAAAAAAGTACATCAAGTATTGCCAGGAAGAAGACAAAGCCACCAACCGGCCGTATTCTTCGCGTTACATTGGTTCAGGTGTGGCAGATATTCACCGAAATCTCATCAATGGAGGTGTTTACATTTATCCTGTTACCACCAAGTCCCCAAGTGGCAAACTTCGTCTTTTATACGAATGCAATCCTTTGGCTTTTGTAATTGAACAGGCAGGAGGAAAAGCCAGCACAGGCGAAAAGCGCATTATGGAAGTGCAGATCAAAGAATTGCATCAGCGCACACCGCTTGTTATTGGTAGTTCGGAAATGGTAGATAAAGTGATGGAGTTTATGGCCAAGTACAGCGAACAAAAAGTATAATACAACAAAACAGATTGGTAGAAAAACGTCCGGCTTTTGCTGGACGTTTTTATTTTGATACCCAGAGCTTTAGTCTCTGTTGTTTGAAGTAAATCGCCAGATGTAATAAAGTAAACTGGCAATGGAGGCCAAAGCCCCAACAACATACGTATAGGCTGCCCATTTTAACGCATCTTTAGCACCTTCGTGTTCTTCGCGGTAGGTAATACCTGACTGATCTAACCAGGCCAAAGCTCTTCTGCTGGCGTCTATTTCAACCGGCAAAGTAATTAAACTAAAAATGGTGATGGCGCCTTGTAAAACAATGAACACTAACAACATGGTGTTTGTTAGTGCGGGCGATAAATATGCAAGAAAAAACAAACCAAGGGTTAAAAAACTCATGGCATTACTGGCAATTTGCACTGCAGGAACAAGTTTGCTGCGCATGGTCAACCAACGGTACGCTGTTGCGTGCTGAACCGCATGACCGCATTCATGAGCTGCTACCGCCGCAGAGGAAATGTTGCTGCCAGCATACACATCGTGACTCAGGTTCACTGTTTTTTCTAGAGGATTGTAATGATCGGTAAGCATGCCGTTGACACTGCTCACTTTTACATCGTAGATGCCGTTGTCACGTAGCATTTTTTCAGCCACTTGTTTTCCGCTTAAGCCGGATTTCAGGCGGTTTTGAGCGTAATGCGAAAATTTGGATTTAAGTCGGGCGCTGACCAGCATACCCAAACCCATAAAGACTAAACTGATGATCAATAAAAGAGGATCGTACATGGTTTTTTCTTACTCTACTGGCAATTTGAATGCCAATGAAAAAAAAATGTCATTTTAGCAGGATGCGCTCAGGCCCTGTCAATACTGACACGAATCAAAAAAGACAATTGATAAAAATTAACACTTGTTACTTAGTAAGTCCTTGTATTCGGCGGGCTTGGCCCTGAACTTTCCCGTAACTTTAGGGTTTATCACCATGAGTGCACGCCCAACCATACTTGTTACCAACGACGACGGCATCTATTCCCCGGGAATAAAATGTTTGACCGACATTGCAAAAAAATTCGGCGACCTGATCGTAGTTGCTCCTGATAAACCTCAGAGCGGCATGGGGCATGCCATTACCATAAACGCAACGCTGAGAATTCAAAAAACCAGCTATCACCAGGCAGTGCAGGAATACGCCTGCAGCGGAACGCCTGTCGATTGTGTAAAAATGGCGGTGAACCACATTCTTAAAAAAAGACCAGATCTGATTCTCAGCGGCATCAACCATGGCAGCAACAGTTCCATTAACGTGATTTACAGTGGCACCATGAGTGCGGCCATAGAAGGCGCTCTTGAAGGGACGCCAAGCATAGGTTTTAGTTTGTGTGACTATTCAATGGAGGCTGATTTTACCCAAACAGAACCCTTTGTTTCGAAAATAATTGAGCAGGTGATTCGCAATGGCCTGCCCAAAGGCGTGTGTTTAAACGTTAACCTGCCTAAACTTAAGGCCGATGAAATAAAGGGCATAAAACTTGTACGTCAGGCTAAAGCCAATTGGGTGGAACGTTTTGAAGAACGCAAAGACCCGTACGGCAGAGACTATTATTGGTTGACCGGCGAATTTGTAAACTTTGAACCCGAAGCAAATGACACAGATGAGTGGGCGCTTGCTGAAGGGTACGTTTCTGTGGTGCCAACGCAAGCCGACCTTACCGCGCACAGCATGTTGAAAGACTTAACTTATTTTGAAAAATGAAAACTTGGATGTATAAAATTGACACCTGGTGGGCAGGTTTGCTGATTGGATTGGTGTTCCCTATTGTAATATTTTTTCTGTACTGGTTGTTTCTATACTCCCAGATCTCTTTTCCGATCCGATTTATCTTCTACCTGAAGAACGGGTATTTGTTGAGTAACGTGATCAAGTTGTGTGGTTTGTCTAACCTTGTGCTTTTTTATTTTGGTCTGAATAAAAAACTGGACAAATTCAGTAAAGGCGTTATTATCAGTTTACTTCTCTACGTGGTTCTTGTGGCTTACGTCACGTATTATCACGAGCCCGAATTGTACTAATGAAGTATTATTTCATAAGCGGAGAAGCCAGTGGTGATTTACACGCCGCCAATTGCATGCGGGAAGTATTAAAACAGGATCAAAGCGCTGATTTTGCTTTTACAGGGGGCGATGAAATGCAAAAGGTGAGCGGTAAAAAAGCCAGCATTCACATTCGCGAAATGAATTTTATGGGCTTTGTGGATGTTCTGAAGAACCTGGGTACCATTAAAAAGAATTTCAAAAAGGCAAAAGCCGATATTTTAAAGTTTAAACCCGATTTGCTTGTGCTGGTGGATTATCCGGGGTTTAATCTGCGCATGGCCAAATGGGCTTTTGAGCAGGGGATTAAAGTAGATTATTACATATCACCCACAGTATGGGCCTGGAAAGAGGGCAGGGTAGAGGAGATCAGGAAATACGTAAACAAACTGTTTGTGATCCTTCCTTTTGAAGAAGCCTTTTATGCCAAACACCACCTTAAGGTGCAATTTGTCGGACATCCTTTATTGGACGCCATCAAACAAAAACGGCCTTTGTTAAAATCAAAAGAAGAATTTATAACATCAAATCACCTTAGCGGCAAACCCATAGTTGCTGTTTTGCCTGGTAGTCGCATGCAGGAAGTGGATCGCATGATGGAGCTCATGTTAAAAGTAATGCCTGAGTTTCAGGAGCACGAATTTGTTGTTGCTGCATCCAACAGCATTTCCAAAGACTATTACAACAAACTGGAGACGTATAAAGTGAAGGCCGTTTACAATCAAACCTATGAGTTGATGCAATACGCCTCTGCGGGCATTATCAAATCCGGGACCTCAACCCTTGAAAGTGCTTTGTTTAAATTGCCTCAGGTAGTGTGTTACAAGGCCGGCAGCCTGTCCTTTGCTATTGGAAAACGTTTAGTGAATGTCAAATACATCAGTTTGCCTAACCTTATTTTGGACCAGCCCCTGGTAAAGGAGTTGATTCAAAATGAACTTACACCTGCAAACATCAGCCATGAACTGAACCTGCTATTAAACGATGCCAAACGAAAATCAGAATTAAACACCGGGTATGAAGCCCTTTTTAACTTGCTTGGTGGCGAAGGGGCTTCCGGGCGATTGGCAACTCAACTGGTTTTAGACACTAAAAAAAGCCATGCCTAAGGCAATTAAAAAAATACTCATCACACTTTCATTCGGCTTGGGACTAGGCGTCTTCTCTTCCTTTTTTGTGCCTGCCGAATTTGTTTACATCCGCATTTTCGCTCATTTAAAACTGGATGAATTCGAAACCATGTTGAGCCCGAGAGTTTATAGGGTGATGGCGGATGGCAATTCCCTGGAGCTTGATGAGAACTTTTTTAACTTCAGGTTAAAACAGCAAAACGACAGTGTGAGCCTGTTTCAAGGAAACAAAAACCTGGGTACTTATGCCTATGTGAAGTTTTACACCGAAGATCCTTTAAACGAATTCAAAATCAAACTGGTTCAGCCCGAACGAAAAATCAGAACCTACCAGGGAAATATTTCCTGCACGGTGGTGGATGGGGGCATACGCATCATCAACGAAATTTTACTCGACAACTACATTGCCGGGGTAACCGAAGCTGAAGCTGGCTCACGTTCTTCTCTTGAGTTTTACAAGGTGCAGGCCATCCTCGCCAGAACCTTTGCTCTGGCTCACATCAATAAACACCTGGAAGAAGGGTTTAGCCTCTGTGATCAGGTGCACTGCCAGGCTTATTTTGGTAAACCCCGGGAGTTGAGAATATTCTCAGCCATTGAAGCCACCAAAAACAAAGTGGTGGTGGACGAGAACCTGAATTTAATCGTAGCGGCCTTTCATAGCAACAGCGGAGGACAAACGGCCAACAGCGAAGATGTTTGGGGTTCTAAAACCACGTATTTAAGAAGCGTGAACGATTCCTTCAGCATAGCCATGCCCAATGCCTTCTGGGAAAGGAAAATGCTCACAGAGGATTGGCTGAGTTACTTAAAACTAAAACACAACTACCCCATTGAGGACCCAATAGCTAAAGAGGCCGCGCTCAACTTCCATCAGGAGGACAGAAAGGTATTTCTTGAAATGAATGAATTAAAGGTGCCTTTAAAAGGGGTGCGTCAGGATTTGCAATTAAAATCCACCTTTTTCAGCATTCGCCCGCTCAATACGGATAGCATTATTTTTACCGGAAAGGGGTATGGCCACGGTTTAGGTATGTGCCAGGAAGGGGCCATGTGTATGGGCAAAAAAGGCTATAGCTACGAACAGATTCTGAATTTTTATTATCAGAACATCATGTTGATCGACCTTCATAAACTTTCCTTTTTTAAGGATGAATAAAGGTGTGCTGTACATACTTCTTTCTGTTTTTTTGATCGGATGTAAATCCGCAGAAAAGGTGGAGCAAATACCAAAGGCCATTGTTAAGGAAATAAACAAGTTCTCTGCTTCCTCTACCTGCAAAGATGCCAGCGTAAATCAATTTGAATTTCAGGAAAAAACAGTGTTTGTATTCGAAGAAGGGACCTGTGTGATGGATAAGGAAAGCAGGGTGCTGGATAAAAGTGGTAAACTGCTTGGATCCCTTGGCGGATTTACGGGCAATACGAGCATACAGGGCGAAGATTTTTCGAAGGCCGTTTTTCAAAAGGCGTTGTGGCGAAAAATGCAGGCCGATCCCAACCAATAGAGACTATTTTAATCAATTGTTAAAATTAAGGATGACAAAATTCTCTTTGTTAACTTAGTTCCTCTATTAAAATTTCAAAACCATGGAAGATAAATTTCACCGCAGGAATTTTATTAATCGCATCAGTTTAGGGTTTGCCTCCCTCATGGCAGCGCCCTTCGTGGGAGTCGCTAAAAACTTCAAGGAGGCTGAAGCAGAATTGCTGGCCCAAACGCAAAAAAGCCCGATTCTTGAAATCAAAGCCATGGGTTTTCAGTGGGAAACTCTGGATCCGTTTTTGTTTTGTGTGCATCACGAAGATAAATTTCCAAAAGGGAATGATCTGTGTGGGCCTGCCACTTCTTTGGCCGGGCGAAGTTTAGGCGATGATTTTATCATAAAAGACGGATGGCGCATGTACCATGGCAAACGCGTTCCGGGTTTTCCGGGGCATCCACACCGGGGTTTTGAAACGGTGACAGTGGTACGTGAGGGTTTGGTTGATCATGCCGATTCATTGGGGGCGGCAGGTCGTTATGGTAATGGTGACGTGCAATGGATGACCGCTGGAAAGGGCGTTCAGCATTCTGAAATGTTTCCATTGCTAAGTAAAGAGAAAGAAAACCCCATGGAATTGTTTCAAATCTGGTTGAACCTTCCTAAACGCAACAAAATGGTGGATCCGCACTTTAAAATGTTTTGGTCGGACACCATTCCCAAGCTAAAACACAAGGACGGGAACAACAAAACCACCGAGGTGGAAGTGATGGGAGGCCGGCTTGGCAAACTCAAATCACCCGCACCGCCTCCCAACTCATGGGCCTCTGACCCTGCGAATGAAGTGGCCATTTGGAACATTAAAATAGAGGCGGGTGGAAGCTGGACCCTTCCTGCCGCGTCAAAAGGCATTAACAGGGTTTTGTATTTTTACCAGGGCGAACAAATTCAACTGGCGGGAAAAAACATTAAAAACTACCACAGCATACAAGTGCAGGCGGACACAGACCTGTTGATCACGAATTCCGGAAACGAAGCAAGAATACTGGTGTTACAAGGCAAACCCATTGGTGAGCCAGTGATACAGTACGGACCTTTTGTAATGAACACCAAAGAAGAGATCAATCAGGCTTTTGAAGATTACCACAAAACCCAGTTCGGTGGCTGGCCTTGGCCAAGGTACGATCAGGTGCACGATAGAAATTCAGGACGTTTTGCTTTGCACGCGGATGGGCGTAAGGAAGTAAAACCATAATTAAATGGGTTCAGCAAGAGTCTGTTGCCATTCTTAGCATGTTATTTTAGAGTTCGGGACTAAAAAAGCTTTGCCTTAAACTCAACAAGGTATTCTGACACCTAAAATCTTCAGCAGCGAATGGCCCACTCCAAAGTAAAAGGTTCAATATTGCCATTTCTCTAAAAATGAATATGCTAATGCCATTGATTTTCAAGGTGAATTTCTAGCATCCGTTAAGGAGTCATCCCAAAAAAATTGGGGGCATCGGTATTAAAAAATGTGTTAAGTGGAACTGGATCCGTTAACTGTTCATGAACCAGCTTCAATGGTTTATTGCCTTTGGTAGAAGTTGAATCTTGGGGCTGTGTAACGCAACGTGAGTTCAAAACCACCACGGTAAGCGGAAGCAGCAGATAGCCTGGAAATATTTACATCGTAACTTATTACGATACCAAGTTTTTCTTTGCGCTCAAAGAGTGCGGAAAGTAGAATAGCATCCTTGTTCCTTAAATAAAAGCCATAACCAAAACAATCTCGCAAAATA
>Ga0154020_10004852_pt1 | contig 15989 bp, 15 predicted proteins | sample Klosneuvirus_201_FD_109709 | JGI IMG/M metagenome (GOLD analysis project Ga0154020, IMG submission 109709) | Active sludge microbial communities from wastewater, Klosterneuburg, Austria - Klosneuvirus_20160825_MG | ecosystem: Engineered > WWTP > Aerobic digester > Activated sludge | place...
ATGACCGTCATTTATTCAGGAAACAAAGTCAACGTAAACACTGAATTCTCTATTGAATCATCGGTTTCGTCTATTAATCAAGCTATTTCTTAGTAAAACACAAACTTCTCCCTGTCATTAAACCGGGTCTATTTCGTTTTTTTACCACTTGATACTTATTCTTCTTTTTTCCTGTTGAAACCATGTAAAATAGAACTGGTCAAAGAGAGAATAAGACTAAATGCCAGAGCAGTCCAGAAGCCTGAGACCGAGAAACCGTCAACAAGTTTGGCACTTAATAGTATCAGTAAAGCATTAATAACCAACAAGAACAGCCCTAATGTCAATATGGTCACGGGTATCGTAAGTATGACTAACACAGGTTTGACGATTGCATTTAGTAGGGCAATCACTATTGCAAGAATAATTGCGGTCAGCACACCGTCAACATGCACTCCCGGAAGTAACCAGGCAGTAATAAGGATAGCTAAAACTCCAACGATTAAGCGACTGAGTAGTTCCATATAAAATTTTATTGAATTTCTTCTTCGAAAGGTAAAATAAAAGTACTTTTTTCTGGTGTAAATGAGTAAAAAACTTGCTTAAATTTACAGCATAGTTTTAAAACTCAATTATGCAAAACGATTTAGAAAACGGCAGAAAATTTTACGATGGAGTCATGGCTAGTTTCGATAAAGCAGCCGCCTTCACTGATTTTGAACCAGGTCTATTGAATCAGATCAAAATTTGTAATAGTATATACAAATTTTATTTTCCTATTGAAGTAGACAACACACTTCAAGTAATTGAAGGTATACGTGTTCAACATAGTCATCACAAAACACCGACAAAAGGAGGTATTCGTTACAGTGAGTTTGTAAACGAAGATGAAGTGAAAGCACTTGCAACTCTAATGACTTTTAAATGTGCAGTTGTTGATGTTCCATTCGGAGGAGCTAAAGGCGGGATAAGGATAAGCCCTCGCAAATTTACAGATAAGCAACTTGAACGAATTACACGTCGTTATACTACAGAACTCATAAAGAAAAGTATGATTGGCCCGGGTATTGATGTACCTGCTCCGGACTATGGTAGCGGATCACGCGAAATGGCTTGGATCGCGGATACATATGCGACTTTTAAATATGATGACTTAAACGCCTTAGGTTGTGTAACAGGAAAACCTCTTGGTCAGGGTGGGATACAGGGACGTACGGAGGCAACCGGACAAGGGATTTTCTTTGGAATCAGGGAGGCACTCAGCCACACAGAGGATATGAAGAAAATTGGCCTTACTACCGGGATAAAGGATAAAAAGATTATAGTTCAAGGTTTGGGAAATGTAGGCTACTACTCTTCAAAATTTTGTATGGAAGGGGGAGGCGTTATTGTAGGAATAGCAGAACGTGAAGGTGGAATTTACAATTCTAAAGGTCTTGAAATTGATGCCGTCTTTAGACACAGAGAACAAACCGGATCAATTCTCAATTATCCGGGAGCAACGAATGTTGTAAACTCTATTGAAACTCTTGAGATGGAATGTGATATTATCATTCCGGCTGCTCTTGAAAATCAAATTACACAAGACAATGCTCCTCGAATCAAAGCAAAAATAATCGCTGAAGGTGCAAACGGACCGGTGACTCAAAATGGAGAAGCGATTCTTTTACAAAAAGGTGTAATGATCATCCCTGATCTTTATTTAAATGCGGGAGGGGTAACCGTATCTTATTTTGAATGGTTGAAGAATCTTTCCCATGTCCGTTTCGGTAGAATGGAAAAACGCTTCCACGAAATGGCAAGTACTGAATTGGTCTCGGTTGTAGAGAATGCAACAGGAAAACAACTTGATGCATTACACAGAAAAATTCTTATTCACGGACCCGATGAGATCGACTTGGTTCGTTCAGGACTCGAAGAAACCATGCTGTTTGCCTATAATGAAATCCGTGAGATTAAAATGAAGAGTCCTAAGATCGGTGACCTGAGAACAGCCGCTTTTGTTAGTGGAATTCGAAAATTAGGTGTGAGTTACCAGGCTTTGGGTATCTTCCCTTAAGCATTTAAAATTCATTGCATAAAAAAACCGGCTTCAGGAAGAAGCCGGTTTTTTTATTGATTATTTTTTTCATCAGATGATGAGCAATGCATCACCATAACTGTAGAAATGATATTTTTCTTTAACAGCCACTTTGTAAGCATGCATGATGTTTTCATATCCACCAAAAGCTGCAACCATCATCAACAAAGTTGATTCAGGCATGTGAAAATTAGTGATCATCGCATTGGCTACACTAAAATCGTATGGAGGAAAAATAAATTTGTTTGTCCATCCGTCAAATGGTTTCAATTCACCCTGTGTTGAAACGGATGACTCAATACCACGCATTACGGTTGTTCCGATAGCACAGATTCTTTTTTTATTGGCTTTTGCTTTGTTCACAATATCACAACAATCTTTTGTAATGATAACCTGCTCAGAATCCATCTTGTGTTTTGTGAGATCCTCAACCTCTACTGGACGAAATGTTCCTAAGCCAACATGCAAGGTTAATTCTGCAAACTGAATTCCTTTCAATTCTAATCTCTTCACCAATGGCATACTGAAATGCAATCCTGCTGTTGGTGCAGCCACGGCTCCTTCATGACGAGCAAAGACGGTCTGGTATCTTTCTACATCTTCAGGTTCAGCTTTACGCTTAATGTATTTTGGCAATGGAGTATTACCCAATGAAGTAATCGTTTTTTTAAATTCTTCGTAAGGTCCATCGAAGAGAAAACGAAGTGTACGACCTCTGGAAGTTGTATTGTCAATGACCTCAGCAACTAAAAGATCATCTTCTCCGAAATATAATTTATTTCCGATCCTTATCTTTCTGGCAGGATCTACTAGTACATCCCACAGTCTGCTTTCTCTATTTAGTTCACGCAATAAAAAGACTTCGATCTTTGCTCCTGTCTTTTCTTTGTTTCCATATAAACGGGCAGGAAAAACTCTTGTGTTATTTACCGCCATTACATCATCCTCATTAAAATAACCAAGGATATCTTTGAAATGTTTGTGCTCGATCTTTCCGGTTTTACGATCCATGACCATAAGGCGGGCATCCTCACGATGCTTTGCGGGATGTGTAGCAATAAGTGCTTCCGGAACACTGATTTTAAACTGGGATAATTTCATAATTTCTGGTGCTGAATGATCTCTTCAACTTAAATGAAGGGCGGCAAAGATAACACCACGCACCCCCCCTTGTAAAGGGTTTTTGAAGATAAATTGTAAGAAAATGAAAGAAATTTTAATCCACCTGTTTATCAGATAGTTGTGAGCTAAATTCAACAGGATCTATGGCATCTGCCAAATGATAATCTCCAATTCGGGTCCTGCAAAGGGAGGAAAGATAGGCTCCCGTACCCAATTTTTCGCCTAGATCATGAGCTAAAACCCTGATATATGTGCCTTTACTGCAGACTACCTTGAAGTGAAGTTCAGGGAAGTTGATTTTACTGATTTCGAAAGCTTTGATTTCTATTTCTTTAGGCTTGATTTCCGGCGTTTTTCCTTCTCTGGCAAGACTATATGCACGACTGCCTTCAACCTTCACAGCAGAAAAGGCAGGTGGTGTTTGTTCCTGTTTTCCAATAAAACTTTGAACTACCTCTTCTAGTAATATTGGATCAATCGTCGTTACATCTTCTTGTTTGATTACCTCTGATTCCAGATCGTGACTTGCTGTCCTGGCTCCAAGAAAAAATGTTCCTGTATATTCCTTTTCAGCATCTTGAATTTCTTGGATCTTCTTGGTATTCGCACCGGTACAAACAACTAACAAGCCTGTCGCCAAAGGATCCAATGTGCCGGCATGTCCTACCTTGAGTTTTATTTTTATGTCCGGATTTAAAGCTTGTCTTTTTAATGAGCCGATAATTGCTCCCTTTACCTTAGCTACCACATCAAAGGATGTCCATTTGTATGGTTTATTGAAAAGAAAAATATGTTGTGCAATATTCATTCTGTCTAATAATATTCCCGAGCTCAGAACATTTGCAGATCCACGCCCAGCAAATGCAGAATAAGAATGAGACTCCCGACAAGTATCCTGTAATATCCAAAGACTTTAAAGCCATGCTTGGTCAGGTATGTAATAAAACTTTTGATAGCCAACATAGCAACAATAAAAGCGATTATGTTACCGAAGAGGAGCAACTGAATTTCATTCTCATGAAAGCCCCCACCTTTGTGGTAAAAGTCCCAAAGATCTTTTACCGTAGCACCAAACATTGTTGGCACAGCAAGAAAAAATGAGAATTCTGCGGCAGCTTTTTTATTGAGTCCCTGCGTCAATCCTCCAATGATGGTAGCTGCAGATCGGGAAACACCCGGAACCATAGCCAATACCTGAAACATTCCTATCTTAAATGCTTTCTTGTCTGACTTTAATTCTTCGTTTCCTCTTTCTTCCGCTTCAGCAAACCATTTGTCAAGCATCAGGAATATTATCCCTCCGATGAGTAATGCGATCGCAACGACAATCACATTTTCGAGTAACATGTCGATATACTTTTTAAAGAGCAGACCAAAGATCACTGCTGGTATAAAAGCAATTAGTAACTTTTTGTAAAAATCAATGGTGGCTGCAAGTTCTCCTTTCTTAGGAAGAAATTTTTTCCAGTATAAAACGATGACTGATAAGATAGCTCCAAGTTGTATCGCAATAGTAAATGTCTTCGTGAAATCATCAGATGCTATGCCCATGATCGATGAGCCAATGATCATGTGCCCGGTAGAAGAGACAGGAAGAAATTCAGTAATACCTTCTATGATCCCCAATATGAGGGCTTGCCAGATTGTCATGGTAAAAAATTGTTCTTGGAATCTGTTCGTTACTAGGAAATACAAACAGAAGCTTACTATTCTTTCGATTTCTTAAGAATGGCGTATACCTCTATAATAAAACCGGAGATGACAAGAACAGGAGCCAATGTGATCCTGCGGAAACTAAAAATTGACGGATCCCAAACTTTCGGATCTTCAGAGCCTCCTCCGGACATTAATACAAAACCCAAAAAGATCACAGCCATGCCAATAAGCATGATGATGTAATTCTCTTTTCCAAAAGGGAAATCTTCTACTGTCTTAATGTCTTTTTTTGCCATGACTAAGGAAATATTATAATTGATGCTTTGTCGAGCATTGCATTTTTTAGGTCTGCAAATATAGTTTTTTTAGCATTAAACTTTCTGAAAAAACGGATTTCTTAGGTCATAAGAATTAGGCGGTTTCCCTTAATTTATGCCTAATAAAGCTCGTCAGTCTTTAGACGGAGGTAGCGGTTAACCGCAAAATATGTAGATATAAAGGATAATAACAACCCCAATACTAAAACTGATCCGATTAATATAGCCAGCATACGCAAGTCTGACAATTGGCCCAGTTCAGGAAAACGGGTGTGAATAAGATAGATTATACCACTTAACAAAATGCTTGCAATAATGCCTGCAATAATTCCATGGCCTATTCCTTTCTTTAAAAAAGGCCAACGTATGAAAGCCTTCGTTGCGCCGACCAGCTGCATACTCTTAATCAGAAACCTCCTGCTGTACATCGAGATTCTGATCGTGTTATTGATCAAAGCGACCGCAATAAAAAAGAGTAGTCCGCAGAAGACTAGTATCACCATGGCGATAGCACGGAAATTATCGTTCATCTTATCGACCTCCGTATGCTGATAGCTGACTTCTCTTGCTAGGTTGCTTCTTGAAAGCTCATTGTGAATTTTCTTTAGGCTATCAGGATTTGAATATTCTGCATTAACACGGATATCAAGTGTGGCCGGAAGAGGGTTTGATTCAAGCATGCCTAAAGCATCCTCTCCAAGTTCTATGATAAGACTGTCCAGAGCCTCCTGCTTGGAGATATAGACGACCGATTTGGTATATGCCTTTTTTTCAATTTCACGATGAAATTTTTTGATGTCAGAACTTGAAATTCCGTCGTTCAGGAAAACATTTAGCTCCACATGCTCTTTTACATAGTCGGAGATCTTTTTCGCATCAAGGACTAATAAACCTAATAGTCCCAACATCAGCAGTACCAGTGAAATACTGAGTATCGCACTGATATATGATGAGCGTAATCTCCTATTGCTATTTTTTGGCGCTTCTGTCTGCATAATTTCTGCTACGAAAGTAGAAAAAGAAAAACGGCTACAGCTCCAAATTCACACTGTTTTAAGCTTTTTTTCTACATTCGCATGTTCAGAAGCTTTACAATAATTTTATTTGTCTGAAAGACGTCTAATCGGTTTGAATTGCTTCTAAACATCATTCCTCAATTATTTGCTATTACAATAGCCCTTGCGGCCTCGTACCATGGAGTATAATTTCAGAGAAACAGAAAAAAAGTGGCAGAAGCACTGGAAAGAAAAACAAACTTTCAAGACTGAAGAGAATTCTTCTCGTCCAAAGTATTATGTCCTCGACATGTTTCCATATCCCTCGGGTGCAGGTTTGCACGTGGGTCATCCTTTAGGATATATAGCATCAGATATTTATTCACGCTACAAACGATTAAAAGGTTTTAACGTTTTGCATCCTATGGGTTATGATGCCTTCGGTTTGCCTGCTGAGCAGTATGCTATTCAAACCGGACAAGCACCTGCGATTACCACTGAACAGAATATAAACAGATACCGGGAACAACTCGATAACATTGGCCTTTCCTTCGACTGGAGTCGCGAAGTGAGGACATCTGATCCGTCATACTATAAATGGACTCAGTGGATCTTCCTCAAACTTTTTAATTGCTGGTACAATAATAAGACTGATAAAGCGGAGGATATAAATTCTCTTGTCATTGAATTTGAAAAATCCGGGAACCAAAATCTTGATGCCTGTACTAGCCAAGAAACAATTTTCACAAATTCTCATTGGTATGCTTTTTCTGAAAAAGAAAAGTCGGATGTTTTATTGAATTATAGACTTGCATATATTTCAGACGCAACAGTAAACTGGTGCCCCGCACTTGGTACTGTCCTCGCTAATGAAGAAGTCAAAGAAGGACTTAGTGAACGTGGAGGCCATCCAGTCGAACGGAAATTGATGAAGCAATGGAGCCTTCGTATCACTGCTTATGCCGATCGTCTACTCAAAGGCCTTGATGGTATCGAATGGACAGAGTCCATCAAGGAGCAACAAAGAAACTGGATAGGTAAGAGTGAAGGTGCACAGCTGGAATTCAAATTACAAAATTCTGATTTGAAAATAGAAGTCTTCACTACACGACCTGACACCATTTTCGGCGCAACATTTATGACGCTTGCACCCGAACATGAGTTGGTTGCAAAAATTACTACTGCCGAACAAAAGCTTGCCGTACAAAATTACATGGAGGAAGTAAAGAAACGTTCGGAACGCGAACGAATGGCCGAAGTGAAACGGATCACAGGAGTTTTTACAGGTGCCTATGCTATACATCCCTTCACAGGAAATCCTATTCCTGTTTGGATAGGTGATTATGTTCTTGCAGGTTATGGAACAGGCGCCGTTATGTCTGTCCCTGCTCATGATGAACGTGACCATGCCTTTGCAAAACATTTCTCATTACCGATCGTCGAGGTTATAAAAAGTACGGAGGATATAAATATTCAAGAACAATCTTTTGATGCTAAAGAAGGCACATGTATCAATTCCGATTTTCTTAACGGATTGAAAGTGAAAGACGCGATGAGGAAGATCATCGACGAAATTAGCAGAAGAGGATTTGGAACCGGAAAAATTAATTTCAGGTTGCGTGATGCCATATTTGGTCGTCAGCGTTATTGGGGCGAGCCTATACCTATCTATTATAAAGATGGTATTCCGCAAGCAATGTCGGAATCAGAATTGCCTTTGATATTGCCCGAAGTTGACAAATATCTTCCTACAGCTGAAGGTGAACCTCCCTTGGCAAGAGCTAAAGACTGGAAATATAAAGGAACCTACGAATACGAAACGACAACGATGCCGGGTTGGGCAGGTTCTTCCTGGTATTTTCTGCGCTATATGGATGCAACGAATAAAAAATTATTCGCTTCTGAAAAAGCTTTGAACTATTGGAAGCAAGTTGATCTTTACATAGGCGGAGCAGAACATGCAACTGGTCACTTATTATATGTTCGCTTCTGGACAAAATTTCTTTTTGATTTAGGCTTAATTCCTCTTGACGAACCTGCAAAGAAACTCATCAACCAAGGAATGATACAGGGTCGTTCGAATTTCGTTTACAGAATAAAAGATTCTAATAAATATGTTTCTTATAATCTCAAAGACAATTACGATACGATAGCACTCCACGTAGATGTAAATTTTGTGGAGAATGATATCATGGATATCGAAGCATTCAAAAGCTGGAGAGCAGATCATGCTGATGCTACATTTATTCTGGAAGACAAGAACACAAAAATGGAATCATCAGATGCTGATGCTGTTTATGTCTGCGGTGCTGAAGTGGAGAAGATGTCCAAATCAAAATGGAACGTGGTGAGCCCCGATGCGATGATCGATAAGTATGGTGCTGATTGTCTCAGATTGTATGAAATGTTTCTTGGTCCACTTGAATTATCTAAGCCTTGGAACACAAACGGGATAAGCGGAACTTCTAATTTCATTCGTAAGCTTTGGAAATTGTATCATACTCCTGATGGAACTTCGAAAGATCTTATCTGGAATGTTACTGATGAAGAACCGACGAAAGCAGAATATAAAGTCTTGCACAAAACCATCCTTAAAATAGCAGAGGACGTCGAACGCTATTCATTTAATACCTCCGTTAGTAGTTTCATGATATGCGTGAATGAGCTAACAGATTTGAAGTGTCATAAGAGAGCTATCTTGGAGCCATTGGCTATTCTTGTTTCTTCTTACGCACCACATATTGCGGAGGAGCTTTGGGAGAAACTGGGAAATAAAGCAAGTATCACACACGCATCTTTTCCTGAATTTAAAGAAGAATACCTCGTAGAGGATCAGTTTGCTTATCCCATATCAATTAACGGAAAAACTAAATTTAACCTTGAGATATCTCTTGCTTTGAATAAAGAAGAGATTGAAAAGGAGGTTTTATTGTCAGAAGAAGTGCAGAAACTTCTCGGAGGACAAACTCCAAAGAAGGTTGTGATCGTCCCCGGACGTATAGTCAATATTGTCTTATAGCCTTTTTCAGGCGGTTCAGGCAATCAAAACACTCAAAACTTGTTAAAATACTGTATAATTTATTGCCTTTGTAAACAGGTGTTTAGTTTAAAATTTTCCTTTCTATTTGGTATAATTGTCTAAAATAGTCTAATTTGCCATCTCAAATCAACAATTACGAATCGCTGAAAATGAACCAGTTAAATCAACATATAGAAGCCCTCATCTTTTGCTCTGAACAAAGTATTTCCATCGATGAAATCGCAGGATCCCTTAAAATATCATTTGACTGGGATCTTGATGATGAAACGATACTTAAGTCACTTGAAGAGATCAAATTGAAGTATGCATCGGAAGATTACCCTTTTTGTCTTGAAGAAATTTCTGAAGGTTATCAGTTCCTTTCTAAGAAGGAGTTTCATGTAACTATATCTGCTTTGATCCAGCATAAGTCAAAGAAGAAACTTTCTATCTCGCAGATGGAAACTCTTTCTATCATAGCTTACAAACAGCCGATTACTAAGAGTGAAGTAGAACATATCCGCGGTGTCAACTGTGATTATGCTATTCATAAATTACTTGAAAAAGAAATGGTAAGCATTTCCGGAAAGAGTGAAGGTCCCGGTCGCCCTGTTCTTTATTCTACAAGTAAAAATTTCATGGACTATTTTGGAATACAAAATCCAAAAGATCTTCCTCAGTTGAAGGATCTTCACATGGAGCAGAATGAAATCGGAATAGCTTCTGAATTTGGAAGCGAAGAATTGACCGAGTCTACAGAAATTGTAGAGAATGAAATTCCGGCTAATGTTGAATTGGAGCAGGTATCAGAAGTTTCAGAACTTGAGCACGTCAGTGCTGAATTGGATGAACGTGAAATTCTTGAAGCCGATTCTGATACAGAGGTGCTCATGGATTCTTCCGATGAAATGCCTCCGGTGATGGGAACAGAAGAAGGAATGGTGCTTCCTGATCGCAAAGCAATTTTCATTGAAAGTCAGACTGATAATTCCGAAATTAATTTAGAGGAGGAGAGTTCCGAAGACTTTACTGCATCAGACGATTCAGAAATAGCTTAAAAAGGGTTGAACTTTCTTTCTGAAAGCCGCTTAAAATTTTCAATTTTTTTTTCGTTTTTAAGTTACTATATCAACCAGCAGCCATTGCTAAAAGGCTGAATAGCAGCATATTTTTCCGGTTTTCCGGAATTTGGAACAATCTTTGCAAACTTACTGGCATGAAAATCAAAACTTTCTTCTTCACCTTTATTATTCTATTGAGCTCTACTGCAGTCGTTGCAGGACAAAAGACTTTACGAACTGTAAAGAATGGGGCGTTCAATCGTGGTGAGGTGTTAACATTCAGAATTCACTATGGTTTTCTTGATGCAGGTGAAGCCATCCTCGAAGTAAAAAAAGATGTGAGGACTTTCGCTGGTAGAGATTGTTATCATGTTGTTGGTACAGGCCGCACACTCGGTGCTTTCGATTGGTTTTTCAAAGTGCGTGACACCTACGAAAGTGTGATCGATCAACAAGGGATGATGCCATGGCTTTTTATCCGTAGAGTGAATGAAGGCGGGTACAAGATCAATCAGAATGTGAGTTTCAATCATTACAAAGATTCAGCTACGAGCGAGAAGGCAACAATCGCTATCCCTGAATATACTCAGGATCTCGTTTCTGCATTTTATTATGCACGTACTCTCGATTTTACGAATGCTAAAGAAGGGGATCAATTTGAGATCAATGGTTATCTCGATGATGCCATCATTCCACTTAACCTTAAATTTCTCGGTAGGGAAGAGGTGAAGACGAAGAAGGGAACGTTTCGTTGTATTAAGCTTCGCCCAATGCTACAGGAGGGTCGCGTATTTAAAGAGCAGGAAGATATGACCATTTGGGTGAGCGATGATAAAAATCGGATCCCTATCCGTGTGCAAACAAATATTCTTATTGGCTCTATTAAAATGGATCTCACAGATTACGAGAATCTGGCGAATCTACCCGCAATCGTCAGGGATTAGAATCAGAATAGCAATCCCATTTCTCTCCTATACGTTCTTTAATGATAATGACAACATGAAAATGATTAGGCATTACAACATATTCACACAACTCGATTCCTTTGAAATGCTGTGGTAATTATTTCAGGCAATCTGCAGCGATCAATCCTGCTTAGTTTAATATCATCTCACCGAATTCTATTCTTCCAAAAAAGGGATAAAAATTTTTCGTGTTAGTGGCGATGAAATATTCACCCGGTCTTGCATAATCCCAATCCTTCCGGCGTGCCGATTTTCTGTTTTTCAATATTCTCTTATTGCCCTCCATCATTCTTCTTCCAAAAATTCGAATAGATGCATCAAGACACAACCGCATCAAAGCAATGAAATAGTGTATCAGATACATGCAATTGAGCATGATTACAATGGCTTCAACACATGAAATTATAGCCATATTTTATAAGTGCGTCCACTATTGTATCCCGATAAATAATTTTAATTCGTTGAAAAACAGAGCAATATAGAAACACTTTGTATTTAATTTAGGTTTATAAGATAAACTACTTTATATTTGTGCTATCATTTAAACATTAAATCATGAACTACTCAGAAGAAGCACCCCGTGAACAGGAAAGTTTAGAGCTGATCCATAAGATGATCAATTCAGCAAAACGAGATATTGAAAATGATAGTTTTCATTATTTGTTATGGGGATGGTTAGTATTTATCGCCTGCACCCTTCAATTCGTTCTCATGAAGATGAATATCTCTTTTAGCTACATCGGCTGGATGGTTTTAATGCCGGCAGGAGGAATCGCCTCAATGGTCTATGGCTACAAGCAGGGAAAGCGACAACGCATTAAAACATATACAGATGGTGTTATAAAATATGTTTTGATCGCATTTCTGGTCACACTGTTTACGGTTTTAATATTCATGCCGCGACTCGGATTAATGACTTACCCGCTCATCATGATGGTATACGGCTTATGGCTTTTTACTTCAGGTGGCATCATTCAATTCAGACCACTTATAATTGGAGGGATGTTGAATTGGTTACTTGGAATAATCTCAGTATTCCTTCCATTCGAAATTCAGTTGGTTATGCTTGCTCTTGCCGTATTGCTGGGTTATATTGTTCCGGGATATATGTTGAAGAATAAATACAACGTATCGAAAGTAGCTTAAAATGTAATCTATTTCAGACTGTATTTTACTGCAAATATTTTTCGTCACCGAGTAGATTTAATTAAACCAATTACCGGAACAACCCATGTTCAAAGATCTTGACCCATTATTACATAGCCAACTCCGACTGGCAATTATGTCCCTGCTCATTTCGGTGAAGGAAGCTGAATTCTCTTATCTGAAAGATAAGACAGGAGCCACTTCAGGTAACCTGAGTGTGCAAATAACTAAACTTGCAGATGCTGAATATGTACTCGTAAAAAAATCTTTTCGAGCTAATTATCCCTTAACGACTTGTTCCATCACATCAAAAGGGATAAAAGCTTTTGAAAAATATGTAGCTGATATCAGTACCTACCTGCCAATTTAAAGAGTAATATTTTCTTTGTACTTTCGTATTGATAAATAAACAGGAAATGAAGAAATTTCTTTTTCTCATTGCTGTGCTTGTCTGCACAAACAACAACACCTTCGGGCAACAAGGCTCCAGCCCTGACAGTCTGGTTGTCCGTGCAATGCAAAAATTGAGTTGGCTAAAGGGAAACTGGACCGGAGATGGTTGGGTCAATACAAAAAGTGAGCAGATTTTATTTAGTCAATCGCAAAGCGTTTTGTCAAAAGTGAAAGGTGCCGTGATAATGATCGAAGCTACCGTACTTAATAAAACTGTTGCAAATGTTACGAATGAATCTCTCGCGGTTATTTCCTATGACATGTATTCACACAAATACTTGATGCGTTCATTTAAATCAGACGGACGTTATGTAGATGCGAATGTAGAGGTAAAACCCGATGGAACTTTTATCTGGAGTTTTCAGGTTGCTGAACTTAGTCCGGAAATGAGATATACAATAAAACTCGTTAATAATAAATGGTATGAAACGGGAGAGTTTAGTATCAACGGGACTACATGGACGAAGTTCTATGAAATGACCTTGTCAAAAATGTGATCAACTAGTCAAATACTTCACTCGGACTTTTTAACTCAACCCAGTCACCATTTTCCCTTATGAGTTCAATGAGTGCATCAACAGCCCTCGCTTCAGGTACATTTCTTTGTACTACTGTCTGGCCTTTGTATAATGTAATTTTTCCCGGACCTGTTCCTACATATCCGTAATCTGCATCTGCCATCTCTCCCGGACCATTGACAATGCAACCCATAATACCAATCTTAATTCCTTTTAAATGATCAGTGCGGGAACGGATCTTTGCAGTAGTATCCTGTAAATCAAATAAAGTTCGTCCACAACTCGGGCAACTGATATACTCGGTTTTTGAAATACGAGTCCGGCTTGCCTGAAGTATCCCGAAACATAAAGTATTTATAGTCTTCTCTGAATTTTTTCCTGCAGTGTCTAGCCAGATCCCATCACCAAAACCATCAAGAAAAAGAGCCCCTGCATCTGTGCTCGCATGAATTTGTAATTCCTGATCGGAGAGTGAAGAATATTTTCTCCTAATGATTACCGGAACATTACTTGCGTTCTTATCAGACATTAACTCAATGAACATCCTTCGGATTTCCACCATGCCATGAGCATTCTCTGATTCAAAAACAAAAACTACATTTTTTAAATCATCAGCAGAAAATGCATTTTTGTTTTTAAACAGATCTTCTATATCAAGTCGAACGAATTTTAATTCTTTCGATTTATTGCTCCTCAGAAAAAGATCATAAGAATGATAGTAAGGATAATGTCTTGCTTTTACATTTTGATCGGACAGAAACTCTGCATCCACTATAACTCCAAGTGTACCGGGTATTTCAAAATCAAGGATTTTATTTTTTGTATACACATAGTCACAAGCCTGATCACTCAAATTCCATTTATCAAGTTTAACTGAATAATTATATCCAATTGGGAATAATGAACTCGCAGTAATATTCTCCTTATGACTAAAGTCGGCAACAACACGCGGTACCTGCTGTTCTCCTATGTTCTCCACTACACTAACAGCTCTGCGATGATATTCAAAAGGAGAGTAGGGAAGGGACTCCAAGGAATCCATTGGACGAATTTCTTTTTGAGATGATTCTCTATTCTTGTATCTATCTACCAACATCTTCGCAACCGGAATTTCGAATTCAGGATCTTCAGTGAGTGAAACTCTAATCGTATCGCCAATTCCGTCCTCTAAAAGTGTTCCAATGCCTGTTGCAGATTTTATTCGCCCGTCTTCTCCTTCACCTGCTTCTGTAACTCCAAGGTGAAGCGGATAATTCATATTTTCCTCTCGCATTTTAGCGATCAACAAACGATAGGCTTGAACCATCACCTGCGGATTACTCGATTTCATTGAGAGGACAATATTGAAATAATCATTATCCTCACAGATCCTTAAAAATTCCAGTGCAGATTCTACCATTCCCAATGGAGTATCTCCATAACGGCTCAATATCCTGTCGCTTAAAGAACCATGATTGGTTCCAATACGCATGGCAGTACCATACTCCTTACAAATTTTTACCAGCGGCGTAAAGCGATCACGAATACGATCCAATTCTGCCTGATAACCTGCATCAGAATAATCTATGTTCTCAAACTTTTTCTTGTCTGCATAATTACCGGGGTTCACACGAACTTTTTCTACGATGCGTGCAGCCCACTCGGCAGCATTTGGTGTGAAATGAATATCAGCAACAAGCGGTGTAAAATATCCTCTGGCATGCAGTTCCTTCCGGATCAGTTCAAGATTTTTCGCCTCATGAATACTCGGAGCAGTAATCCGAACCAATTCACAACCGGCTTCGATCATACGGATGCTTTGTTCTACCGTTGCAATAGTATTCATCGTATCAGTAGTCGTCATCGACTGCACACGAATCGGGTGCTTAGCACCAATACCCAAGTCACCGCATTTCACTTCTCGTGTTTCATAGCGAGAGTATTTTGTGAGACTGTTACAGTAAAGGAAAAAATCGTTCTTTTCTGACATATTCTTTAGAATGGACAAAGGTAATGAATCAAAAGACTCGATTCTTACTTCATTTCAAGATATATTTTATCAGTAAAGATGTGATTTGCACCCGATAAATTAATTCTTCATTGGTGAAATTTGAATCTACCAAGTAGAAAAATTTAGTATTGAGGTAGCGAAATTTTAAGTTTTATTTTACCGGAAAGAAAAACAGGAACAGCCTTTGCGAAATAAGAACGTTTTGTATATCTGGCTGTATCGGAGAGGAAAAAGGCCTGTGAATTCTATTGGTCCGATCCCGAATGGGATCATATGTTTATAGCTTCGTTAACTCAGCTGGTACGACCCCTTCGGGGTCGCATTAATAGCTATTCCGAATTGCTATAAACATGTGAACCCTTCGGGTTCGAGTTATGCATATCAATCAAGTGACTCTTTCTCAATTAATATTTCTAGATTAGAATAAGCGAAAGACACAACTCACTAGGATTAGTAGTGCGACCGCGTGCCGAAGTTAGGAAAGATTGAGTGGCCATAGCTAATTGAAGGAAATGTTCAATAAATGGTCGAGGAATTTACTCTTTAATAAATTTCTTAGTTATCGAAGCTCCGGCAGTGTTAGTGAATTTTATTAGATACATTCCGGCACTAAGTTTATTTATATTAGACTGAGGGAAAAATAATTTGCGTTTTATTTTACCGGAATGATAATCAGAAACAGCCTTTG
>Ga0154020_10004853_pt1 | contig 15987 bp, 19 predicted proteins | sample Klosneuvirus_201_FD_109709 | JGI IMG/M metagenome (GOLD analysis project Ga0154020, IMG submission 109709) | Active sludge microbial communities from wastewater, Klosterneuburg, Austria - Klosneuvirus_20160825_MG | ecosystem: Engineered > WWTP > Aerobic digester > Activated sludge | place...
AATACTTCACTCATTTTTAAATGTTTTGTTGGTGAAACTATTACCTACTATTAGTAAATCCTTAACACACCCAACGTTTATAAAAACGTTATCGTTTTCAATAGCTTGTAGTAGTTGTTCTTCATGTACAATTAAATTTCCAAACCCGTGTTTGGAAACTTCATAAAGTTCAAACAAACCTGAATTCCAAATTTCTTTTGCTTCATTTGAAACATTTTTAAAACAAAACTACTTGTTGATAATTTCATAAAATATTAATTTGATATTGTAGTCTACCTCAACACAACTTTTACTTTTTTCATTATTATATAGTTTTACCAGGATAGGTTTTTATTACCCATTCCTTAATCAACTTATATTGTTCATATTGCTTATCTATATAAGCAAGTTTATCATGTGCCTCAACTAATGAAAGATGCGGGTAGTCACGATGTAGCACATCCTGTTTTGCATTTATTACAGAAGCATCAAACATTTTAAACTGAAATGAACTGCAACCCTGAAAATTTATAAACTGATTTATATATTTTTGTGTTAGGTTTGTGTTATCGACAATAACGTTGTATCCTTGTCTATAAGCGGCATTTAAGATACCATCTGAAAGTTTATTTACTATTTCTTCAAGCTTATTGACATCATTCCGTTTGTAGTAGCCGGATAAGCTTCTTACTAAAGACTTACGTAAACTGTCTCTATTTATACAAACGTAGTTGTTTTTATCCATAATAAACTCGTCAACCCACGTGCTTTTATGGCTACCACTAATCCCTACTGTCAATATTATATTCATAAACTTGTTATTTTACTACACCTGATTTTCTTCTATACTACATTTTCCTTCATCCAATTTTTTAGTTTCATGCTCAAGAAAACGAAACGACTTTAGTTTAAAAGCCTCATACTCGAATAATAAATTGTTTCGGATGACAACCCCTTCTTCAGGAACATTATTGTATATACACATATCACAATCTTTTTCTGTAAACTTTGTTTCAAGTTCTTGTATAAAAGCTTCTCTCCATTTATCGTCTATGCCCCCGTAATATACACTTTCTATAAAGTCATTAACTGTCCCGTAGTAAACAAAAGTGTCAGCATAGTTTAAATTGTATTTATTGCAAAACTGCTTAATTTGCATATCATCTAGCTCTATAACATAACCATCTTCATTTGTAATTGTTATTCTATAAATGTAGACCTTGTGTTCCTTTTGCGTACACCCATAGTCAAAATTTTCTTGAATATACTCCCCTTCTGGGGTATAACCAAGGATTTCCCCATATAACGTGTACCCTTTTGGGATACAATCTTTAATCTCATCCTTTACTATACCCCATATATCTGATTTATAATACCCTTGTTTATTTTGTGTTTCATATTGATTTTTAACAACCTTACGACTGGAGTAAACGTAATCGTACATTGTTACTTTTAAATTTACCCCAAAGTATATTAATAGCTTCTCAAACCACTTTAATTTCCGCTTAGTAAGTATATTACCCACAACAAAGCTTGTACCGTGTTTCTTTTTATGAATACCGATATAGTCAGTAAGGTTTAATTTACTAATATTACGGCGTAGCTGTTCAGTGTCACAATGCAAGCGGAACTGGCCATCAACAAGTCTACTAAACCCTTTAACAGATTTAGACTGTTTTACATTAGAAGAATTTATACTGTTTGTTTTAGGAACATATTTTTGACATATTGTTATGTTATTGAAACTATCAAATTCCTCAAACACATCGTTAGGATTAATAGCAGCTTTACCTGTTTTTTCTAAAAGAAACTCTTTTAATATGTTATATTGTAAAATAAACCCTTGACTTGGATGTTGTCTTAATCTCACCGCCCTAACTCTACCATATTGATTAAAAAAACCTTTTACTTCTTTATTTTTGTTTAAAGAACAATCTGTGTACCCATTTATATAACTTATTAACTCTTTATTTATAGCACACTCCAACGGGAAGTACACAACATAATCTCCTTCATTATAAGAAGTATCTGTTATAACATCTTGAAAATCTACTGTAAATATTTGCAAACGGTCGGCGTTCGGGTGCGGCTTGGGCTCCGTCAACTTGACCACCTTTGCACGATAATTTGTGTCGCTTAGTAATGTTTTAAACATTTTCCTTATATTGAATTGTTTTTATATTAGAGGTGTCCATATCTTTTAAAGAGTCCATAACCCACTGTAACACAATAGTTGGTTTTCTTTCACCCCAAACAGTTAAAAAGTATGGTATTAAGAAAAAAACATTTAGCTTTTCATTAACATTTAAACGCATACCACGACCATTGCGTTGCACCATCTTTGTTTTACTTCTACCTACAGACTCGTGTATAATGTTTTTTACACCTTCTATATTTAACCCCCTATCAACTTTATTTACAACTGTAATAACTTTTATTAACCCTTTTTCAAAATCTTCAAAAGCCTTATGGTTTTTATTTTTTTCATGAAAAGAGTTTATACATATTCTATCTGCTTGTTCACTTAACCCACAAAACACTAACACCTTTTCATCACGTGGTTTTAAATTATTTATTAACCACTTAGTCACTTTTGCACTACTTTTAAGACTACTTAAAAAATGTTTTCTTTGTATTTGCAAACCTTCAAGTTTCTTTTTTACATCATTAGACTGAAATTGATTTAGAAGTTTTTTAAAAGAAATATTATAATGAAGATAAAACCCGTTTTCTTCAGGTGTCAAGTTATAATTGATAAAATAAAGGTTTATACCATTTAGTATTTTATCATTTATAAGTTCGTTAACCCCCCTTTCAAAAATAACAGGTGCTATTTTTTCAGCCTTTTTTCTTTTTTCATCATCGAGTGTAGCGCTAACAAGTATCTTGTTTTTATATAAATTGTTTGTAAAAGTTTTTACATACTCTGGTGTAAGGCTTGCATCAAATTCATCAGCCAAAATCAAGTCGTACTTGCGCCCAACCCACTTATAGGTTGTTTGGTAACACTCAAAGTCAATTATGGGTATAAGATACTCAGCACCCCACTTACGAAGTTCATCTTTGAATGTTTTATCACGTAATAACGTAGTGTTGCAAACATATAATATGTTTTTTGGCCTCAGTATTTTTGCTATTTCAATCATGAGACGCCCTTTACCACTACCTGTTGGAAGCAGCACTACACCGTTATAACCAGATTTATTACACGCACTTAACGCTTCTTTTAATAGTTTATCTCGTCCTGTCAATGGTACTAATTTAAAGAGTAAAGTTACATTATAAAACAGCAACAAAAAGTTAAATTATGTTTTGTATGTCTTCTTCATCCTCTTCAAATGTCTGATTTAATTCATCTTCTATTGCTTCTTCTTTAAGTATAAGAAACTCTTTTTCTTCTTTACTAATTTTTTCTAAAACACTGTTTTCTTCTACTTCTTCTTTAATTTTCTTTAAACGCTTTTGTGTCATCTTATTATCTTTTTACCAAAAATTTTTACTAAATTCCCTGTGTTTGTATTTGTAAATTCATCGAGTTCTTTAAAGTTATTGTTTTCAAGAATTTTTAATTCTGGGGCGTTATTGGCACGAACAGTACAGATAATATAATCATACCCTAAAAACCTTGCACGTTCATAACGAAGTTCGTGATTCTTTTTCCCACAACCTTTTCCCCGCTTTTCTGGGTATATAAATGCATGATTACTAACAACAATCTGGCTACATCCTGGAAAACTATTAAGCTCGCAGTAACCGTTTTCATTTGCAAACCTTGTACTACTCATGTTTACTGTCTTTTATATAAAGTTGGCACGGGGTTTCTACATTTGTTCTTGTATAAGCCATAGTATTTACCCTTTCGTACATATTCCCTTCGTAATTATCAACCGGCACAATATTTTCGTATTCCACAATGTAGCCAGGAACAACGTCTTTTTCATCCCCTGTTTTTGAAAGTTGAAAGTAGGGGTAGCCATTGTTGTTTTCGCTTGTTAAAAGCTTGTACCCTTTAACATAAACAGATTGTGTCACTTTACCGCCTAATGAATTAAGTACGTCAGGTAACAAAAGTGTACCGTAGCAAAATACTTTCATAAGTTTTATTTTAAAAGATTGTAAAATGTTTCATTGAGCAAAGAGTTATATTCATCTCTATCTTTAAAGTCAAACTCTGATTTATTTCTAATCTCCCCCCATTCTTTTAAACGTTTAAGCATATTTGTAATGCAAGATTGGTCGTTTTCCAATAAAGCCTTTGAAAATTTTTTCATAAATGTTTCATATTTTCCCAACTTTTCTGTTTGACTTGGAAAATAATTAGCATATATATATTTTCGTATAGACCAAGCTATTGTTTCTTTTGTTACAGGCTCTTCACCTATATACCTTTCTATAAAGTCGTTAATGTTCATCTTTATTTAAATGTGTATCCAAAAATATCGTTAGCAAATGTTTTTAAAAGCGCAATACACGCAACCCACCCATCATGTGTTAAGGCGGCGGTAGTGTCTTTAAACACACCGTTTTCAAAATTCTCGTTGTTTTCTTTTAGCTTTGTTAAAATAATAGGTTTTAAAGCAGCGTGTAACTCTTCTTTGTTATAGCCAATGTTTGTATTTTCACATAACTCTTTAAGCATAAAAAAATATAACCGCTGTAAATTTCTTTTTGGTGATTCTTTTTTCCAACTAACCTTTGGCAAACCAACTAAAACTTTATGTATATCATCACTAGAATCAATATAGTAAATTTCACCATTTGATTTGTAAACAGTTATTTTATTAACTTTCATAATGAAATTATTTTTACTCATCTATATCATTCACCTGTTCATAGTATATTTCAGCACGGGGTTGTTTTGGTTTATTTATTTTTTGCGCTTTTTTGTTAAAAGAAATCTCTAAACTAAAGGGTTTATCTAAAAACGTTGAATATATCCCATACGCATGAAACATTTTAAAATAAAAACTTGAATCGGAATTGATTTCTTTAACAAAAGAGTCATCAATTTTAATAATTTCTTTAGGTACATTTGCCATCGCAATCTTAATGCTTTTACCTATATACCACCCTTCTTTACTAAAACTGTCTATTCTTTTTAACAGGGATATGTCATATATAAAAGGGTTGTATTTTAAAACGTTAAAATCAATGGTTTTAGAGTTAAAGTCTTCTAAACTTTTTTTTGGGTAGGCTTGTAACTCACCTTGTTCACCTACATATATAGAGTCTACAGAAAACAATGTTGAGTAAGAATGTCTGTAAAACCCTTCTGGTTTAAACACTAATTTATTTCTTACATAGTTAACACTATGCGCTAATGTGTAGCAAGAATTCTCTCCATACACACTACATACTGTTTTTGTTTCAGGGTTTACAAGAATATTTTTCTCCTTCAACTCTTTAATCATTTGCATAACGCCTTCTCCCATAGTGTAATCTTTTGGGCACTTTAAGGCACACACATAATTTTTTATACCGTTTTTAACAATTGATGTCATTTTATATATTTTCATACTAACTGATTTGTGTTACGTTGTATTTAAAATTTTTATCTTCTTCTTCGTCAATACATAAAAATTCACCCTGCTTAGTTTTCTTTTTAAAGTATTTTACTCTATCGTTATAATAACCTATTAAGTTATAACTAAGTTTTTCGCCATATTCTGTATTACGTATTTGTTTGTAGTATAATAACACGTCTTTAAAAGAAATACTATCGCCCGATATACATTTTATTGGATGTTGTTGTGCGTACTTAATTATAGCAATACACATTAACAACCAATTTATACTTTTATCTTGGTTAAAGGTAGGTGTATGTAAACGAAACTCAACGGTATTACGGTTATTAAAAAACATATTTGTAAAATTAACCCAATGGTATCTTGTTGATATATTCCATTTGTGCGCACCGAATGGGTTTTTCTTATTTTTGCGGTTATATCTTATACATGAATCAACCCCATCTGTAATATACAAAAACAAGTCTTTATAAATATCATTGATGTATTCATTAAAATTTGTTGTACCAAAGTCAGGTAGTATATCAGGGAGTTTTTTACAATATTCTTGCTTTTTAAATTTAAGCTCATTAGATTTATAGCTGGGAAACATTTCAAATACTTGGTCTTGTATTTTGTAACACAGTTTAAATAAACTTACCATGTACAATCGAGAAGTGGGTATGCCACCAATATGAATATGTAAAGAGCATTTATCATCAAAATGATTTCTTAAAGAAAGATCTTTGCAAAGGTTGCGTATAGTTTGTAACCCTTTTGCACCGGAAAGAGGTATTGTTACATATTCTGGAGGATATATATTATCTCCTTCTTTTTTCAAACTACCGTCTTTACATATAACAACACCGTGTTTGTGTTGTAAATAAACTGGTAAGTTGCCACAAGAAGACTCATACTCAAAACCAAATGTTAGTGGTGATATGTAAGAGTTTAAATATTTTAAATCTCTATCAACATTAATAAAAGAATCATTGTAGTAATCTGAAATAGAGTCTAAAAATAAACTATCTTCAACAGTGTAATTACCAACATTATTTTCTGCATTATTACCAATAACACTCAATTTTTTTAGGAAAGCTGGTGAGCATTTTTCAATATTATAAAATACACCACTGGAGTATTGTTCAACATAATATGGTGGGAGTTTTCTATAATCTTCAAAATAAAGAAGAACACCATTGTTATATATTGAACAATTAATACCAGGATTAAAGTGAAAACTACCCATTATTGGTTCTTTTTCATCATTAAAACCTATAACCCCTTTTATTCTTTTTTTATACTTCATTGTTTTAACCCAATGGCTACCGTCTTTACTAATTTCAACATCTACCCCTTTTATAAACCAAGAATTTCCAATAGCAACACAGTTATCTCTATACTCTATTATACCACCAATAGAAACTGTTTTGACTGGTTTTAAATTATCACAATAAATGTAATACGGATATGGGTTATAGTTGCTATGATACGGCAATGTAACGCCATTAATACTTATTGGTTTAAACCCCTCTGGCGATTGCGTAATAGCATAGTCAGTTTTTATCATAATACTTACTTTAGAGTTTAGTAACATTTAACCTGTTACAAATATCATTTGTTAATACCTTATTGACATTATTTTTATAAGTATCTATTGAAGAGTACCCTGCAAATGCAATATCTTGTGCAAGATCACTGGTGTCTATAGCTTGTAGCTTATCTACCACATTAGAAAATTCTGTAAGACACTCCTGTGACTTTATGTAAAGGGTTTTTATTTCCTCATCTTTATTTTCAGGTGTTGTCTTTTTTTCAATGTCTTCATCAAACTCCCTGTAGTTATATCGATTATTATATAATGACAACTCTTCAACCGATTCACCAAATGATAAAAAGTAATCTAATATTGATTTTTCTGTTGCAAAGTCTTCAAATTTTTCTTCAATTAATATACTACTAATAGATTTATTTTCTATAAAAGAGTCATTTAATAACCTACTAACCTGTTCTTCAATTTCATTATCTGTTGGGCTTAATGACGGTTCTTGCATAGAAATTATTTCACTCATAACATGGTCAAGGTATAAAAGAAATGGTTCTGGTAACTTGGTGAGGTTCTCTTTTTTTAATTCCCTGTTTAACAAATCAAAACATATATTTGATAAAGAAGCTAAACCTTGTTTTTCATAAGTGTCGTCTTCTTTATCAATTTTATATACGCTATCAGCGAACACAGAGTTTGCTTCACAACAAATTTTTTCTTTATTATTTCCAGTTATTTCATGTAGCAACCCTTCGCATATAATATACTCCCTTGAAGAAAACATAGGTTTAAACACTACATTTGCACGTTTCTTTTTATAAAACCAAAACTTTCTCATGGGTAAGCTCACCTCTGTGCTTTCATTGTTTATTAGAAATACAGGGTATTTGGAAAACTCGCTTATAATGTATGCAAAGTTATCTTTATTTGCAGTTTCAATATTAGGATATTTTTTGTAAACCTTTTTATATTCTTTATGCGAAGAGATTAACACACCACGTATAAAGTATTGTGTTGTGTATAATTCTCCTTTTTTAGCAAGTTTGCCATCATTAGTTATGTTATATATACCATTCAATAAAACAGTATGACATTCTTTATTAATACGAAAGTGTCTCCCAGAACGGTAAAATACAACAAACGGGCTAACTTCATTTGGTATAGGCTCGCAAAGCGCCAACGGGCTTCCACCATGATTGATGCCGCTTGATACAGGTATATGGCCATGCACGTTTTCTGTATTGCTAAACAATACATTGTTTCTTTTTCTTTTACCCGATACTGCTACTACAGGGATGTTGTTTTCTGTACGTTCTATTGTACAAACTTCTTCAAGGACACCATTTTTAAAACGGTACACCACATTATGCGGAACACAAATTGGTTTTTTACCAGAAGAAATAAATTGCAAACTTTCTTCTAAACTACTATAATATACACCTTCTGGTTCATTAAGAACAAATAATGGTCTTTCTTCTTTAACTTCACCATGAATAAATTCTTTTGACGCACCATGATATAAATAAAGTGCCCCTTCTTCTTCAAACGTTGCTGCTATGGCAGCATAACCGTTATATTCATTTAACACTCCCCACCCATCTTTCTTTATAATAGCTGCCAACCCCGCACTATCTACATCATAATCTTCATCATTAACGTCGTGTTTATATGTTAAATTCCATATATCTCTTATAAACCCATTATGTGTTTGCACATAGTTGTCAATTCTATGAGGGTGTGCGTTTTTCTCATTGTGGTCACCTGATGTTGCTTTACGTGTATGCCCTAAAAAAATACTCGAGTTGATTTCCCCAGGAGTTATCTTATTATCTACAATAAATTTTCCAAAATTAGCCATAGTATTCACCCCTTTTTGAATATTCCCGTTGTAATAATATCCGCAGCTATGCTCCCCCCGTTGTATATTAAATATACCAAGTATTCCTAATTTTTTTATATCTAATTCTTTCCCTTCAAAAGCCTGCCCTCCCCAAAGGCCGCATGATAACACACCGCTTTTTACTTTAAAAAGTTTGCAGTATAAAAAATTAATCACTGCACCTAATAAGAATAATTGAATATACAGTTCGGTAATAAAATAGTACATAAGTTATTATTTATAATGATAGAATTATGTTGTCTTTTTCAATTATATAGTTGTTAAGAAAAATGTTGTTAACAGCTTTAACAACTTGCTCTTTGGTTAAAATCTTCTTTTCTTTTACGCATGGTTTCTTTTCTTGCTCTTCTATTTTTTTGTAAATAAGAGGAGGAAGAACATTAAGGTAGGCATTATATGTGTTGTTTAAAAACTCAGGGTTTGTGTTACACTCGCTAATAACAAACTCATGTTTGTCATTATTGCTGCTATCATAAAGAACATCAAAGCACCCAATATCTAATTTAAGAGCATTAATGGCTTTAACACAAGTTGCTGTAATTTTCTCCCATAATCTGGGTTTTAAAAACTCTTTTTTGTTATAATGATTATACCGTGTTATTATAATGTCTTCTTGGTTACGCTTGTGTTTTTTTACAGCAAAGAAAACTTGGTCTTTTGTGCAATGCAACCGATACTCGGAAGTTGTGTTAAATAAAGGCTCTGTTATAAAATCAACAAGCTTTTTACTATATTTGTTGTACTCGTCTTGTGTTTTACATAAAAACACATTTTCACCACCACTGCGGACAACCCCTTTTAAAACACAAGGGAACACAGGTCTATCGAGGTTGGGTTGTACAGGTATATTTGCAGCAATAAGTAAATCCTTTTGCTTTCTTTTATCTATACTATTTTTTACAGCTTCTGCTGTGTTTACCTCAATGTTGTACGCCTTATAGGGCATTGTCCCACCAAACCTTATAACAATACTGTTACCGCAAAAGTCTTTTTTTCCTAAGTCGTTTGTAAAATGCTGTGCAACAGTTATACCATCAACAGGTTTTTCTCTTTGATACGTGGCAACGTGTATTTTACTATTTTCCATTATATACTGTCGTTTAAAAAGTTATTAAATATATTTTTAAGCTTTAAAATACTTTCAGGGTGCTTTTTCTGATAACTCAAAAACTCAGGATGACCTTGTATTCCTAAGGCATTTGTATAACGGTAATAAACAATTTCGCACTCCTTCCCGGGTTTCATTTCTTTTCTATCCCCATCTTCATGAATGATACTTACTCCTTCTGTCCACCCAATAATGGTATATTTATATGATGGAATGTTGTAAGGATAGGCAGCTTGATGGTGTGTACTAGATATAGTTAGCTCGCCATATTTTGTTGTTTTTATAGGGTGCTCTGGTATATTATACTGATGCTGAACAAGTCTACCACCAGACATTACACACAAAAACTGGCTACCTCTACATATCCCCAACATTTTCTTTTTTAAACGCAAGGCTTTATTAAATATTTCTTTTTCCTTTTTATCTCTTTCAGGGTTACAATATGTTAATGGGTGCTTTTTTTCATTATACAACTCAGGGCTGACATCCTCACCACCTGTAAACACCACAAGATCTGCACTTTCTACATCATTCACAAAAACGTGCTTTGGCAACCAATTAGTATAAGTTGTGTCTCCACCAACTACATAAATGCTAAATGTCTTATTGTTGCAAGCTTCAAAAACCTCCCTGTCTGAACCAGTTATTTTAAACACTTTTCCTTTTTGTTCCCAAAAATTGGAAATTGACGGATATGGGTTTTTGTAAATAGAATGCTTGCTTTTTTTAAGACTGTTTTCAAATTCTTCACGAGATAACAAACCTGTTAACTGAGTATTTTTAATAGTATGGTTTGTGTTTCCTTGTATATACCTGTGAGCATACTGCATTAGTTTAAAAGTGTCAAGATCGGGAAGTTTCATACGTAGTTCAAAAAATGTTTTAGGAAACTCATTTATTCTGCTTTCCATTAAATATCTAGCAATTTGTAAAGCAGAGCTTAGATGTTCCTTTACTTCATAAAAAACTTTAGTTTTTGTTTTAATAGGGAGTTGTATAACAAAAAAGTCACTGCTTATACTAAACTTTTTAGAGCCGCTACCAAGAAATTTTGCAGGGAATCCCCAGCCGCACATATAATTCACCCATTCTTCCCATTCTTTTTCATTATATGGTGTTGACTCTTTATGATGATATAATACTATGTCTGTTACTTCTTTATCCAACGCCCCGTATGTTATATACGAATAACAGGCTGAATTAACACAGTCATGTAGCAATTTTTTTTCTGCAAAAAGTTTATAACTAACATGTTTTGTTTCTTTCATTGTTTATTATTTACCAATTTAAAAAATACATTTTTAAAAACCCTGTTTTAGGATAACCGTTTCTTCTATCAAAGGTAGCAACTTGTTTAAATCCCAAGTTAATAAGATTTTTTTCTAAAATATTTTCACCAGGACTAACAATTACAAAACAAGCACGTTCACCGCTATTTCTATTGGTATAGTGCCAATTATTCTTTGCTTCCAACTTTAGCTTGTCAATATGGTATTGAAGCTCTTCTATTGGCGTTTTATTACTTGCTGTAATTTGGCATAATGCACAGCATGAAAGCTGCCATTTAACAGCTGTTTCAGTTATAATGTTCATATTATGAAAGATTTAAATTAAATTCTTTTATTAATTCTTGCGCAGAAGATTTGTCATTTTTGTTTATTACTTCACTAATAAAACCCCCTAACACTTCATCTATTCTGTTTCCTTCATTGTAAAAAGAAACAGCACTCATGACAGCATTATACAACCATAGTATTAGGTTTTTACTTTGAAGATAAAAATTACTCACTGTCCGATACTCAACACCATAAGACTTCGGCCTGAAACAACCGGCTTTACCGTATAGCTCTTTACGTTTATTATCCGGCTCTAATATTACACTTGGCACACCAACAAATAAGTCTAATGTTTTTATAACATCACACCTTTGGTTGTCTCCTGTGTAGAATAACACAGCGTTTTCTCCTTCGTACAACTCTGGCGAGTATTTAAATTCAGGTGCGGCAAAGCCAACGTGGACATGACCACCTGCACTTCTCAGTGTTTTATCTTCACAATGAGGTTTGCGGTTTATGGTGCGGGTGTATGCGTTAAAGTCAGGCTCGCACCCAAATATTTGAGAATGTTCTGACTGTAACCATTTCGAGTCAAGACTGTATGAAGGGAATGCAGATGTACAGTATTTTTTAGGAATTGAGTTATTGATGTACGCAAGAGACTTGCGTATGTAGTTGTAAAATTCAACTTTGTTTCTAGCAGGTGGGATACAAAACTCTGCAAGAACATTATCAAGAGATGTTGCAAAGTATTTGTTTGAAGGGTCGTAGTTGTAAGGAATACTTTTTGTTCCTTTTATGAACCCTTCAGCACTAATTATTTCTTTTGTTTGTTTGTTTTGTAGAAATACTTCTATGTCTGCGCCTACCGTTACATTTGTTAACTTGTTCATATGGTCTATTTATTTTTTCCAGCTAATGTTTCATACATCCATACACCTATACAAAACGGTATGGTTGATATAAAAAATGCCGCATACAAAGGGCTATGCGAAATAGTGTTAAACTCACCTCCAAAAAGAAAAACAATTAAAGGCAATAGACAATATGCCCCAATTAGTATTATAATGTATAATAAAAATACAGCTATGTCTTTAAACAACTGTTTCATTTCTTTAGTTTGATATGTTTATACAGATGGCTTTTTGTTACAAGTAAAAGTTGTATTAAAAATTGCTGTAAGCCATCTTGTTAAAATTTTACTTTTTACTAATTGTGGCAGGTGTAGGACTCGAACATACATAGTATCGTTGTACCCAACCCCAAACGGGTTTATGTCTCTCCAATTCCATCAACCTACCTAAAAACCAGCTTTCTCTTTTGCTTTTAAATTATAAATGGTAATTCTTAAGGTTTTAAATTGCTGTTAGAAAGCTTACCGGAAAACATTTTGTTTGAACATAGTCATGGTAAATGCTGTTGTTTTCCTATAACATTAACTACCTATTAAGCAACACATTTGTTCCGCTGCCTAATGTAGTTGTAGGAAGTTTACCGTCCCACAAAGACCATTTAATAAACTCAATATACTCAGGCGTGAGCTGAGATTGTTTTAGCTTTATTGCTTCAGCGGCTGCTTTTGCTGCAATTACAAGGCTTGCACTATCGCCTTTAGCTGTGGCAATTTTTGTTTCAGCTTCTGCCTGTGCTGTTATTTTATCAAGTTCGGCTTGTTGTGCTCGCTGTATTGTTTCTGTTTTAGCCTTAATAACCTGAGAAAGCTCTGGTGGCGGTATTGTTCCCGGGTTTATTTGTGTTACTATAAAGTATAAAACAAGCTCTTTATTTAGCTCATCGGCAACAGCCATATTATACCTTTCTTTATTATTAAAAATACTATCAATAGTGTACTTATTGCTTGCGTTATTTAATGCAAGTATGGTGGCGGTTGATAAAAAATTGTTTTCGAGTGAAGAAAAGTTACCACCTTTAAGCAAATTAACATATAAATCAGCGGCTTTTTCAGGCTTTAGGGCATAGTTAAAACTTGGGCTTACTGTTATTGGAAACCCACCTTTTGTTGTTACAGAAAACCCTTTATAACTAACATGGTTTTGCCTAATAGAATATTCTACAACGTCTGTTGTCCACGAATTATAAAACACCCAACCTTTAACTTGTCTGGCAACAGGTATTCCTTTTTCGTTGCCAATGCGGTCAATTTTTAACCCAACGTTCCCGGCATCAATTCTTTGTATTTCAATTGGCTGAATAATTGAAAAAACTATAGAAACTGCTAAAACTACTACGGCTTTAATAACCTGCTTTGAATTTGGGGGATTGAAATCTTTATACTTACCTTTGTAATTTTCAAAGTTGAAAACACCCATGATACTTCCTAAAATTAGGAATCCTGCAATAAAAAATAGTAAACTAATCATAACTTTTTAATTGTTTTTTGTGTTATAAATACAAGTAATATAATATACAGAATAAATCCTGCAACAGCCCAATTACTCTTAAGGCTGAGTATTTTAAAAGCAAGTATTAGATTCAATAAAACCATAGCAACTAATACCAGCCCACGTTTCATTTTTTTCATTATAAGTCAAAATTTTAAAAATTATACAGAAAGAAGCCCCATTATTTCCTGATTCATAGCAGCAGCAAACAATTCTTCATTTGTTTTTGGCTCATATTTTTGAGCCTCTACCCCTGTTATAAAGGCTACGGCGCTGCCATCAAACCCACTTATATGAAATAAATTTGGGGCATCTGCAAACTCTTCAAACGTTGTTTGTGGTGTACCATAGTAACTATTGGGGATATCCCAAAGAATTATTTTAAAATTATTAATATAGTCTTTAGGAAAACCTTCTTTTTCAAACACCTTTAACATTTTTTCCCGATTTGTTTTATTTTCCCCTGCGTGATTAAAGCACCCATCACTAAGGCATAATATACCTTTAGGGAAATCAGAAATTGGTACACCTTTTTTAAACAACGACACAAATAATTTAGTAACGGATTGAAAGTTTGTAGAACCATACGCTTCACTGTTATCATTTTGTAGATTATCTACGGGGTTATCACCAGCCCATTTTTTTAATACAGCACTGTCATTAAACTCCATCCATGACTTGCTAAACACCCCTTTAAGTAGATAACTAAAATATAAAGCCATTGATTTAGCCACATCATAAGATGACATCTTTGTCCCTGGTACATTAGAAGTCATGGAAGAAGATGTATCAACTACAACCATTAGCCCGCTATCGTTTGGCAACATACCTTGTTTAGCTGTTTCAATCAACCCATAAAACTGTTTATTGATAGTTTCCTTTTGATACCTCTTAAGGTTTACATTATCATAACCGTTTTTAACAGGGGATAAAAGTTCATAAACGTATCCTGTATATTTGGCAACAGGTTTATTCATTATCCATTTTTCATAAACCTCTTCAAGATGTTGGTTTTTTAAATATTTACCACTAACAAGTTGAGCAAGTGCTCTACCATGTACGGTATTAAAATCAATAAGATTATGTTGACCTCTACTTATTAACTGCTGCCACTTGTGAGCTGTACCACTAACTTTCATTTTACGGTATTGCTTATAAAAACCGTATTGGTTTTCTTTAGCACCAAATAAAAGACTACACAACCATTTGGCTATAATATTGTCAGCCTGTGCCTCAAGTGTTTTACATTGTTTATTAGCCTTAATCTGAGGAAGATATTTTTTTACAAGATTTGTAGTGTTTGAATTTTCTAAACCTGCAAGAATAAGTTTACCAAAACTATCCCAGTCAAGAACACGGTTTTTCCAACCGTTATATTGCAGGTCATAAGAAAGCATTGCTATAATATCTTTCCAACTACCTATAGAAATAAACAGCGGGATGTTTTTCCAAAATACTTCTGGGTCATTCAACGCAACCCACATCATGCGGAAAATACCTTCATGCTTCAAACCTTGCCCTCGTTGGGTTGTTTTTGTACATTTACCGTCAGACAGCGTAACTTTTCTTGTAATTATACGAATGTAAAAAATAAAACATAATGCCATAAACTTATTTTGACTCCATAACAGTTGCGTATCTTTTGATATCTCCTGAAAGGGGCGTTGGGCTTTATATTGAGAAACTTTTCCAAACTGGTCAACAAAGTCATTACCTGTTGTTATAAACTTTACTGCACCGTTTCCAAAACTTTTAGTTTTAGCAGACTGTTTATACCCTTGTTTTAAAAAGGTATTAGTGTCAACAGATGTTGTTTGGGTGTTACCAATTAACTGTTTTAATTTGCTGTTAAACATCTTATTAGCTTTATAATAGTTTCAAGATTAAGTTCACTATATTCCATTATCTATTATTTTTTATTATTGCAAGTTTTTGTTTATAAAGTCTTGAAGTAATTTAATTTCAGATTGTAGAGATGAATATCTTGAGCCT
>Ga0154020_10004854_pt1 | contig 15986 bp, 10 predicted proteins | sample Klosneuvirus_201_FD_109709 | JGI IMG/M metagenome (GOLD analysis project Ga0154020, IMG submission 109709) | Active sludge microbial communities from wastewater, Klosterneuburg, Austria - Klosneuvirus_20160825_MG | ecosystem: Engineered > WWTP > Aerobic digester > Activated sludge | place...
ATGTTTCTATATCGGAGCCTGCGAATTTATGCACGCCTCAAGTCGCTCATCAATCGATTCTCTCAGTCAATGCACATGCGACCTTATTCTGGTTTGATATTTTTAGAACCAATCAAGTCTGATGAATGATACAAAATGCGAACTATAAAACCGAGACAGACTTCGTTTTTGGCGGGAATTGTTTTACAATATTAATTTTTCACCTTGCCATCTTCTTGGGCCATCCCTTTATCTGTCGCCACAGATAAAGGCCCAATATGAGCCGCTACAATAGTAATAATGGGTGCATCTACAGCTTCCGCTTTTTCTACAGAAGTACCCGCTACATCTATTTTGACACGACGTCTCATTTTACCTTGAGTGCCCTCTACACGGGCGATAATGGTCCAACGGCCATCATCGTCATTATCTCCAAGTGAACGATCTAATTCTTTTTCAACTTGCGCAATAGCGGTTTTAACTGCAGGCGCATATTTAGCCGCAATGGCATATCCATCGAGCGTGGTGGCAAACGGAAAATCGCCCACCTTGAATCGGTAACCCATCAAATTATCAGTCACAATTTTAATATATTTCCCTTTAAATGCAGCTGGATGCGCAGGATCAAATCCTTCTTCCACCTTAAAAGAAGATTCCATTAAGGGCCAATTCTTATTGGCCAACGCCACCATTTTTTTATAATATTCAGTGTCTTCTGCATGGGCAACTGATAACGCGCCCAACCCCAAGTAACCCATTAAAAATAAACCATTCAACAGTCGTTTTTTCACCTTTGAACTCCACATAAAAAAACCTGGGACATTTTGCTTGGTTTATCTTATTTGGTGTTGAATAATCAATACTTGTGTGTCGCCATAAGAACGTTGTTTAATTATTACGTAAGAATCATTCATAGATGCGAATAAATCCAAAAGTGCAGGTTCTGCCAAATACTCACGCCCAGTTTCAAACACTAAAACACCCCAAGGAAGTAATAATTGATGCTTAATAATTTGGCCTATTAAGTATATTGTGTTTTCAAACTGAGCATAAGGAGGATCCAATAAAATCAAGTTGGCAGGCGCAAGCGTGAGTGCCAATTTAAACGCATCACCTTTTATTGTCTGAGCAAAGGCCAAAAGACCTAAAGAACTCAAATTATCACGTAACACTTTAAATACATCTGCATGCTGCTCAACAAAAGTGACACGTTTGGCACCTCTAGATAAAGCCTCTATTCCTAATCCACCAAAACCACTAAATAAATCCCAAACATGCAAAAAAGAATCAAAGCAGTCGTGCCCTAACATAGAAAAAATGGCTTCTTTTATGCGATCTTGCGTGGGGCGAACGCCCTTTATGTCAAGAGACAACAAGCGCCTAGATTTATGAATACCTGCAATCACACGCATAAGACAGAAATTCTAACCGGAGACACTATCAAAAACAACACTTAAAGAAATTGAGACACAATGTTTATTTTATCTATTTAACAGAGAATCCACATTGTTGTTTTTGATTTTGTTTCTGTAGCCATGTCATGAGCGGTTGATAATATTCCAATATCGCTTTGGCGTCCATTTTCTTTTCGCCAGTTACAACAGCCAAAGCTTCTGGCCAAGGTTTACTTGCACCCATCGCCAACATTTGTTTTAGTTTGTCGCCCGCAATTTGGTTGCCAAAAATAGAACACGTATGAATAGGGCCTTTGTGTCCGGCCGCTTTACACAAACCTCGGTGCATTTGAAATTGCAAAATACGCGCTAAAAAATAACGCATATAAGGCGTATTAGCAGGAATATGGTACTTGGCACCTGCATCAAAATCATCCTCTGTTCGCACCACTGGTGGTTCAATCCCTTGATATTTTTTACGCAACTCCCAAAAACGTGTATTAACCTGGCCATTTTTAATGCGTCCAGAAAATAGTTCCCATCTAAACTTGTCCAGCACTAACCCAAATGGCAAAAACGCAATTTTTTCGAGTGCACTTTTCATTTGGTTGTTAATCAAAGATTTTTCACTTTCACTAGCACTGCTTAATAGATCTATTTTTTTTAAATAGGCAGGTGTCATAGATAAAGTGATAGTATCCCCAATGCCTTCATGAAAACCATCGTTGGCACCCTGTTGAAACAGGGTAGAAATATCTTTATATTGTTGATAATAAAACACATGACCTAGTTCATGATGTATCGTAATCAAGTGCTCTTCTGTGGGTGTAATACACATTTTAATACGCAAATCACCGTTCATTGTAATATCCCAAGCACTGGCATGGCATTCCACATCGCGACCTTCTGGACGCTTAAGCATCGATCGTGTCCAAAAGGTGTCTGGCAGTTTAGGCAACCCCAAAGAAGTAAAAAAGGTTTCGCCCATCTTAACCATTTGCTCTGGCGTATATTTTTTACTTGCTAACGTTTTATCTACATTAATAGAAGGTTCACGTGGATAAGGCGCTACCAAGTCATAAATATTATTCCACTCTTGCGCCCATACATTACCCAATAAATGGGCAGGAATAAGACCATCCACCGGTACTTTGTCTTTACCATAACGACTACTTAATTGGCTTCTCACATAACAATGCAACTGATCATAGAGCGGTTTTAATTGAGTCCACAAGCGATCTGTTTCTGCTTCGAATTTATCTGCGGGCATATCATAATTGGCTTTCCACAACATAGATACATCTAAAAAACCATTATCTTTGGCACCTTGATTCATCAATTCAACCAAACGCAAATAAGGCTTGCGCATATCTGCGCCCACATGGTGCCAACCTACCCAAAATTCTTTTAATTTTGCTTCGTCTTTTTCTGTTGCAAAGATTTTTTGAATTTCGTCTGACCGGTAACATTTTTTTATTTTTCCATCTGCAGTTTTTTGACAATAACGACCCTTGCCATACATTGCAGAAAGTTCAGAAGACAATTGCGCTAATTCTGAACGAAGCAAAGCGTTATCAGGCGCAGGCATGGATTCAATAATTTTTAACAATTGCAATTGTCTTTTTAAGTCTTCTGGTAGTTTTTTTACTTTAGAAAATTTCTGCGCTTCTTTATTAAGAGAGGAAATAAGCGCCATTGTACGTTCTGTTGCTTGAGCCACCAGCTCATTGGTATCGTCGGTAATATAAGTCAAGTTCACAAAACTAGCACGTTCTCGTTCTGAAAATGCTTTTTTTAAAGTTAAATTCACTTTATCTAAGAATTTTTTTACATCTTCAACTGTGTACTCAACATCGGGTTTATTTGCCGTATCCACAGGCTTGCTTGCGGATTGTTCTGCGCTTTGCGCAACAACAGAAAACAAACAAGAAAACAGCATCACAAATATGACTTTAAGAAAAGACCAAGAACGAGACATGAAAACCCTCTCCCACTTAAATATCGCAATTTTATGTAATTAAAAAAACAAAGCCTCACAGATATTGCTTTACCTGGTGTTCTTTATGATATTTAAGAAAAAGTCTACTGTACAATAGAAAAAGAAACGGGTTCAACGGCCATCGTTTTATTTAAAGGTTGGTTCATAAAGCGAGCCTGCCTTAAAGTCCCCAATGCACCTTCCACATGAACTACAAATTGAACAGGAAAGCCCGCAATAATACCACGTGAAGACTGATACTGTAATCCTTCTGGAGGTGTTGGTAATGGCGAAGACAAATAAATTGCACGTTGTGCTTCTCTATCTAAAAAACCACCGGCCGACTCCACTACGTCGGTTGCAATGATATCACCCAGTTGATCAACAACAACCCATAAGATTGTTTTATTGGGTCCAGCAGGTAATATTTTATAAGGATACTCCGAAAACGCATCTTTTAATTGCCAATGGCTGACAACTTGTTGCTCAATGCTTTTAACATATTGATTTAGCGCCTGTTGCCGTGCGTCACCCACTAAAGGTTTTAAAGTGTGTGTTTGACAACATGAAAGACCAAGCAAAAAAAACATCATCCCTACTATTTTTTTCATAGGGCGTCACTGCTAGCGCATTCAAGTAACGACTGCCAAGAGTATTTTAAAGATCGCTTGGTAACAATATTGAAAACTAAAGAGGAAGCGGGCGCAATAAAAATTCGATTACTCGCAAAGACAACCACGCGCAACGTTACAAGTCTTACCTGCAGGGCAATTAGGAATGCATTGATCCGTATTTTGACAAGAATTAACACACTGCCCATTTAAACAATGCGTACTATTAGGACAATCATTATGCGTCGTACATTGTGCGGGTAACGACACACTGCAAATATCTGGCGGCATATTCAAAGGACGGCATTCATAGTCTGGTTGACAAGATTCGCCGCGACAAGGTTTAATCGCACAAACGGTACCTTGTGGACACTCTGCAGGACAACCTTTAGCGTCTTCAGGTTTTACGCAACGATACTCAGGCAAACAACTTTCTGCACCAGGTGGACATGCTTTAACAGGCGCACAAATTTGCCCAGCAGCACAAATACGATTGTCTGGGTTATTGCAACAATTAAGAGGATCGGGCGTCGAAGGTTGACGACATTGCGTTTGCTTGCCTACGCGGCTCACACAAACCGTTTTAGAGCGACAACCCGGCAAATTTGGAGGACATTTGATCACCACAGGTGTCGTGCAACGATTTGGATCGGGATTACTTAAATCACAATCACTTGGACACGCATTACAAGAAAATGTACCATCCGTTTTTTGTTGACATACATTTCCTTCTGGACAACCTTCGCATGGATCTTGTGAACGACATTTCTTAGTTGCAGGATCGCACACTTCGCATGCGCCGCAACTCACATTCGCACAAGAATCAGACACACAAGCGTAGCAATCTAAGCGACCTGGGTCATTACAAGCAGATAGCTTGCATTGCTCGCCACTTAAACAATCTTTAGCACAACGCGGTTTCCATGTACGATAAGAGACAAACACTTGCGCATCTTTATCTCCATCTACACGCGTTGCAAAATCCGATTTATCCAAAGAAGTAAAGAAAAGCTTACGTTCACGTGCGTTATAAGAAAACCCACCCTTCGCTTCTAGTACTCGTTTTTGCAAACGTAGCTTTCCATCACGACCCAAAACACCCACACGCAATGTATGTTCAATAGGATAACCAGGCAACACCAAAGAAGACGCCTTACCCTGCAAGTCAAGCACGATTTGTTCAAAAAAATCTGCATAACCGGTATCTCTTGCGCGACACAAACTTGTATAACGCCCGCCCGTAGCAGCGGCCACGTCCATTAAACCTTGTCCGTATCCTGGTTCATTAGAAGAAGATAAAGGTGCACACTCTCTTTTATCTGTAATGGCATATAAAGAAGCCGTGTTTGTAATCTGACTCGAACTAGAAGGTCTTGGAAATGTTCGAATATCTTGTGATTGAGGTACAGTAGCAGCAGATGGGCTACACGCACCATTCATAAAATCAATATATTGCTTTTCTCTTAAATAACGCACACAAGGCAGGCAATCTTCGCCGTTACAAGCATTATCATAAGGTGTCCCATCTGCTTTAGTTAACACAGGATTCAATGGATCCTGATACTCAAACATCATCGACATTTGCGCAGCTGCTTTATCGTCTAAATTTTCATCTACACCTTCTTTTAAGAAATAAAGACCATTATAGCGAGCAGGCAATTCCGCTCTACAAAACTGTCCCGCTGCACCTGCAGGACACATCGCATCTACACTGGACTGATAAAATTCAGGCGCCACGCAGTAAGCGCCGGTCAAATCTGCACGAATAGTTTTAGTTTGTTCCGAATAAAGTCTAGATTTAGGCGCACGATGATAATCTTTTGACGAAGATTTCAACAAACCAGAATACAATGATTCACAATAATTAGCGGTGCAACCCTCTGCCCCATTATTTTTACAAACTTTGTCTGGAAGCGCACTAAAATGACTTCTTAAAATACCATATTCCTTAAAATGGTCATTTTCCATATCTACAGCTCGATCGATCGATGGATTTGCAAGATACTTTAAATGACTATCCTCTTCATCAGAAACAACAACTACACCAACCACAGAGCGATCCCTTATTTTATAAGGGTTATTAGGTGCACGCCCTTTAATCGCGGCGCGTTCAATCGCGCGCTTAGCAGCCTGTAATGGATATTCATAATTGGTTGTAGTCATCCATTGATCAGTTCGTCCAATCATTTCTCGTTGGTGCGCCACATTAAAGCGATTTACCAAAATATAGTCCAAGTTCTTAATCATCAAATTTACACCGCTCAACCGAGGATTAGCTGGATGCGCGCCTACAAACCCTGGTGGAATCAAGAATCCCTTCTGTCCCCATACATTTCGGTGATCAGAGTTTTCGTATGTTTTACAAGAATATGATTTAGATGCACCCGATCCTGTTTCTTCTTTGTATTTAAATTTTTGAGGATAGTAGGAAAACGAAACAGGAGGAAACCCTACTGTTCCTGTAACCTGGAATTGATTGCTAAATGTTGGACCAAAATGCAAAGGTGCCAAATCAGTCAACATTGTTTTATCTGCACAAGTAATATTGCTATCTGGGGGCTCGGGTCTTGGCCCAGTACCAGAATCATCTCTTACTGTAATTGAAGAAATATTAAGACCTTTACCATCTAACCGAGGAAATTGCTCAAAAGTGGATCCATACGCATCAGATTCACTCATTTTGGCATGACGAAGCACATCGTAACAAAGCAATGTGTCGTTACCTACAGGCAAGTTTTCGATTGTATAATTAGCACCTGTCTTACCACTCGATCCAACACCCACATAATCTCTAGTTTCCCTTAATGGATGAAGTGGATCTCCCGGCTTATCTTCTATCACTTGGTAGCCAGGTGGTACATTTCTAGCCAACATTGCAGTACAACACTTTAACAAGCGTTCTTCTTCTGTCACTGCACCTTCTACCTGACAGCAATAAGGAGACACACTAAAATTAAATGGATCAAAGTCGTCTCCATACTGACACTGCGTTGTATCAAGTTTATCAAATACACCATTAGAAGAGGCATCCGAAAACAAATCTTTACCCAAAGTGTCTTTAGCTAAATAAGCAGAGGCCTGATAACCAAAATAAACACCATCACCGGCTGTTTCTGTTTTAGCAGGATAATTAAACCCAGCCGCACCATCAACCCCTAAATAGTTGTCAAATTGCGTATTTTTATTTTTAAAATAATCCTTCCAATCAGTCCCTAATATGTAAGGGTCGTAGGTATAAGCGTCATGTGTCCCACCCATGTCAGATGTGGTCACCCCCACTCGCCAATCTAAATTTTGTTCATTATTTAATGCATATGCCAAATCACGCGCAGAACGCATGGTGGCTGCGATATAAGGCTCCATAGATTGAGAATTATCTACCACCAATAAAATATCCGCCTGAGGTCTGTCTCCCGGATTAAAGGCCACACAATTACGTGCAGTATCACCAGGATAGCGAGCCAATGCCGAACCACTTGTAATTTCATGAACTGGTAATCTAAACACGTCCATTTCGCGCTTAATTGCAGCACGTTGTGCAGGCGTTTTAGACATATCACCCCAATCTTTTTCCAAAGGTGTCAACGCAAACAATGCGCCCGTTTGAATTACGTCTTTTACGGACCCATCGCTATTTCTCTTGCCCACTTTTCGTCTAAAAAATTCAAACTTAACTTCGTATAATACAGGTTCGGCACGTGTTGCTGGCCATGTAGGTGGGGCGGGCCAAGAGACATCTACATCACCTACAAGAACAGCTAAAATTTCTTTTTGTAAATTCTGCAAAGATAAAACATGACTCACACCACCACCGCCAGGGAGACGGACAACCACACTATCTACCAAATATTTCACAACTTGGCCTGTTTGCGCATCCGCATCATGAGCATCCGAAACAGAGCCACTCTCCACAGTCCAATTTAAGCCATAAGATGCAATCTTTGTTTTTATTTTTTGATGAACATCATCTGCTAAATTTCTTAACGCATCAAATCCTGGGTATTTTACAGCCAAGGCATCTTGAACTTTAATAATTCCACCCACAACAGTTCTCACCGATTCTGGTTTTTGTGGATTTGTTTCGTCAAAAGAGACAGGGTCGTTACTTTTAAATACATGACCAATAAATTTCTTTGGTGTGCCTTTTTGATAAAGATAAATAGGTGCAGGTTCTGTAAACAACCCTATTACTTCTCTGTTTTGTCCACGTTTAGCGTGTAGCGCCAGCGCATAATCAACGGTATCTGATACGTCTTTTTCTTCTGGTCGCACAATCATCACTGGGCGACTGCTGTTATCTGCACACACAAGCACCTGGGCATTACGACAGGCAGAAGGTACAGACCCATCCGTTGTTTTACAATTTTTTGGAACTTCGTCTTTTTTGGCACACATTCCATCGCTTACGCACTTCCCAACGGGGTCACCAACCTGCGGTAATTGCTGAGTTAAATCAACAGGCACACAAGGATCACTTTCACCCGGATCAATACATCCATTCGCATTGGCGTCTTCGCCTGCTACCTTGGCGCCGGAAGAAGCGTCAAATCCATCAGGGATACCATCACCATCCGTATCAAAACCATCATACAAATCAATGCCTGAATTAACAGGCACAAGCTGAGAACAACTCCAAGGCACACTAGGTCCTACACAAGATACAGGTTCACATGTTAATGTTTGTGGATTAAAACGTAAACGCTTCACTTCAAGGCCGTCAGGCAGCCCATCGTTATCAGAATCAGGCATATTAGGGGACGTAGGCACACGTTTATTCGTCTTAAAATTCACATAATTCTTTTCCTCTTTATCATTTAAACAATCCGCATCTCTATCTGCGCGCAAAGGATCTGTTTCTGCAACACCCGGATCAAACCTACCATTGCGATTAAAATCCTCTTCCGAATCAGATAATCCATCACCATCGGTATCTGCGGCGTATCCACAAGTTTCATACTGCGCATCCTGTGTGCAACTTCCAAGACCGGGCACACAATATTGTTCTTTAAGTGGCAAGGTATCGCACACTCCATTGCGATTTTTGTCTTCTCCAACCCGTCCATTCATTGGACCATCAGGAAAGCCATCGCCATCTGTATCTTGCAATCTGGGATTTGTCTCGTGCGCATCAGAAACGCCATTGTGCCACAAATCGCATTGACAAGAAGACGCAGGAACCCCTGAACAACGCCACACATTATTTTCTACAATGGATATGCAACCACCAGAATCTTCAATACCGTCTAAAATAGTATCCCCATCGGTATCAGGATTCACGGGATCTGTTTCTGTCAAAACATCATAGAGACCATCATGGTTCTTATCTTCTATCCCATCAGGCAGGCCGTCACCATCGGTATCTGCTTTCTTGGGATCGGTATGTCCCGTCCCAACACCACCACCTTCGCAACCATCTCTAATGCCATCGTTATCTGTGTCTGGATTTTTGGGATCGGTACCATATTGAGTTTCTAAATCATTACTCGCACAATCACCATCAGAATCTGTATCTGTAATCAGACATTCACACACAACAGGGTCTATATGTCTGCCCTGGTTAGGATCTGTGCCCCCACTGTTTCCACCACCACCGGCCCCGCCATTTCCCCCATCAGGAGGCGGCCCATTATCTGTGGGAGTACCGCCCGGTAATCCCCCTGTCGGAGCATTTTTACGACACTGCAACGAAGAAAATGCAAAACTAGATACCACCAAAAGAAAAAACAAAGACCGAAGCGAGTGTTTCATAATTTTAAACCCACGGGGCTAAACGCACTACACAAAAAGCTATAGAATAGGGACTCAAACTGAGTCACAGTTCCACACTACTATTGAAACATTATAATAAAGCAAGGACAAAATTGCGAGAGAAAGCTTGGTAAATACAAGCAAATAATCAAGAATGGCTAAATAAAGTGTTCCATCGAGACTTAAAAAACAAAAAAGAAAATATAGAAAAAACAAAAATCCAACCCAAAGAGACCAACAAAAGCTCTCTCTGGAAGGTCAATACCAACCTAAACTGTTTAAACGCCCACAAGAGATTAAGAATAAACGTCGTGCCCACAAAAAATAAGCTTCCATAGGACAAATATAACACAGGTAGCAATAAAAAAGCGGCGCAGACTAAAGCACGCCATAAATATTGATGCTCTTGTTGTTGTATTTTGCACGCAAGAATCTGTTCTGATCTCGCCTGCATAAATAGTGAATAAGTCTGCTCAGCAAAAGCGCTATCTGATTCAACATCTTGGGATGAAAATAAAGGCAACGCACACAGCGCTTGCTTAAGCCTAAGTTCAGAAACAGACTCTTCATCTTGATTCATGGATGCGTCTCCTTGACTTGCACACAGTCACTGGCCTGTAACATGCGCTTAAGATCCTTCTTAGCGCGATGCAACCAGGTCATCACGGTACCTATCGGCACTTCCAGCGCAACCGATATGTCATGATAGGACATATCATGAATATAGTACAATACTACCGCTTCTCTAGGCCCTTCTGCAAGTTTAAAAAGTTCATTTTTCAATTTTTCTAATGTTTGCTTTTCAATCACCAAATCTTCGTTGCTTTTGTCTGGCAGTATTAATTTTTCTAGTATTTCTGTTGCTTCTGGACGACGCTTGTAAAAACGCAACCTATCAATGCAAAGCCGTCTAGCCACTACGATCAACCAAGCAAGAATGGAAGTATCTGGAGACAATGAAGAGGTGTGAATAAATGCACGAATAAAAGTTTTCTGTACAATATCATCAGCTTCATTGCTTTTTAAATAACGATAACACAAAGCTCTGATAGTGCTTTGATGACGCATCATAAGTGTCATAAAGGCTTGTTTGTCGCCCGCTTGAATGCATGTAAACAACACTTGATCAGTTCGTGTATCCATGAATGTTTCAATGACCTTGCTCTTGATTTCACTACAAAAAGTCAAATATGTACAATTGGCACACAGAGGCGTCAACGACTAATTCTAACATGGACTATCTTTATGAACCATACAAGCCAAAGAATTTTCGCCGATTATAATTCTACTTGCCCAATGCCAGCACATATTCAAAAACAAATAATTGATGTTTTAAAAACATCTTGGGCTAATCCAATTTCTTTACACCCACACGGACAACAAGCAAAAATGGCACTCGAGCAAGCCAAAGTTAAAATTGCAAATTTTTTAGACTGTTCTCCCTCGCAATTAATTTTCACCTCCACTGCAACAGAAGCAAACGCGACCGCCATTAAAGGTTATGAAAAATCAATATCACAGTTATTTATTGCGCCTATCGAACATCCATCCGTTCTTGAAAATAGCCGTTTTTTAAAAACCTCCACATACACGCATATCGTTCCTGTTTTAGCTAATGGACAAATCGACTTGCATGCGCTCAATCATCTTTTATCACCTCATGCAGGACAAGGATTGATGATTGTGCAATGGGCCAATAATGAAACGGGCGTCATTCAACCTATTCAAGCAATCAGTACCTTATGTAAAAAAAACGGCATAAAATTACATATAGATGCAGTGCAATCATTGGGAAAAATAGAGATATCCCTTAAGCATTTGCATTTTGATTCTTTGGCTTTTTCTTCTCATAAGCTAGGCGGTATTTCTGGTTGTGCAGGGCTTGTGATTAACAATCAGGACATAAACCCACTCATGCACGGAGGCACACAACAGCAAGGAATTCGTCCAGGCACATTGCCCATGCATGCCATTTTAGCATGCGCGTTAATTTGTGAGGACTGGAAACAACACCAAAAAGAATATATTATGCATATGAAAAATGCACGTGATTCCTTTGAACAAACACTTCTTCATATATTAAAGGATTATCAAATTGCAGGAATAGAATCGCCCCGATTAATCAATACATCACAAGTGCTTATCTCTGGCATACGAGCACAAGCACTTTTATCTTCGTTAGACATCAATGGTATTGCTGTGAGTCATGGAGCAGCATGCAAAACAGGCTCTTTATCTCCTTCTCATGTCTTACTTGCGATGGGATACAGCCCCCAAGAAGCCAAAAGCGCAATAAGAGTTTCGTTCGGCCCTAATCACACGATTCGAGATGGGCAAATAGTAGCAGAAAAACTGATTGATTGTGCCACTCGACTAAGAACAGTCGCGACCCAATAAAAACTAACTACACAACTGATCCATCTGCTGAGTCCAAGCCTGCCTTTGAGCCTGCGCATGTGTGCGTTCCATTTGTGGGTAGATAATCTCTGTTGTCAAATGGGCCCATTCTTCTATATCTTTTTGATTCCATAATCCACAATTTAAACCGGCAACCATCGCAACACCCATGGCGGTTGCTTCTACGTGTACCTGCTTAGTTAAAGGAATTCCCAATAAATCAGATTGAATCTGTAAAAATGTACGATTTTTTGCCATGCCACCATCTACGCGCATGGACTGAATAGTATCATTTATATCCAAATTCATCGCGTCTACAATATCACAAATCTGATGCGCTACACCTTCCAAACAAGCCCTTGCAATATGCGCACGTGAAATACCACGATGTAACCCAGTTATTGTACCACGCACGTCAGGACGCCAATAAGGTGCACCCATGCCTGTTAAGGCAGGCACACACAATACTCCTTGTGAGTCAGTAACAGAAGAAGCCAAAGACTCAATTTCTTCCACCTGTTGGATAATTCCAAGCCCGTCACGCAACCATTGAATCAATGCACCCGCAATAAAAGCACTGCCCTCTAAAGCATATACAGGTTTTTTTTGTCCCACCCATTGCCAAGCAATTGTAGATAATAAGCGATGTAAAGAAGAAACGACTTTTTCTCCTGTATTCAGCATTAAGAACGCTCCTGTACCATAGGTACATTTCAACGATCCTCGTTCGTGGCACCCTTGCCCAAACAAAGCAGATTGCTGATCACCCAAAAGAGACAAAATAGGAATACCATCGGGCAATATATCTAATCCCTGCGTTTCGCCCATACACTGATTAGAAAACATCACTTGCGGCAACCAAACAGGATCTATCCCAAATAAGGCACATAAATCCTGATCGTAACATCCCTTGTGTATATTAAACAGCAACGTACGCGAGGCATTGCTAGGATCCGTCACATAGGTTTTTTTCCCAGTCAACATATAGATCAAATAGGTATCAATAGTGCCCATTAAAACCTTAGAAGAAGCCATTTTTTGGGTTAAATCAGGTATGTGGCGCAAAAACCAAGCCATTTTAGTGGCACTAAAATAAGGGTCTAACAGTAAGCCTGTGCGTGCCTGAATCATAGACTCGTAACCTTGAGATTTAAGCAATTCACATAAATCATAAGTACGCCTATCTTGCCAAACCAATGCGTGATGCAACGATTGCCCTTGCCTATCAAAACAGGCAACCGTTTCGCGTTGATTCGTGATTCCAATTGCCAGGATACTGGTTCTTAAAATCCCAGCGGTGGTAATTGCTTGCGTCACCGCAGCACACAGCGATTGCCAAATCAAATTTAGTGCATGTTCCACATGTCCAGAAGCAGGATAAAACTGTTCAAATGACTGATATCCACGACCAACAACACGTAATGATGAATCTACAATTAAAGCGGTAGTTCCAGTTGTACCTTGATCAATTGCCAAGATATAAGATGATTGCCCACTCATAATTTTATTCCCCTCTCTCTTGACCCACCTTCAAGAATGCGGTTTTTAAGCACGCTTATGAATTTCTCTCAAGATCAACAAACACCAGCAAAATCACATTTAACTCTTCGTGCAGTTATTGTCTCTCTTATTGTTGCTGCAATGACAGGCGCAGCTTATCCTTATATTGTTCTTAAAATTGGCTATGGCCCCAATATCTCGTTAGTGAGCGCATTTTTTGGATTTATGGCGCTGGCCTCACTATCCGCTATCACCCACAAAAAACACCATCGCTGCGAAGTAAATTTAGTGCAAACTGCAGGTACCGCGGCAGGGCAATCGGGATTTATGTGTGCCGTATTGGCCGCGTTTGACATGCTCAAACAAAAACCAGAACTAGGGTTCAACATAGAATTATCCACTTTTCAAATTTTTATATGGTTAAGCCTAACAGGAATGTTAGGTGTTTTATTAGCAGTGCCATTAAGACAACATTACATTGACGAAGAAAATCTCCCATTTGCAGATGGTGCTGCTGCTGGCGAGACGATTAAAGTCTTAGACGAAGGTCCAGAAAAAGCAAAACCTAGATTATATGCGCTTAGTTTTGGCATGATGCTAAGCGCATTGGTTACTTTTTTAAGAGATGGGTTATCTCAACCCTTATTACCCCCACACATTGCATTCAATAAAACATTGGAATCACTCAAATTGGGAAGTGAAGTAAGCCTATTAAGCATTGGCTCTGGATTGATTGTAGGACTGCGTGTGGGATTATCTATGGCAATTGGAATGATTATCGCTTGGGTTATTGCGCCTCCTTTATTGGTTCAATCTCATATTGTCCCTGCACTTCAGTTTAGCCAAGTACTACGATGGGTGATGTGGCCTGCAGTAGGTTTTTTGGTTTCTGGGGGGCTTACTGCTTTGATTTTAAAATGGAAACTAGTCATTAAAACATTCACACAAATCAAAACTAATCAAATTGGGCAAAAAGACATTTCGATGCGTTTTTTAATCATTGGCGCATCCATATTAGCTATCTTAATTGCTTTGCAACATCAATTATTTTTAGATTTTCCAGTTTGGCTTACAATAATTTCTTTAATTTTATCTTTTGTTTTAATGCTTATTGGAACACGTGTACTTGGAGAAACTAATTGGGCACCTATTAGCTCAATGGCTAACGTCATGCAGTTGATTTATCATGGGCTAGCACCCCACAGCATTACCGCCAATATGATTGGTTCAGGAATGTCTGCATCCGTAGCTGCTAATGGTGAACATCTCATGCAAGACTACAAAGCAGGTAAAATTGTAGGTTCGATTAATCGTGATTTAACCATTATGCAACTGATGGCTGTACCTGTGGGCTCTTTAGCTGTAGCGATTATTTATCCTGCTCTCAAGCTAAAATATGGCATTGGAGAACAGGGGTTAACATCCCCAATCAGCTTAAGATGGGCGGGTTTTGCAGAGTTATTAAGCAAAGGCTTATCATCTCTACCTCCGGGTTGTTTAGTCGCAATGATAGTGGCCGTATTATGCGGTACGTTAATGACATTACTAGAACCACGTTATGCTCGATACGTACCGTCACCCACTGCTATTGGCATTGGCATGCTGGTCCCCGGTCAAGCCATTTTACCCATGGTCATAGGCGGTTTAATTCAACATGTGTGGCACAAAAAAAACAAAGCTCAAGAAGAAGCTTATAACTTGCCTCTTTCTTCTGGTTTTATTGCAGGTGAGGCAATTATTGTTTTAATCTTAGCAATTCTTGCACTAATAAAAAACTAGAAATTGCGCTAACATAAAATGATAAAAACAAAGAATATCAAAATATTCCACAAAAACTCTTGAATTCTTTAAAAGTCTCTACTACTGTAGCTAACTCGTCCTTTTTAAGGAAAGGAGAGTTGGCCGAGAGGCTGAAGGCGGCGGTTTGCTAAACCGTTATAGGGTCAAAAGCCCTATCGAGGGTTCGAATCCCTCACTCTCCGTTTGTATACCCTAATAATCAATTCTAGATCATAATAGAAACTACTATCCAAATTAATTATTATCACCATTTAAAAAGAGAGACTGATGAGGAAGAAGGGTAAAAAAGGCTTCTAATCCGGAAGGTTGTTTTGAAATACAAAATGGCAATAAAAGGAATAGGGATAGAGGTAATAATTTAAAATTTTTTGCAAGGGAATAAGAAACGAAAGAGAAGAGAGATAAGGTAATAAAAAAAAACATAGTGAAGGATAAGACTAGAGGGAGAAATAGGTCAAAAAAAAAGCGCGTTAGCATTTAATTGCTAACGCGCTTAAAAAAGGATCTGGCAGCGCCCTACTCTCCCACACGGAGACCCGTGCAGTACCATCGGCGCAGAAGAGCTTAACTACCGAGTTC
>Ga0154020_10004857_pt1 | contig 15985 bp, 19 predicted proteins | sample Klosneuvirus_201_FD_109709 | JGI IMG/M metagenome (GOLD analysis project Ga0154020, IMG submission 109709) | Active sludge microbial communities from wastewater, Klosterneuburg, Austria - Klosneuvirus_20160825_MG | ecosystem: Engineered > WWTP > Aerobic digester > Activated sludge | place...
CGGCGCCGGCATCGATCCGTTTTTTGTGGGGGCGCTGATCCTGGCGTATGCCCTGCTGCGCCGGTTCACGGCGCGCTATGCGATCGTCGGCGTCCTCGTTACCGGGATCGCCCTCCTGCTTGGGCTCGGACAGGTCAGCTTCGCCTCTGTCGCCCTGAAGTTTGCCGTGCCGGTGTGGGTCACGCCCGAGTTCTCCCTAAACACGCTGCTCGGCGTCGCGCTCCCGCTCTTCGTGATCACGCTCACCGGCCAGTACATGCCCGGCATGCTGGTCCTGCGCAACGATGGCTTCAAGACCAGCGCCAACCCGATCCTGACCGTGACCGGCCTGGGTTCCCTGATCATGGCGCCTTTCGGCTCGCACGCCTTCAACGTGGCCGCGATCACCGCCGCGATCTGCACCGGCAAGGAGTCGCACGAAGAGCCCGCCAAGCGCTACGTCGCCGGCCTGGCCTGCGGCGTGTTCTATGTCCTGGTGGGCGTGTTCGGCACCACGCTCGCAGCATTGTTCGTGGTGCTGCCGCCGACTTTCATTACCACGCTCGCAGGCCTTGCCTTGCTGGGCGCCATCGGCGGCAGCCTGGCCACGGCCCTGGTGGATCTGCGCGGCCGCGAGACCGCGTTGATCACCTTTCTTGCCACGGCGGCCAACGTTACGCTGTTCGGCCTCGGTGGAGCGTTCTGGGGGCTGGTGGCCGGACTGGCTGCACATGGGCTGATCCACGGCAACCTGCGCTTCAGACAATGGTTTCCGCGGCTAAATCCGTCCGGCGAGAGCGACAAGCGCTAGCGGTTGTTTAGATTATTATTATGCCCGTCGGAAAGGGGGCGCAGACGCCCAATTGTCATCGTTCACAAAGTTACACGGGCGTCCATTTTTCGGCTGATTGGGGCAAATATCAGTCGCAGTCGAGCCAAGCTTGACAAGCTTACGTTAACGGAAGATATTGTAATCTTACGTTAACGTAAGATATGGAGGATGCCATGCACACCCCAGACATTACGATTCACATCAATCAGACCTTGGATGCAGTGTCACAACAGGCGCTGGAAACTACTATGCGTGAGATTGACGGGGTCATCGCTCCCAGGTTCAACCTGCCACATATGCTTGTGGTTTTGTATAACTCGGAAAAAACCAGCCCTGCGGTACTTCTCAATGCAGTCAGGAGCAAGGGATATCTGGCGCAACTTGTTGGCCTGTAATGTTGGAAGATCAAAAACAATTTCAAAAGATCGGGGATGTGGCCGAGGTTCTGGGCACGACCATACGGGCTATCCGCTACTACGAGGAAGAGGGACTGATTACTCCTTTGCGCACGGATGGCGGTACTCGGCTGTATTCGCAGCGTCACATTGACCGATTAAGTGCCATCCAGAGGCTTGTCGAAAATGGCTATCCGATTGTCGTCATCAAAAAACTGGCCGGGACACGGCAACAGTACCGTACAGGCAACGATAGCCAGAAAGCAATCAGCGAACAACTTGGCCAAATGCTTGAAGACATTCATGCGCAGATCGGACGGCTTAAGGGTTTGGCAAAACATATCGGGGCAACTCAAGCTACTGTTCAGAAATGCGCAGGTTGTAAAAACAAGCCTACTAGCAGAGGGTGTCCTGAGTGCCCGGTCAAGAAACATCTTTCGGATATTGAGTTGCTAAATCTAGTTTGGGATCAGGAAACTAATGGCCACTGCAGGCTGTGAGTGGTCGCTTTTCGTACATAGAACGAAATTCAGTATTTGATTAATTCAGCAAAGTTCCCGCGCTATCACTAACCCTGACTTCGATGGGAATTCCCTCCCTCACGCTTTGTGTCACCACGCAGAAATCCTCGAACTGTTCAAGTGCGCGCTCCAGATGATTGAGAGTGTGCGCAGGAGAGCCGATCTGGATGGAGACACTGACACTGCCAACACGCAGACGCCCCTGGGGATTACGTTCCATCTGCGCAGTCACTGTGGTAACGATGGGCCCTGGCAGATTTTTGAATTTTCGCAAAGCGAACAGCAGGCTGGCTGACAGGCAATTGGCAATACTCGCCGCCAACAGTCTCGAAGGGTTCGGTCCAGTTCCCTTGCCGAGCGGTGCCGGCTCGTCAGTCTGCAGAGGAGGCAGGTCGTTATCGAAGCGAACCAGGAATGCGTAATCCTCTTGTTGCTCAAGGGTAAAGGAAAACTGCTGAACTTCGCTCATGAATGACTCCTGTCAGAAATTTCCGCTATAAGAACTTCAATCGAATTCCATCACAAGGTTATTCGGGCTTCCATCCCCCGACATTCGCGTCGCCGTAGCTCTAGCCGCCAGCCGTATGCTTCAGCCAGTTGGCGAGCAATCGCCAAACCCAAGCCACTCCCCCCGGTCGAAATGCTTCGCGAGCTCTCTATGCGATAGAAAGGCCTGAACACGGCTTCGAGCTGATCCTCCGCAATGCCCTGGCCCTCATCGAGAACGCGAATTGTGGTTTTGCCACCCTCGCGCTCGCAATGCACTGTGACCGCCCCTCTCTCGCCATAGCGGATCGCGTTCTGGATGATGTTGTCGAGGATCCGCCTCAGTGCCCTGGGCGCACATTCGTCGAGGCATGGCTCAGCGAAGACATATTCGATTGAAGCGTGGGTATTTCGGGCATCCTCCACGGCATTACGCACGAGTTCTGTCACGTCAACCTGCTGCGCTTCCTCATATTGAAGCCCTCTGGCGAGATCGAGAAACTCTCCCAACAGGCCATTCATGAGATCGATATCTCTTCGCATGCGCGACAGCAATGCGGTGCTGGGATTTTCGGACACCATTTCGAGAGCCAGTCTGAGACGTGCCAAGGGGGTGCGAAGATCATGGGAAACTCCCGCCAGAAGCGTGGTGCGATTGTCCAGCAATTCCCTGACTTGCAGCGCCATACGGTTGAATGTACGTGCCAGGGTGGCCTGCTCCAGTGAGCCTGTTTCGGGCAAAGCATCAGGCACCCCGCCGCCCCCCACCCTGGTTACCGCATCCGTCAATTGGCTCAGCGGACGGGTGATCCGGCGTACCAGCAAGAGCGAGGTAATAAGGCTGATCAGGGTTCCGATACCGAACACCAGCGCAAAAGCCAATACAGGCTGAGCGCCAATGCGCCTCTGCGGAAACCCGATTCGAACATAACTGTCTCCGATGGGTAGGTCGGCCCAGAACCAGGGTTCTCCCGTCTCAGCAATTCGGACTCGGGTAGGTTTGCCGAGCCGTCTCTCAAGCGCTTCTTCCATCATTTTGAGATAGGGCAGGGTGCGCTCACCCAGTGACACTGGGCCGCCATCGTCCATGATCCAGATATCGTGATTTGCAGAGAGTTCATTCTTGAAATCGCGGCGCGTTTCGGGCGGCAGTTCCACCCATGTCTGCGCGGAAAGCACGATCAGGGCGGCCAAGTCATCAGCCGAACGCTGAGCCAATGGATACAGAATGGTTACGAACGCTACTCCCAACACGAGCAACTGCATGGAAACGAACGCCGCCCCCACCGTGATGGCGGTCTTTCCAAGCAGGGTCGATGGCCATTGAAAACGCGGCATCAGATTTCGCTGCCATCCGGGGAGAAGAGGTAACCCCTGCCCCATATCGTTCTTATATAGATCGGATTAGCCGGATCCGGTTCGATTTTGCGGCGCAGCCGGGTCACCCGCACATCAATGCTGCGATCGAAAGGATGGCGATCATGCCCGCGGACAAGATCCATCAACTGGTCTCTTGATAACAGGTGATTCGGATGCGCGGCAAATACTTTGAGAAGTTCGAAGTCCCCTGAAGTCAGGGGGACGTCGGCGCCGTTCAGGGTAAGGCGCCGCGACCGCAGATTCAGTCGCATCGGGCCGATAGCAAGATACCCAGCCGTTTGCGCCCCATCGCTCTTCTCGTCTTCGCTGCCGCGCCGCAATACAGCGCGAACGCGTGCAAGCAGTTCGCGGGGATTGAAGGGTTTCGCCAGGTAATCGTCGGCGCCAACCTCGAGACCGATGATCCGATCGACATCTTCGCCACGCGCGGAAAGCATGATGATGGGAAGGCGGGTGGTCGACCGCAGTCTGCGGGCAAGCGAAAGGCCATCCTCTCCAGGCAGCATGACATCGAGTATCGCCAGATCGAATTCATTGTCTGCCAGACAATTCCGCATGGCCGGGCCATCCGGGACGCTGGTTACCTGAAAACCTTGCCCGGACAGATATTCGTCCAGTAATTCACGCATGCCCGGATCGTCGTCAACAACCAGGATTTTCGGGAACGAATCGCTCATGTCATCGAATACTACGAGTGGGCGCCCCGAAAAGGCGGGATCGGTAACCATTGGTTACACACCGTTGCGAAAATTCCGAGACGGGAAATCCGGCGGAAATGTCCCTGGAGGAGGATTGCGACCTGTCCCCACCGGCCAAAGTCGGCGGGGTTATCCCAACCTTCCGAACAGGAGTCGATGATGAAGTCAGCAAAATATATTGCCTGCGGGGTCGTTTGCATTTCGCTTCAGGGCGCCAGCCTCTCGTGGGCGGACGATCCTGTACAGCCCACTGAGACGGCAACGGCCCACGGTCAGCTTGGCGGCACTGGCCGGGATGCCCAAGGGGCCGAATACCGCGTACAACTTCAGGAGCGCATACGCAACATGTCCCCGGCCGAGCAGGCGATCATGCGCGATACCAGCGTAAACGGACGCGCCCGCCTGGAGAGCAGGCAAGCCGAAAACCAGCAGGGAATGCAGCGGCGTGGCGGCAGCGGGGGCGGCTACGGGCAGGGGTATGGCTCCCGCAGGGGCGGCGGCGGGAGCGGCAGGATGGGCGGCTCGCCCGGTGGTTGGTAATTGAAGGGGGAGGAATTCATGTATACGCACTGGCTGGTATACCTGGCCTTGTCCGGGATGTCGCCAGCGGAGTTTGCCACTGAAGGCAGTGGAGCCGCTGCAGGACAACAGACCCCGGCCCAACCGGCGACAATGGAGAGCGCGGGCAGGAATGCCGGCCCGGCGCCCAAACCCCAAGCGCCGTCCATCACCAGCATCCAAAGCACAGGAGTCAAACATGTCCGCCGAAATGTCGAATGATATTGCTCCCGACCATCTTGCGAAGTGGCACGCGGTCACGAGGGAATATTTGTTTGCGACTTTCCTCGATGCATCGATTGATGGCAATCGCAAGGAAGAAAGCTACCGCATCGAAGAGGGGCTGCCCTATCCCAGCTCCCATGGCCGCAACACGCGATCCATGCTCCTCTCCTGGGCATTTCGCGCACTGCTGCACTTGCAGCGACGCGCCACAAAGGGGGAGACTGATCCGTTGAAAGCGCTCGAGAAGGCATTTCAACTTCAGGTGTCCTTCATCGCAAAATATCCCTCGGTGCCCGGGAGACTTTTGGCCTGGTATGCCCAGACCGGAGATGTACGCGTTCGTTCCCGCATAGAAGGCTGCATTGCCGAATACGAGGCACGCGTGCTTCGCTTGATCAGCCAGGCGCAGCATCAGGGGCTGGTTTCCGCGAATATTGATGTGCGTGCCGCAGCCACGCTGTTCGTCGGGCTGCTCCAGGGCATGGCGCTTAGAACGAGCGTCAGCCTGAGCAGACCTGAAATATTATTGCGGGAAGCCGCCATTGTTTTCCCTGCCTTCATCAATGGATTGAACGCAGGCATGGCACAACCTCTCCTTCCGATTGGCCAGACTTAGCCAGCTTCAATGCTTGCTGCCTCCAAGGATGTGCCAATCATCAGCTGCCCAGGTCACGCAGGAGCCGCTGATAGTCGGGCGATTCGATCATCAGCCGCGCCGCCAGGCGACGCAGCGAATCAACCGTCTCCGGCGGCAGATTGAACGAGGTCGGTATGCTCATGAACAATTGTCTTTCTGCGTCGTCCCGCAGCGCATCGAAGCTGACCTCGATCACATAAGTGTCGACTCCGCTCGACGAGCTTTGCCCATCCGGCGGATGGCCGCCCATGCCTATCCGCCTGGCCCACGCACCCATGCTGCTTTTCAACAACTCTGACGTTTCGAACGAGTAACGGTTGATCGGCACGTCCTTGATCGCCCGCACCACCTGGCTGAGCGTTGGCACCCGTTCGCTGAGATCCTGGGAGAAATCGGGACCTGTTTCCGCGCTGACGACGATCAGGATGGCTTTGCGGAAGGGCCTGGCACGCAAGAGGTGCGGCATGCCCGGTGAACTCTCGGAAGAAATGATCCTGTCCAGCAGCCCTCTCAGCCCCAGGTTGTCCGTCATTCCGCCATCGAGCAAATGAATGAACGGCCGCTTAGGGGCATTCAGATAGGAGCGCAACTCGGCGGCCTTGTTATATTGCCGGACAGACGACGCCCGGTCATGCAAAGCCCCCGCCACCCATGCGGGCTCGGTATAGCCGCATTGGCCGGCATAGTTTTTCAAGGTGAGCGGACTGAAAATCACCGGTACGGCACTGGAGGCGGCCACTGCCCGTGCGACCGGAAACCGGGACAGGTCGGAGCAGAGCAGATCGAACTGGTCCTGCGTAAACTCGAAGCGCGCCCCAAGCGACATGTCGCTTGCGTTGATCAGGACGAATGGCCGGTGGCCCGATCGCAGCAGAGTCCCGTAGGTGGCGCCATTGAAGAGCGTTTCGTCGAAATATTCGGCAACCAGATTGATCCTGCCGTAAGCCGGGGAGGCCATGCGGACAAGGTTGCTCGGCCTGAGAAAACGTCGCGAGATTTCCTCCTGGGCATTGCGCTTGAGGAATGCCGATTCGAAGTCCCGGAAAATCCCATCCTGGTGGATCGCATAGTAGGCGGCGGTCAGGCTGCCGCCCGACACTGACGAGATGACATCGAGTTCGTCCAGCAGCCGCTTCTTTTGCCCGCCTGAACTGATTTCCGTGCTTGCCATCTGCTCCAGCACGCCATAGGCCAAGGCGGCAGCCCGCGTGCCTCCGCCGGAGAAGGTGGCTACCACCAGCCAATCCCCGGCATTGTCCTCGTAGTTCAGATTTGCGAAGCGGTAGCCCTCTTCCGGGTTGTATTCGTCCAGCCTGACATTCTCCGGATAGTGGGCGCAGCCCGTGATCAAGGCTGCCACGATCCACGGGAGCCATTTTTCGAGTACGTCGAGTAATCTGGAGCCTGAGATGTTCATTCGGTACTTGCCGTGCCTGAATGGATGGCAGCTAACCGCGGGCATGAGGCTGCGGCCAGAGAAAATCGATAGCCTGACGAATCAATGAAACCGGCAGATCGGCAGACGATGCGTCAGACAGCGATAGGAAATACCCGCGATTGCGATCCAGACCAGTGTGCGCATAATCATGGCGCCCACGGTACGCGACTCGAAGGCTCCCCCGAGAAAAATATGGACTCCGAAGGCGGCGAACATCAGCGCTGTCGCACCGGCAATGACCATCGCGAGCCTCATTCCCCAATGTCGCCGCAGCCACAACCCGACACCGGCGGCAACATAGGCGAATCCCGCCAGAAAATTGAACCAGAGCACAAAGGGCACATAGTTGCCGGCAGCGGCGCGCTCAGACCCGTCAAAAAACAGAACCGCTCCGCCCTCCTTGATGGTCAGGAGACCAAAGGCCACCGCCACAAAAGACAACACCCGGATTACTGCGACCTTCCGGCCATGGTTTTCAAGCATTTTGATACCTCTCTCGTGAAAGTCAGTCTTGCCCGTTCTTTTCGGGAGCCGAATATCCAATACCCCTCAGATAGATTGAGAACGCTCTCCCGCCTTCTTCGGCCAGCCGTTTCTGGTCAAGAAGGTATATACGTGCAACAAGGCCCTGTATCAGCGATAACAGGGCCGATGCGGCATGCGCTTCCTGCAGATCTGCCGTAATCAGCTGCTCGGCTTTCGCCTGGGCCAGAAGATCACGCAGCTTTTCCTCATAGGCACGCAGGGTTTCCTGTATCAGGAGCCGGACCTTGGGATTTCTCAGCAAATGACCCGACAGCAGAAGTCGAGGCAGGGCCGGATGCTTCTCGACGAAGCCCAAGTGGGCGTAGAAGATTCGCTGCAGGGAGTCGATCGGGTCCTTCCCCTGGCCGGCGGCGGCATCCACGACGGTCATCAACCTGCCGCGCACCCAGTGGACCACCCCCATCCAGATCATGTCCTTGTTCGGAAAGTGCCGGAATATCGCCCCCTGGGTCACTCCGATCGCACGTGCCATGTCCTGGGTGGTGACCTCGTCCGGGCCTCGGTCACCGGCAAGATCGATTGCGGCCCTAATGATTTCTTCCTGCCGATCCTCGGAGTTCAACCTCTGTTTGGTGACGCTCATGTGCGTTATTCCCTTTAAGTTCCGTTACCAGAATGAAGTACTACAGCCAAGCGCAAACTGCCCTGGCCAGGCACGTACTTCAGAATCCGGCAGACCGTTCGAAGCCGACATAATTCAAGGAGGGGCTGGCAAACCATTCTCCGTCTCTTATAAGTCTGAGGGCAATGCCGATATGCTCGGCCGCGTCCCGCTTCGCCAGATAACCCCTGGCGCCCGCACGTTTGGCAGCCTCAAGATACATCCTGTCGGCATGTGATGACACGATCAGCACACGGGTGTCCGGCAGGTTTTGCAAGACAAGCGAAGCGGCTGAGAGCCCGTTCATTATGGGCATGTCAATATCCGTTAGAAGGATGTCCGGCTTGTGCCGGCGAGCGAGCCGTACCGCTTCGGCACCGTCGGCGCATGCCGCAATGACCTGGAATCCGATGGTGTTGTTTACCAATCCACACAAGGCGCTCCGGATCAGTTCGTAATCATCCGCCACCAGCACTGTCGTTATCTTGCTCATGTTCTGCTCCACTTAGAAACCGTGCGATTGATATGTGCCGTACGCAGGAGGCACGCCCGCCATTCGCTAATTCGCTAATTGCTGCCCATAGAAGTGTTCTACAAATGGCTTGCGGAATTCGCGATGGCAATTGAAGCAGGCGTTCTGGAGTTTCTGGAATGCAGTGATCACCGCAGTGCCGTCCCTGCCTCTCGCGGCCCTGCCCAGGTCCTGTGCCGCCTCATGCGTTTCGCCGTCGTAGGCTTTGTATTTGGTCATGCTGGTGCCGACGAATCCCATGATGCGGACCTTCTCGGAAAGGGGCGGTTGGGGGTGGTCGGCGATTAGCAACGCCTGCTTCTCGATCAGGGTCCAGTCCTCACGGGAAATCCCGTCGGTCACAGCCTGCATGTTTCGGCCGAGATCCTTCATGACTTTCTGCAGCATCAGCGGCTCGGCCGCCTGCAGGCCGTTTGCGCCCATCCCGAGGCAGGCTGCCACACCGTAACTGAACAACAGGGAATGCGATTTCTTCATGTCACGCCATCCTTTTCTGGAAACGAAGCGAACTGAACGTCATCAACACAACCCCCAGCACCGCCAGGGCGGCAAACTGGGGCCACAGGATTTCCCAACCGCTCCCCTTGAGGAAGATGTCGCGGATGATCACCAGGAAATAGCGCAAAGGGTTGAGATAGGTGAGCCACTGCGCGGGCTCTGGCATGTTCGAAATCGGGAACATGAAGCCGGAGAGCAGCACGGCGGGCAGATAGAAGAAAAACGACGACATCAGCGCCTGCTGCTGCGTCTGCGAGATGGTCGAGATGAACAGGCCGATGCCGATCGTGGACATCAGATAAAGGCCGGCGCCGAAAAGCAGCAGCCACAAGCTGCCGTGGATCGGCACATGGAACCAGTTGACCCCGATGGCAGTAACCACCAGTACATCGACAAAGCAGATCAGCACGAACGGCAATGTTTTGCCGAGGATCAGTTCGAGGGGGCGGATCGGCGTGACCATCAGCTGCTCCATGGTGCCGATCTCCCGCTCCCTCACGATTGCCATGGCGGTGAGCAGCAGCGAGATGAGCAGCAGCACCACGGCAATCACACCCGGGACATTGAAGTAGCGGCTCTTCAGATCAGGATTGAACCAGGCACGGGTACGAAGCTCGACCGGAGCACCGGGGATTTCGGCTGCCGTTCCCGGATTGGCATAATTGCCCTGCACTCTGGAGAATTCCAGCGTGATTCTCTGGGCGTAGTCCATGGCCACCGTGCCGGTGTTGGAATCGGTCCCATCCACGATGGTCTGGATGACGGCCTGGCGACCGGAACAGAGATCGTCGGCGAAGCCGGGGTTGATCTGAATGCCGATGACGGCCTTGCCGCGGTCAAGCAGCTCCCCCAACCTCTCGGGCCGATCCGTATGTTCAATGACCGTGAAGTAGCCTGAACCGGTGAAGCGTTCGATCAGGGCTCGGCTTTGCGGGCTCTTGTCGAGGTCGCTTACCGCCGTCTTGATGTGGTCGACATCGGTGGTGACCGCATAGCCGAACATGATCAACTGGATCACCGGCATCACAAAGATCAGGGCCTTCATGCGCGGATCGCGCAGCACCTGGATGAACTCCTTGACCAGCATGCGATAGATTCTTTCCCACATAATCCGTACCCTCAGCTCAGTTTCTTCCTGAACTTGCCGAGCGCCACCGAAAACACCACCACGGCAAACAGGCCAAGGAACAGCAGGTCATCCGCGACGAAGCTGGGCGGGCTGGCCTTGAGAAAGATGTTCTTGAGGACCTCGACGAAATAGCGCGCCTGCACCACGTGCGTGACGGCCTGCAGGAAGCGCGGCATGTTGTCGATGGAATACAGAAAGCCCGAGAGCAGGAAGGCCGGCAGGAAGGTCACCACCATGGCCAGCTGGCTCGCGACTAGCTGCGACTTGGCGATGGTGGATACCATGATGCCGAGGCTGAGGCCGCCCACCAGGAACATGGCGGTGACGCCTAGCAGAAAGGCAAAGCTGCCCCGCAGAGGTACGCCAAAGACCCACACACCCATCGCCACCGAGAAGAGCACGTCGGCGACACCGATCAGGAAATACGGCGCCATCTTGCCCAGGAAGAGCTCGATCGGCTGCACCGGCGTTGCGATCAGCTGCTCCATGGTGCCGCTCTCCCATTCCCGTGAAACGGTCAGGGAAGTCAGCAGGGCGGTAATCACGGTCATGATCACCGCGATGAGGCCGGGGATGATGAACCAGCGGCTCTTCAGCTCCGGGTTGTACCAGACCCGCAGCCGGTTATCCACCGCCAGCGCAACCCAGGCGCTTTGCCGCGTCGCGCTGAAACGGTTGGTAATCGCTTCCGCATAGCCCAAGGCGATCGTAGCAGTATTGGCATCGGAGCCGTCCGCGAGCAGCTGGGCCAGGGCGGTTCGTCCCAGGTCCAGCTCCCGCGCGAAGTTGCGGGGAATGACCAGCGCCAAATGCACGCTGCCCTGATCGAGTTGTTCGCGCGCCTGCGTGTAGCTGTCGACAACGGCCACGATGTTGAAGTAACCGGAAGCCCGAAAGCCATCCAGATAGGCCCTGCTGGCCGCCGATTTGTCCTGGTCGTAGACGGCCAAATTCAGCAATTTGATGTCCATGGTGATTGCGTAGCCGAACAGGACCAGCAGGATCAGCGGCATGAGGAATGCCATCGCCAGGGATCGCGGATCACGGATGATGTGGATGAACTCCTTCTGGATGAGCGCCCGCAGCCGGACCCTGGAGAATCCGAACGACTTCATGCTTTGCCCTCCTGCAGCCGCTGCCTGTCCTCGTGCTCGATCAGCGACACGAACACGTCCTCAAGGGAGGGGGCAACCTGGCCGATGTCGATCTGCTTGAAGCCCTTCCCCTCCAGGTAATGCTGGACGTTAGCCGAGGCTGCGGGGGCGTCCTTGACCACCGCGTGCAGCGCATCACCGAACAGAGCGGCCTCTTTCACCAATTCGCAGCCTTCGAGGCTCTCCAGGGCCTCGAAGGGCCGATCGACATGGATTTCAAGAATGTCGTCCGGAATGATCGTCTTGACGTGGGCCGGCGTACCCTTGGCGATCATCCTGCCGCGGTATATCAGCGCCAGTTCATGGCAGTATTCGGCTTCCTCCATGTAGTGCGTGGTGACGAATACCGTCGTGCCGCCGTGGGACATCTGGGCGATCAGATCCCAGAACTGCCGCCGCGACAGGGGATCGACGCCCGAGGTCGGCTCGTCCAGGAAAAGTATCGGTGGCTCGTGCAATACCGCGCAGCCAAGTGCCAGCCGCTGCTTCCAGCCGCCGGCCAGGGCGCCGGTTAGCTGGCGCCGCTTGTCGGCCAGTCCCGCCATCGACAGCACCCAGTCCTTGCGCTCGCTGCGTCGAACCTTGGGCACGTTGTAAATGCCCGCATAGAAGTCGATGTTCTCCTCCACCGTCAGGTCGTCGTAGAGGGAGAACTTCTGGGACATGTAACCGATATGGCGCTTGATCAGTTCCGACTCGGTCATCACGTCGAATCCCGCCACCCGCCCTTCGCCCGAACTGGGCTGAAGCAGGCCGCACAGCATGCGGATCGTGGTCGACTTTCCGGCGCCGTTCGGCCCAAGAAAGCCGAACACCTGTCCCGCCTCGACCTCCAGTGAAATACGATCGACGGCCGTGAAGTCGCCGAACGTCCGCGTCAGATCGCGTACCGTGACCGCGTTGCCGTTGTTCATGCCGCCTCGCTTTCGGGGACGTCCGAGACCTGGCGGATGAACACGTCCTCGAGCGTCGGCACGATCCTCTTTTCCGATAGCAGGGCGATGCCGGCCCGCCGCAGAACGTCCCTTGCCCGTTCCGCTTCCGATTCTTCAGCGGCGTAAAGATGCAATTTCCCGCCAAACAGGCTGACGCGACCGGCGCCCAATTGCAGGGTCAGCGCCTCCCGCGCTTCTCGCGGACGATCCGTGATCAGTTCCAGCAGCAGCCCTGGAATGCCTTCCTTGAGCTTCTGCGGGGTATCGCACTGAATCAATCTGCCCCGGTGCATCAGGCCCACCCGCGTGCATCGCTCCGCCTCGTCCAGATAAGCGGTCGACAGGAAGATCGTGACTCCCTCCTTGAGCATCGTATAAAGGATGCGCCAGAAGTCGCGGCGCGAAACCGGGTCGACGCCATTGGTCGGCTCGTCCAGAAACAGGATTTCCGGCTTATGGATCAGGGCGCAGGCCAGCCCCAGCTTCTGCTTCATGCCGCCGGACAGATTGCGCGCCTGGCGTTTCCTGAACGGCGTCAGGTTGGAGAAGCCGAGCAGCCGATCCTCGAGGACTTGCCTGTCCCGCCGCGGCACCTCATACAAATCGGCATAGAAGCGGAGGTTCTCCTCGACCGTCAGGTCGCCGTATAGGCCGAAGCGCTGGGACATGTAGCTGATGCGCTTCTTGATTTCCTCCTCTGCGCCATCGATCGGAAATCCCGCCACCGTGGCATGGCCCGAGCTGGCGGCCAGGATGCCGGTCAGCAACCTCATGGTGGTGGTCTTGCCGGCGCCATCCGGTCCGACCAGGCCGAATATTTCGCCCCGCCTGACGGTCAGGTCGAGGTCGCGTACGGCCCACTGCTCGCCGAAGGCGCGGCTCAGTTGCCAGGCGTGGATGGCAGGCTCGCTCACAGCATTTCTCCATGCGCGGCGCACAAGACGTCGCGAACGGGCTGGCGCACGATTGCGGAAACGATGTCAGGGTCGAGGTGCGAGCCTGCGGATTTGACCAGTTCGTCCAGTGCTTCATGAGGAGGCGAAGCCTCACGGTAACTGCGATGCGTGGTGAGGGCATCGAAAGCATCGGCGACTGCAATGATGCGCGAGGCAAGCGGGATCATCATGCCCTGCAGCCGGTCAGGATAGCCACCGCCATCGAAACGTTCATGATGGTGCCGCACCGCGATGGCAAGGCGGCGCAGGGACGGAATGGCGCGCAAGATGTCCGAGCCCGTCGCGGAATGCTTGCGGACGATGGTCAATTCCGCTGCCGTGAGCTGGCTAGATTTATTGAGAATGCATTCGGGAATGCCGATCTTGCCGATGTCGTGCAGCCGCGCCGCCTCCCTGACCAGATCGGCATCCTCCTCCTTGAGTCCCAGTGCTCCGGCAATCAGGTGCGCATAGCGTGCCACCCGCCGGCCATGCCCGCCGGTGTACGAGTCCTTGAGGCTGAGCGCATTGTCGTGCGCGAGCAGCAGGGATTCGTAGAAATCCTGCTTCTCCTCAAGGAGGGCCGTGATGGCATGGCGGTTGCTCCTGAGGAGAGAAGCCCAGAGCAGCGTCGTGAGCAGAAGGTAGAGCACGCCTCTGGTCAGCATCGGCAGATAGCCGTACTGGTTGGCAAGATCGAAGTGGAACACTGCCGCCTCGCTGCCGAGGACGATCACGAGGCCGGAAACGCCATAGAACAGCAAGGCCCTGCGGTCTCTCTGCTCCAGTAAACGGGAGCTTGCCGCGATATCCCTGGCGCTTAGCAGCCCGGCCAGCGACATTTCAATTTCCTGCCTCGGCCGGGACGGCAATATACACATCGGCCGGCATGCCCGGTTTGAGCGCACCGGCGACATTCTCCGCCGTCACATTCACGGCAAACACCAGCTTGACGCGCTCCTCTTGGGTCTGGACATTCTTTGGCGTGAATTCCGCCTGTGATGAGACATAGGTCACCTGGCCGTCGAACGTCCGATCCGGATAGGTATCAATTCTGATCTTCGCTTTGGCGCCTAGCCGCACCATGCCGATCCGGTTTTCCGGGATATAGACCCGAACCCATGGCCTGGAAAGATCGGTGACTGTTGCAACCGGCCGACCTGCAGCCAGGATTTCGCCGGTCTCGGCGTGGGTCCGGGTAATCACGCCATCCGCCGGACTCTTTACGCGCATGTCTTCCCAGGCAACGCGCGCGACTTCGGCGGCAGCCTGCGCCTCCTTCAACTGCGCGCGGGCAATAGCGATCGATTCGGGGCGAAAGCCGCTTTGCAGCAGCTTCAGCCGCTCTTGCGCGGATTTGAGTTGCTGAAGGGCGACCGTGGCTGCGGTCCTGTCTTTCTCAAGCCGCTGGCGGCTTATGGCACCGCCTTGGTAGAGGTTGTCTGAACGTTTCGATTCTTCATTTAGATTGCCCAGCGTTGCCTGCGCCTGCTCCACCTGCGCCTTGGCTTCCGCCACTTCCTGGGGGCGGTAGCCTCTTTCCATGTCCTTTAGCTTGGCCTCCCCGGCCAGAGCGGCCGCTTCGGCCTGACGCAGACGCGCTCCCGCCTCCCGATCATCCAGTTCGGCCAGCAACTGCCCGGCCCTGACCAGGCTGCCCTCCTGGATCGGGCGGGAGCGAAGAGTGCCTGTCGCCCGGAATGCAACGCCAATCTCCGTCGCATCGATGATGCCAGAGGCCTCGACCATGTTGTTTCCCGTCTCGGATGTCCATGGCGACACCCACCACAGAATGCCGGCGGCGAGAGCAGCCACAACCGCTACAGCGCCGATCTTGTGAGCCTTCTTCATTTACGTCTCCTGCCTTAGTCGAGCCACGTACTGATGCCGTAAATTCCGCGATGCATGGCAATGTGCCGTTCCGTCCCGGTTAGCTGCGACGGTCTGTTTGTCCCACCGGTTTTGGCCGGTTCCAAAGAGCGGGGTTTGAAACTTTCCGGCGATAGGCTTCCCGTCACGCGCAGCAACCGCGCCTGCTGTACCGCAATGTCGAAGCCGGCCTGCAGCCGATTCACGGTTGCGCTCCATAAAGCGGCTTCCGCGGCGAGCAGGTCCGTGATGGTGCTCTCGCCGTTGTCGTACCGGAGCCTCTCGATCCGCAGCGCCTCGACCGCTTCGCGCTCGCCTTGTGCGGCGACTTCGAGGCGCGAACGTGCCTCCGACAGTCCGCCGAAGGCCTGCTCGACCTCGGCGGTCATCTGATTGTCGAGGTCCTCAACCTGCAATTCGCTTCTGCGGTGCTCAAGTGCTGCCTGGTCTACGCGATGGCTTCGTATCGATCCGTCGAAGAGCGGGAACGTCAGCTGGACCCCGATTTGCCCGTCGTCGTAGTTCTGGCCCAGGCTGCCGCCGGCAGTAGTCTGGATCCTGGACACGAGATGAACCTGCGGGCGTCTCTCTCCGCGCGCGATCTCGGTCCTGTCGGAGGCAGCTTTTTCGAGGGCCC
>Ga0154020_10004858_pt1 | contig 15982 bp, 8 predicted proteins | sample Klosneuvirus_201_FD_109709 | JGI IMG/M metagenome (GOLD analysis project Ga0154020, IMG submission 109709) | Active sludge microbial communities from wastewater, Klosterneuburg, Austria - Klosneuvirus_20160825_MG | ecosystem: Engineered > WWTP > Aerobic digester > Activated sludge | place...
CATGCTTAACACCATTTTCAACTAGGGTCTGAATCATCAATGGCGGAACTAAAAAATTATTAGATGCCGGATCAATATCAAACTCCGTTTTCAGGCGCTCCTCGAAGCGAATGCTTTCCAAGCCCAAATAGTCGCGTACTATTTTTAATTCATCACCAAACTTTGTTAGACCCTTTTTTTCGGTAACTAAAGAATTTCGTAAAATGTTTGAAAGTTGATTAATCGCTTGTTTTGACTTAGCGGGATTCTCATCTACTAAAGCGCGGATACTGTTAAGTGCATTAAAAATAAAATGCGGGTTCAGTTGTGATTTTAAATTACTTAGCTCAATTTCTTTTATGGAGGCCTCTAATTTTAGAGATTTATTATAGCGCTCAAAATAGTTGTAGATAAAATAAAACACAGCCCATAAAAAAAACAGAAAGGCATAGATAAAAGAGAAGCCTACAATGTTATTCAAATCAAAAACTACTGATTGTGTGAAAAGCCCCAGTGGCAAAGAAATCGGGATGCGGAGAAAATACATAATCACGCCCATAACCACCACGGTAATTATTACTCGAGGTGTAAGCCCTGCAATTCCAAGACTTAACCAGCGTTTACGATTCATGTATGTTCGAAATGCATTAGACAACAACAAGCAAAGGAACGCTTCGTAGGCAAAGAAAATAATTCGTGGAGCACTAATAGAACCGCTGGGCGAAGCGTAAACGCTACCAACAATCTGGGCCACCGCATAAAGCGTCCAGCCAGTAATTTGTAAAAGCCAATATAGTCGTTGCTTCCTTAACATTCAACGAGCAAAGGTAGCGAATGGAAACAGTGAACCCGTTTTTTTATATAGGCGGAAAACGTTAGACCAACTCCAATTTCAAAAACTTACCGGTATAACTGGCCGGATTTTTTGAAACTTGTTCCGGTGTTCCCTTAGCAATAATGCGACCACCACCAGCACCGCCCTCTGGCCCTAAGTCAACAATGTAGTCCGAAGATTTAATCACATCCATGTTATGTTCAATCACTAGCACGGTATTTCCTTTGTCCACTAACTTTTGAAGTACATCCAACAAATGACTAATATCTTGAAAGTGCAATCCAGTTGTTGGCTCATCTAAAATGTAAAGTGTTTTGCCAGTATCGCGTTTCGATAATTCTGTTGCCAGTTTTACCCGTTGCGCTTCACCACCTGACAACGTTGTTGCATGTTGACCTAATGAGATATAACCTAATCCTACTTCACTAAGCGTTTGTATCTTCCTTAAAATTCGCGGTTGATTTTCAAAAAAGGTTACCGCTTCTTCTACTGTCATATCCAACACGTCCGAAATAGACTTTCCTTTAAATCGTATTTCTAGCGTTTCACGATTATAGCGTTTGCCTTTGCAGGTTTCACAAGGAACATGAACGTCTGGCAAAAATTCCATTTCAATTAATCGAAGTCCTGCACCACCGCAGGTCTCGCAGCGGCCACCCTTTACATTAAAAGAAAACCGACCCGTTTTATAACCACGAATTTTTGCTTCCGGCATCTGCGCAAACAAGTCGCGGATATCTGTAAACGCTCCTGTGTACGTAGCCGGGTTAGAACGTGGTGTTCTTCCAATAGGCGATTGATCAACTTCAATTACCTTATCTATCAACTTCAACCCATCAATCTTTTTATACGAAAGTGGTTCAGTGCGAGAATTGAAAAAATGCTGATTCAAAATTGGAAAGAGTGTGTCATGGATAAGCGTTGACTTACCGCTTCCGGAAACTCCAGTTATACAGATAAGTGTACCAAGTGTGATTTCAAGATCTACATCTTTTAAATTGTTTCCAGATGCTCCTGTTAAAATTACTTTCTCACCACTGCCCTTTCTTCGCTCCTTTAAACATTCAATTCCAAGTTTTCCATTAAGATACTTTGCGGTAGTACTGTTGTTCGTTAAAAAAGTTTCCGGATCACCTTCTGCTACTACATGACCGCCATGTCGTCCTGCGCCCGGACCGATATCAATAATATAGTCCGACTCCAGCATCATCTCTTTATCGTGCTCAACTACTATTACTGAGTTGCCTAAATCACGCAAGTCTTTTAATGCCTTTATGAGTTTTGCATTATCGCGCGCATGAAGGCCAATACTGGGCTCATCCAAAATGTATAATACCCCTACTAATTGAGTTCCTATTTGTGTTGCTAATCGAATACGCTGAGCCTCGCCACCACTTAGTGTTCGGAGTGGTCGGTTCAAATGAAGGTAATCCAACCCAACATCCAATAAAAACCCAATCCGCTTGCGCAGTTCCTTCAATACTTCGGTAGCAATAATGCGTTGCTTTTCATTTAATCTGTTTTCCAGGCCTTCAAACCATTTTTGAAGTGCATTGATATTCAGCTCTGCAAGTTGGGCGATGTTTTTATTGTCAATCTTAAAATGAAGTGATTCCTTCTTCAGTCGCGCTCCATTACATTCGGGGCAAATTTTTGTAACCGTAAAATCATCCACCCATTTACGCATGTTTTCTGTGCCTTCATCTTTTTGCTTCTGCAAAAAATTAATGATGCCTTCAAACTTGGTATTCCATTCTGTGCCTGGGTATTTAACCGAGGCAACTGCTACCGGCTCATCATCGCCATACAATAAAATTTTCAAAGTCTCTTTGGTGATGTCTTTGATTGGTGTAGTGAGTGTGTGCTTATTCCGCTTAAGTATTGCCTCAATCTTTTTAAAAATCCAGATGTCGCGATATTCACCCAGCGGCAAAATACCACCACGACTAATACTTAATTTATCATCAGGAATGATGGAGTCTTCCGTGATCTCTTCTATAACACCCAACCCCGCGCATGTTTGGCAAGCACCATAAGGTGAGTTGAAAGAAAAATTATTGGGTGCAGGTTCATCGTAGGATAACCCTGTTTTAGGATCCATCAAAAACTTTGAGAAGTGTTGAACTTTGTTTCCATCATCCAAAATCATAATCACGCCTTTCCCCTCTTTCATAGCGGCACCAATCGATTGGCCAAGCCGATGCCGATCTTTTTGATCGGGTACAATTCTGTCAATTACAATTTCTATGTCATGGATTTTAAATCGATCCACTTGCATTTTTGCAGTGATGTCTAGCACCTCACCATCAACACGCACTTTCGAGTATCCTTGTTTACGAATCTGAACAAACAATTCGCGATAGTGTCCTTTGCGTCCTTTTATAACCGGAGCAAGCAATGTTAATTTTCGACCTTTAAAATTATTTATGATGGCATCCAGAATTTGATCTTCTGATTGACGTACCATCTTGTCTCCCGTAAGGTAAGAGAAGGCCTCACCAGCACGAGCAAATAGCAAGCGCATGAAATCATAAATCTCTGTTACCGTACCAACGGTTGAGCGTGGATTGCGCGAAGTTGTTTTTTGTTCAATGGAAATAACCGGACTTAGGCCATTGATTTTATCAACATCGGGGCGCTCTAAATTTCCAATAAAGCTCCTCGCATAAGCAGAAAAGCTTTCCATGTACCTGCGTTGACCTTCGGCATAAATAGTATCAAAAGCCAAAGATGATTTTCCGCTGCCGCTGATTCCGGTAATAACCACTAATCGATTTCTCGGAAAAGTAAGGCTGATGTTTTTTAGGTTATGTTCACGCGCACCAATAATTTCAATGTTTTCATGACCAGAAAGGTCAGTGATTTTTTTGGCAGCTGCGGATTTCGACATGTTTTTGCTTATTCGTTCTTAGAACTACAAAAATGCGGGTAGGATAGTTGCCTTACAACAGCAAATAAATGAAAGAATTAAAAAAATTTGTTGGATCAGAATGGCAGGTTGACTGAAAGCAGGGTAGAATTTATCTCTCCAATCTTGTCACTGGTGAGAATGTAATTTTTACTTTCCAATTTAAACCCCTGAGCTTGTTTTGTTTCAGGGTCGATAACCCAATACTCCTTTACTCCAAATTTTTCATAGAGCGCTTTCTTTTTCACAAGATCGTGGCTCTTATTCCCAGAAGAAAGAATTTCAAACACTACATCTGGCACGCCATGAAAATGACCCGACTCATTGAGTCCCGCGGTACCATTTAATACTATTGTAATATCGGGTTGAACAGCATTGCTTACTTCGTCCAAATAAACATCAAAGGGAGCAATAATTACTTTTCCTTTGTTTTTGTCTTCTATCTCATCACTCAGTCTTCTAAAAATAGTCTGAAGAACAGATTGATGCTTGTAAACTGGCGATGGAGACATATAAATTACATTATCTATTAACTCAACCAGCGTTCCTTGAGGAAGGCTTTTATAAACCTCCATGATTGTGCGAGGCGGGCTTTCAATTTGGGTATCTTTCATAACACTACTAACAACAGTTGAAGTTACTAATAAATTCAACTTAGAAATAATTCTAAATCTAGAATGCCACAACTATTTATAAACCGCAATGGGAAAATCATTTCCGAATGAATAGGCCGATGGATATTGGGGTGTTCCTTTCAATTGTTCAGAGAGTTCGGGCACTTTGTTTTCGATGTAGGTACTGAGTTCACGAATAGTAAGTTTTTTATCTCCATTAGCATCTGCCTTTCCATCCAACCCTTCAATCAATGAATACGTAAAAATTCCATGCCCTAACTTCTCAAACTCAGATGCAAATTGATTGGAGCCTGTTGAGGTGATCCAAAAAGTTCCGGTGCTTCTTGCTAATTGGGCAATTGCTTTTTCCTCGGCCACACCGCGTTCTGTTACCGACTCAAGCGCTCCGGCTGATTGGCAGGCATCTAAAATAAAAATTTGCTTTTGGGCATTGATAGACTGTGCATAGTCTTTTAAGGAGGAGGCTGCAATCGCTTTATCTTTCAACATATCATCTCTGCCGTAAAGCTGTGTTACATCAGTTGGCACAATGTAAAATTCTTTTTCATCAGCTCCTTCGCCAGACATTACACCATGCCCTGCATAATAAAACACCACCATATCCTGCTCAAGTGATTTCTTGCGCACATCTTCTAAAGCATTTGTTATGCTCGACTTCACTGCCTTATCATTTCGAATGTTATAAGGAACTATTGCTTTAAAAATTGTTGAAGACGATTGCTTCATACTCTTTTCAACCGCATCAGCATCTGCCTGAGCGTAGTTCAAATTGTATTTTGGATTTTTATATTTATTAATTCCAATCGTAATTAAATAGAGCGTTGGTTTTTCTTCAGTCGCACCTTTATAGGCAATTGTAAATTTTGCTTTTTCAGAATCAACACCACTTTTGCTTCCTGCACTCACAAAGAAAAAATTCTCTTCACCAAACGAAGAAGTCAGGCTCACATCAAAAGTATATTTTGATCCGGCCGCAGGTAATGTTTTGATGAGTTTTGAATTTTGATACAGCCGCACCTCGGTAACCTCTTGCGGGTTATCAACAATCTCAACATTAATAATAGATTTCTTTTGTGTAGAGACTACCGATGTGCTTTGTGAAAACGTTTTTCCGTTTATATTTTTAATTGTAACAACCGGCACCTTCGATACCACCTGATCAACATCAAAGCTTACAAGTGAACCGGCTTCTTCACTAATTATCTGAGTTAAGAGGCGCGGAGCAAATCCTCTTTCTAGTGTACTCTCGAGCGAAGTCTTTTGTCCACTCATGCGGGTTGTCCAAAAAACTTTTGCAAGTGCTGCGGGTGTTCCATCTACCCGACCGTCTTTCGACACAATGGCAAAGTCATCGTTACTATCGCAAAAGAAATAGCCAATGATGGAATTAGTTTTAATATCATAAATCTGATTGATGTTATTGCCCAATGAGTTCAGTAAAAACTTACCGCTGTTACCCAACTGAAATGGCATTGCATTGCCAATACCAAGTTTTATATAGCCAGGAAGTTTAAATCCATCAGACTTTGTTGTGAATATGAAATCTCCAGATGTTAAATCATACACATTAAAAGAAGATGAGGCGGTGATACCTAAAAATTTATCATTAGAAACTATTCCGCCATACGGCATAATCGCATTTAAAACCAACCCCTTTGTATCAATTTCTTTAATGAGCTCAAGTGTATTTCCATCAAAAATTTTTACTTCTGTTTTTGTACCGAGCTTGTTTATGCCCGCTGATATCAATCGCTTTCCGGTTTCATCAAAGAGAGCCATGGAATAAATGCCCTTCTTTGATTGTACGTTTGCCTTCCCTGTATTTATATCGTATAAATCTATGCTATTACTTTCGCCTATAAGCGCCATAACTCCAACGGCTATTGACTTCCGGTTAGGATGAAGCGCCAACGCACTCACATGATGTTTCTTATACTGAAAGGTGTTGACTTCTTTCAACGAATTGAGATTCCAAACTGTAACCCACCCTTCACGCTGACCTGCAGCCAACAAATTTCCGGATTGCAAGTATGACGATTTTGTGATTTCCATTTTAGTGGTAAACTGAGCTAGTATATTTCCTGTCTTCCATTCCAAAACAAAAACTTGCTTCGCTTCAATGAGAATTAACTTACCATCATTGGTTAATTGAGCATCCAGCAAATCGCTAATAGGCCCCGCAATACTTTTAACAAACCGCCCGGCTTGCACATCAAATATTTTTATGGTTTTGTCTTTAAATACAAACGCAATATGAGCGCCATTAGCCGATGCGGCCATACCAATTTGCTCTGAGGTGATGTCTGTTTTAGAATAGCTCAATCGCACTAAGTCAACTTCTTGCGAAAAAGCTTTAAGGTTCACTAAGAGAATTAGAAGTACTATAGCTTTTGCTTTCATAAACAGCCTTATTGTCAACTACTAATTGTGAATTATCAATTTAAATTATGCGACTTCTTTTCCCGTTGCCCATTGTAACATCTCAAACCAATCTTGTCTGTCTAACGCAATGTCCAATGCTTTCGCAGCTTCAACTATGCGCTCAAATTTAGTTGTACCTACAACTGGAAAAATTACTGACGGGTGCCGCAACAACCAGGCCAGCGACAACTGGCTACAGGACGCATCATATTTTGAAGCCTTGCCAAACATTTCGCGTTCGCCACCAATTAATTTACCACCCGCCAATGGCGACCAAGCCATCGCTGAAGTATTTCGTTCCATCAGCAAATCAAGATCTCCATTGAATAATGAATCAACATGTGATAATGAAATTTCAATTTGATTAGTTACCAATGGAAAAGGCAAAAACTTTTGCAACATCGTAAACTGGCTGGGCATAAAATTCGACACTCCGAAATACAAAACTTTCCCTTCCTGTTTCAGTTGCGAAAATGTTTCCGCAACTTCCGTTGGATTCATTAATGGGTCGGGGCGATGAATCAATAATAGATCTAAATGATCTGTTGCCAACATCTTCAAAGAATTTTCTACTGACCACATGATGTGTTCTTTAGAGGTGTCGTAATGTTTCACCCAGGTCTTTGGCCTCTTTGCAGAATTAAATTTGATTCCACATTTAGAAACAAGCTCCATCTTATTTCTAAGGCTCTCATCTTTGCGAAGAATATTTCCAAAAATCTCTTCATTACTATGATCACCATAAATGTCGGCATGATCGAATGTGGTGATGCCTTCATCAAGGGAAGTCTGGATCAACTTGCCAACAGCTTGTTGCGAAACAGTGTTCCAGCGCCAAGCACCTGCAATGATGCGCGAAAACTCAGGTCCTTCTGGATGAATCTTTCTCCTTTCCACTACACTGACTTATGTTGATAACATTTCTTTTCCTTACTGGAAGTCATACGTTTGCAACGAGTACCATCGGCAGTTTTGCCTGTGCATTGCTCAACCTTATCTTTAAAATGATCATCGGGTTTGCAAACACCGCAGCCACTCTTGCCTGCCTTTTTAGCTGCCGTCAAAGTCATGTTGCTGGCATCGCCCGATAATTTACAATCGGCAGTATGGTATTTTTCTCCTTTTGCTGATGAGTAAACGGTTTGTGCGCGACTTGCTACAACAAAAGCCACCATCATAAAAAAAGTAAGTGCTAGAAATTTTTTCACGGATATGTAGAGTTTTGGTTTGGAGCAAGTTCTACATTTCTGCGAAAAATAAAAAATTACTGCACCAGTACTCCCTGAAGTCTGAGAAGCTCTGTTTCTGCAACTTTAGCGCGATAACGAACCGCAATCAATCTATTATAAGCTTCTTGCAAGCTTTGTTGCGCAGTGCGCAACTCTATAAATGTGGTAACTCCTCTTTTAAATCCCTCCAACGCTATAAAAACATTTTCTTTTGCCAATACAATATTCTCCTCTTCAATCACCAAGGTTTGTCGGGCATTATCATAATTAATGTATGCATTTCTAATACCTACCTGAGCTACTGACTTTTGTTGATTGTAATTTATTAGCTGACGCTGCACACTCGTTTGCGCACGTTGTATACTAGTGCGTGTGTTAAATCCATTGAAGATTGGCATCGAAAGAGAAAACCCATAATTATACCCTTTCACCCGAGTGTAAAGTAGTGAGACTGCGCTGGTTGCTAAATTGTTTTCTGTTTTTGAAAAGTTATAAGCCGATGTAAAATTAAAAACCGGAGACTGCAAGGCTTTAGTCTCCAACAAAGTAGTATTTGCAATGTCAATGCTCTTCTTTGCAGCTAGCAACGTTCGGTTCGTTTTTTCAAATGAACCCTCAAAGTCATTTACACGTAGATCAAGTTGTATTGGAATGGAGTCGGAAACATCATACTGATCGGGTAAATCCATGCCGAGTAAAAGATTGAGCTGTTGCTTCAATTGTATAATAAGTGCTTCTTGTTGTAAAGCGGCTGAAGAGTTTGAGAAATATCTTGCACGCTCACACCTAGTTGTGTTGCTTTTAATCTGTTAATCTTTACAAGCAACTCCGGTTTATTGAATTTTAAATTCACATCCACATTTTGAAGCACGCCACTATTTCTTGCCGCTTCTTCCATTTTTGGAATCGCGGCCTTCAATTTTTCAAAATCATTATTTTGGATTACAAACTGAACGGGCTGACCATTTCTTCTGTTTACTGCAATGGTCGGTTCTTGCGAAACAAACGCACGGCCTTCCGAAAACCGTGGTAAGTTGGCCGAGATGTACTCTGCAATTTCTTCCTGCGAGCGAGTGCGTAAGGATTTATCCCACAAGTTCATTTTTACTGATCCACTATTGGGTGATCCTCCGCGGCCAGTATTAGAAATTGCAGTTCTAAGTTCAGGCACCGAATCCAATACAAACCGCGTGAGCTTTTCAACATACTCATCCATATAATCGTAAGAGGTACCTTCAGCCGCAGTAGGATTAATGCGAAGTTGGTTGCGATCTTCTTGCGGAGCAAGTTCCTGCTGGATGGTTAATCCAATCAAAGCTGCCGAACCAATGGACACTGCTATAATAATAAAGGCCACCCAACGCACACTGAGAAATCCATTCAACCATTTTTCATAACCACTTTCCATGCCTGCAAAAAATGGCTCTGTTACACGATAAAACCACGAGTGCTTATGATTGCTTCGGGTTAATTTTACATTGAGCACCGGTGTTAGCGTAAGCGATACAAAGGCTGAGATTAAAACGGCACCCGCTACCACAATTCCAAATTCGCGGAAGAGCCGCCCCACAAAACCGGGTAAAAAAACAACCGGAAGAAATACAATGGCTATATTCACCTTCCCAAAAAATACAGACATGATGGTATTTACACTTTTAAATAAAAAACTCAGTTTCTTTCTTGCTTCGAGTTTGCTTCTAATCATTGCGGCATGCTCCACCAAACCTTTCGAGGAGCATTCGCCAGAAGCTTCGCTGGCAGATTTAAAAGTTCACGAAGGATTAGAGGTTACGCTCTTTGCTTCCGAGCCGATGTTTAGTAACCCGACTAACCTGGCCATAGACGATCGCGGACGAGTGTGGCTTTGTGAAGCTTACAATTATCGCAATCAACTCAATCCAAAAAATCCTGTTAAAGAAGCTGGCGATCGCATCATGATTTTAGAAGATACTGATGGTGATGGCAAAGCCGATAAGAGTAAAGTATTTTATCAAGGCACGGATGTAAACTCAGCTTTGGGAATAACAGTTATAGGAAATAAGGTTATCGTTTCATGTAGCCCGAATGTTTTTGTTTTTACCGATGAAGATGGAGATGATGTGCCCGATAAGAAAGAAGTATTTTTTAAAGGCGTACAGGGTGTGCAGCACGATCATGGCATGCACAGTTTTGTTTTCGGTCCTGATGGAAAATTGTATTTCAACTTTGGTAACGAAGGTAAATCTTTATTAACCCCTGCCGGTGATACTGTTGTTGATGTGCGCGGAAGAAAAGTAATTACAAATGGCAAGCCTTTTCGGGAAGGATTGGTAATGCGTGCTGACTTAGATGGAAAAAATGTAGAAGTACTTGCTCATAACTTCCGCAACAATTTTGAAGTAACGATTGATCCATTTGGAACGCTTTGGCAATCGGACAATGATGATGATGGCAACAAAGGCACGCGCATTAACTATGTGATGGAAGGCGGCAACTATGGATACAAAGATGAAATGACAGGCGCTAGTTGGAATGCGCGCAGAACAAACATGGAAAAAGAAATTCCATTTAGGCATTGGCATTTGAATGACCCCGGTAGCATCCCTAATCTTTTACAAACTGGTGGCGGCTCGCCCTCTGGTATTACAATTTATGAAGGCACGCTTTTACCAGAAGTCTTTCGTGGACAAATGATTCATGCCGAGCCGGGCAATAATGTGGTGCGTTCGTATCCCGTAGAAAAAAGCGGTGCCGGCTATAAAGCAACTATTGAAAATATTCTTGAAGGCCAGAAAGATCAATGGTTTCGTCCGATTGATGTGGCGGTTGCGCCTGATGGTTCTTTGTTTGTTGCCGATTGGTACGATCCAGGCGTGGGTGGTCATCAGGTTGGCGATTTAGATAGAGGAAGAATTTATCGTGTCGCTCCAACCAAATCAAAATATGAAATTAAAAAAACAGCTACCACTTCCGTGGATGATGCAATCGCAGCTCTGTTAAATCCAAACCCAGCAACCCGTTATTTAGGGTGGATGGCGCTTGCAAATTTTGGAACACAGGCTGAACCAGCACTAGCAAAACTGTGGAAATCGGAGGATCAATTTCAACGGGCACAAGCACTTTGGCTGCTAACAAAATTACCCACCGCTGACAATCATATAAATGAGGGTTTAGAAGATTCAAACACCGACATTGTAATTACCTCCTTGCGGGTTGCCCGCTCTTTAAATAAAGATGTGTTGCCTATTGTCGAAAAACTTTCAACACATCCTTCGGCACAAGTAAGGCGCGAGGCAGCACTTGCCTTGCGTGGAAATACTTCAGCAAAAGCGGCAGCGTTATGGAGCAAGCTCGCCATGCAACATGATGGCAGCGACCGCTGGTATCTTGAGGCATTAGGGATAGGCGCCATCGGAAATGAAAATTTATTTTTTACTACCTGGAAAAAAGAAGTTGATGCGAATTGGAATACACCTGGCGGCCGCGACATTGTTTGGCGCATGCGCAGCAAAGAAACTATGCCTTTGCTTGCTGAATTAATCAAGGCGGCCGATGAAAAAGAAATGCTCCGCTATTATCGGGCATTTGATTTTCAAACCGATGCTTCAAAACAAACTGTGTTATCAAAATTGGTAACACAAACGGAAGGTGAAAAGGTAATGCTTGCACTCAAACACATGGATGCAAACACAACCCTAACTCCGGCTGTACGCGCAGCATTAAACAAAACCCTTGATCAATATAGAGGCAAGCTTGAGTTTGTAGAATTGGTTTCACGATTCAAATTGGAAAACAAAGCCCCGGATTTACTAGCTGAAAGTTTACTATTTCCAGACAGCACAACCGGAAAGGAATCCATGAAAGCACTTCTTGATTGGAATCGAACCGACTTGATTGAAAAAGTAATCACTAAAAAAAATCCTGCCGAGGTTCAGGCTATTATCAAATCAATGCGATCTTATATATCCAATGTAAAAGCAATGGATTTGATGCAACAGATTTTTATCGACAGCACGCAATCGCTTGACAACCGAAAGTTAGCCGTTCGCACCTTTCGTGGGCCATGGGAATCGGAAGACAAATTGTTGCAGTTGGCCAGCGAAAATAAAATTCCTTCCGACTTACACATTGCTGCTGCGGGAGTATTTCAAACTGCGTGGCGTGCAAACATCCGCGAAGGCGGAGCAAAGTATTTAAAACTGCCCGCTCAAAAAGAAGGCGTTGCTTTGCCGTCTATTGATTTATTGCTAGACAAAGCAGGCATTGCTGAAAATGGAAAGAGTGTGTTCACAAACAATTGCGGCAGCTGTCATCAAATAAATGGTGATGGGGTTAAGTTTGGTCCCGACTTGAGTGAGATTGGTACCAAGCTTTCGAAGCAAGCAATCTACACTTCGATATTATATCCGGATCAAGGAATCAGTTTTGGATATGAAGGTTATCTGTTTAAAATGAAAGATGGTAGCGAGGCATTTGGGATGATTGTATCCGAGACCGAAGATAAAGTAGAGTTGCAATACATGACCACGCAACAAACGCTTAACCCTTCAAACATTGCCTCACGATCTAAACAAGAAACCTCGTTGATGCCTTCCAATTTGCAAACCCTGATGAGTGAACAAGAATTGGTTGATCTGGTTGCTTACCTGCAAACTTTAAAGAGTAATAAAATTTCAATGCGGGATTAAATTCCTGAATTTGTAATGGCCGTATTGGTTTTTTGATTAGGCCTATTAAATTTGCAGTCCCTTATAACCAATGGGGGACTTAAAAAGAGGAAAAGAATACTCAAACCGGCTTTTTTAAGTGATTTAAGCGGGAGTAGCTCAGTTGGTAGAGCACGACCTTGCCAAGGTCGGGGTCGCGAGTTCGAGTCTCGTTTCCCGCTCAAAAAAGTAAAAGCACCGAAGTTTAGGTGCTTTTACTTTTTTACTCTGCCCGGGTGGTGGAATTGGTAGACACGCAGGACTTAAAATCCTGTGGATAGTAATATCTGTACGGGTTCAACTCCCGTCCCGGGTACAAAGCCTGATGTGAAAGCGTCAGGCTTTTTGCATTGGCTCCCATTCCAAAATTATTGAATCAATACAGGAAGTATTTGCAAGCATTTTGACAAAGATTTTTGTTAGGAATTGTATAATCATTGCAAGCAAAATGGCTATCTCTTCCAAAAACCATGTAGGCAAAATTCTATCGGTACTCATGGAATAAACTTTTATTCGATGAGGGCTATCTCGCCTGAGGCTCCTGCGTCAATCCTTGTTGCAATAAGCTCATCTCTGTCAATAAAAACTAATTCACAATGACCGCCTTCTTCACCATCACCACCTCTACTCCTTTTTCTTTTGCCAAGCTATTAATCCGATCTACATTCTTATCGATAGTTGTATGTAATCTGGTTAACTCTTCATCTACCATTTTAGTAAGCATTTGACGAACCTCTTCTCCTTGTTGCGTTGGCCGGAAATCTCCTTGTGCCTGTTCCCCCATTAAATGGGCCAGGCGGTTGTTCATTTTAATGCCGTAGTTAAGAGGATCTTGTACACTTCGATTTTTTGTTTGATGAATGTTGTTCTCGTGAATAGTTAGTTGCTCCTCAAACTGTTTTACTAACTCATTGAGTTCTTTGTACTGAGCATCACTGCCAATTTTACTTTTTAAGAAGCTGAGGTCTTCCTTAATCTTACGAATATCAACTACACCTTGATTGGCTTCACTTACTTTATCGCGCACTTTTACCAGAAAATCAAATTGCGCTTGCAAGTCGTCCTGTGTGGAAGGCACACGAGGGTCTTTCAAAATTTCAAACTCTTGTTCTTGCAAATTCCCGCTAACCGTTAATCGTACTTTGTATTTACCCGGCACAGCCTTAGGCCCTTGATTAGGCGAATCATAATAGACCATGCCTGGGAAGGTTGTGTAACCAGGATAGCGCATGTCCCAAACAAAGCGATTGCCGCCAGTACTTACAGTTAGTTGCTCGCGGCCTTTACTTTTAGAGTTAATGGTGGAAATTATATTACCACCTGTCTCTATAATTTCAATTTTTATATCAGATTTATCATCCACATTTTTTACAAAGTAATGAATCATAACACCACCCGGATGATTCTCACCTTCCAGCTTTCTGTTGGCACTGCGCCACCCACTGCCACCCGGCATGCGGTAACTTGGCATGGGCTTAAATAGCACAACGTCTTTCGTGCTGTTGTCTTTTGTTAGTTGATGCAATGGAGTAACATCATCAATCATCCAGAAGCCGCGACCGTGAGTGGCCGCAATCAGGTTGTCATCTTTAATGGCTAGGTCTGCAATAGGCACGGGGGGTAAATTCAGTTGAAACTTTGACCAACTTGCTCCATCATCAAACGATAACCACATTCCTTTTTCAGTACCGGCATATAATAATCCTTGTCGTTTAGGATCGGCTCTTACAACGCGCACAAATTCTTCTTTTGGAATTCCAGTGGTGATTTGTGTCCATGTTTTACCATAGTCAATAGTCCTATATACGTAAGGTGTGTAATCACCAAACTTGTAAGAAGTTGCAACAGCATAAGCACCACCTTTCACAAATGGATTTATATCAATGCTGTTCCACATGTTTAACTTTGGTGAAATGGAAGGCGTAACATTTTTCCAATTCTTGCCACCATCAATCGTAACGTGAATTAGTCCATCATCCGAGCCCGTCCAGATTTCATCTTTTGTGTAAGGCGATTCCGCGATTACAAAAATGTTAGCATAATATTCTGCTCCGGTATTGTCTTGTGTAATGGGTCCACCAGAAGACTTAATTGTTTCGGGTTCGCCTCTTGTTAAATCCGGACTGATTACTTCCCAACTCTGACCGCCATTGGTTGTGGCATGCAGGTGATTTGAGCCGGCATATAATTTCTTTGGATCATGATGGCTGAATACAAGCGGATAGTTCCAATTGAATCGATACTTCATTACCTCCACGCCAGAGCCTGCCGGTAGATCGGGCCACACATTGGCACTGCGTTGCTGCCCGTTGCCTATGTTGGTCATGCTCATGTAACCTTTAAAATCACTTCCGTAGATTATGCTTGGGTTAGTTGGATCTGGTGCGAGGTGCGCACTTTCGCCAATTGATAGGGCTAACCAATCTTTTTCCGAAATGCTCTCACTGCTGGTGCGATGCGGAATGCGCACACTGGTATTATCTTGCTGTGCCCCGAGAATATTGTAAGGAAATGAATTGTCGGTAGTAACGCGATAAAATTGTGCGGTTGGTTGATTGTGATAAGTTGTCCAATTCTCACCAGCATCGGTTGAGATTTGTGCACCGCCATCATCGGCAATAGCCATGCGCTGATTGTTTGCGGGATCAATCCATAAATCGTGATGATCGCCATGCGGGGCGTCTTTCAACTCAAACGTTTTGCCGCCATCTTTGGAAACGCCATAACTCACATTCATCACAAATACTTTGTCTTCATTTTGTGAGTCGGCATAAATGCGGCAATAATACCAGGCACGTTGTAGCAAAGCTCTATCCTGATTAATGCGAGCCCAGGTTTTGCCGGCATCATCTGAGCGATACACACCGGGCGCTTCTGAGTTTTCAATAATTGCCCAAACTCTATTTGTCTTTGCGGGTGAAACAGTTACCCCAATAATTCCATTAATCCCTTTGGGCATCCCTGGTTTATCAGAAAGATTTTCCCATGTGTCTCCTCCGTCTGTACTCTTCCATAATTTCGAATCAGGCCCACCGCTATCCATGCGGTAACCATTGCGTTTCATGTTCCAAGTTGCGGCATACATGATGCGTGGGTTGTTCGGATCAAAAATTAAATCTCCCGCCCCAGCGGTATCGTTGATGTATAAAATTTTCTTCCACGTTTGTCCACCATCTGTGCTGCGAAACACGCCACGCATTTCGTTTGGCTTCCATAGATTACCCATTGCCGCTACATATACTACATCCGGATTTTTTGGATGAATGCGAATACGCGAAATATGTCTTGAG